>Ga0187849_1004461_pt1 | contig 11614 bp, 8 predicted proteins | sample June2016WEW_4_10_2_FD_132412 | JGI IMG/M metagenome (GOLD analysis project Ga0187849, IMG submission 132412) | Peatland microbial communities from SPRUCE experiment site at the Marcell Experimental Forest, Minnesota, USA - June2016WEW_4_100 | ecosystem: Environmental > Terrestrial > Soil >... | reverse complement strand
TTCGAGGCCGCGTCCGGCGATGACACTGGACCATTCGGCCCTCGTGGCTTCGGTTTCCGGGGTTTCCTGCTGGGCGGGGTTGAACCCCGAGAGCAGGCGCAAGCCCTGGAGGAGGCTCACACCGTCTTTGCCCAGGGTGGTCTGGACCTTTTTCCAGTGGTCAAGGACTTCCTGGAGCTTCTGGCGGTCCACCTCGACCCACTTGCCCTTGAGCAACACCAAGCCGGAGGCGGACTGGAGGAGGGCCTTGAGCTCCTCCTGGGTGAGCGGTTCGCCCTCGATCGTCATCTCCATGCGGAAATCCAGCAGGCTATCCTTGCCCAGAAGACTGGCGCCGGCCTCTCCGATGCGCACATTGACACGCGGGCGCGGGGGGTGGCCTGCCTTCCACCAATCCGGGATGCGGGCGACCACCCCGCTTTGCTCCAGGAGCGGGATGTCCTTCAGAAAGGCAAAGGCCTGGTCCGGGCGCCAGACCTGGGGATGGAAGACCGCCCGGGAATCCAACAGCTCACGGGCCAGTTTGCTCTGTTGGGCGGCGCGCTGCACGGGGCTCAACAGGGCGGCCAGCGCCGCGCGGTTCCTGGCCCCCGCATATTCCTCGAGGGCCCGGCCCAAGGGCAGGTGCTGCACCTTGCCCTGCTCCGACATGCGATGGGTGTAGGTGGCCAGAAAGGCAAACGGATAGGCTGGATTGCGCTTGTTCTCCGCGAGGTGGAACGTCACGCGCCCGACTGTCTGCCAGGCCGGATTGCAGGCTTTCAGCCAGCCCGCCGCGCCGCCTGCGGCCTGCTGGATGGCTGCCCGAGCGTAGGCATCCAACCCGTCCCAGAGCCGGCCCAGGACCTCGCCATCGAGGTACTCGAGGCCTTTCATGGGCGGGGCTGTCTGGGCCAGGCCGCTCAGTTGGGCCGCCGCCGGCTTGGGGATGCTCAGCGTCGCGGGGTTTTCCAGGTCGGGATTATGGCAGAGGGCGGTAAAGAACTGCCGGCCCAGGCCGCGCCAGAAATCGAAACCCGGCGGCAGCGGCTGGCGCAGGAATTCCCCGGCCAGCAACACCAGGCCCTCGGCGGAGGAGGCGCCGAAGGCCTCATGCAAACGCGCGCCAACCGCCGGGCTGAGCTTGGGCTCAGCCTGGTCGTCCGGCTCGACAAATAAACGCCCGCCGGGAGACAACGCCAATGCGTGGGACATCCTAAGCGAACGCCTTGGAGACGATCTCGGGGGGGCCGATGCGGCGTTCGTATTCCAGGATAATGTCCACGGCTTCCTGGGGGTCGTCGGTCAGCTTGAACAACTCGAGGTCGCCGGGACTGATATACTTGGCTTCTTGGATTCGGTCTTTCATCCACCCGATGAGTCCTTTCCAGTGCTTTTTTCCGAAGAGGATGAGGGGGAACTGGGGAATCCGCTGAGTCTGCACCAGTGTCAGGACCTCGAAGAACTCGTCCAAGGTGCCGAAGCCGCCGGGCATGAAGACGAACCCGACGCTGTATTTGACAAAACAAACCTTGCGGGCAAAGAAGTAATGAAAATTGATCGGAATGTTGGCGAAGCGGTTTACGGTTTGCTCGCGCGGCAGTTGGATGTTGAGGCCGACCGACCTTCCCTTGGCGAGGGCGGCGCCCTTATTGGCGGCTTCCATGATGCCCGGACCGCCGCCGGTAATCACCACCAGGTTGTGTTTGGCCAGGCCCTTGGCCAACTCGACCGCCGCCTGGTAATTGGGATCTTTGGGCAACACGCGGGCGGAGCCAAAAACGGTCACCGCCGGCCCGGTCTGGGAGAGTGTCTCGAAAGAATCGACAAACTCGGCCATAATCCGGAAGATCCGCCAGGGGTCTTCCTTGACAAAAGTGGTTTTAGTGTCGTTCATTAAATCAGTGGGGTTTCTGCAAGGTGCGGAGGTCGGTGCTGGGGGCCCGGCTATAGACCGGGGTGCGGACCACCAGGGCGTCGAAGCCCAGGTAATATCCCGCCGACTTGGGGGACTTGCCGGCACACTCGAAGCGCAGGGTATGGGTGCCGGCGGCGAGTTGATGCACACCCCACTTGTGCTCGGCCGGCGTGACGTTCGGGTCATAAAGGTCCTGCTGGGCGATCTGCTTGCCGTCGAGCTTGACCCGGTAAATGCCGTAGTCCCAGGAGTGGACCATCTTGCCCAGGAGCTGGAGCGGCTCGTCTTTCTCAGTTTGAAAGGACACCTCCACCCAACCCTGGTCGTTGGCGGGTCTGAACCAAAGCTGCTTATCGTCAGTCACACCGCCGACCGACTGGACCTCGAGGGGGTGGTCGGAATGCTGTGCCTTGGCCACGGCCTCATGGCCCTTGAGCAAGACGTGGTCGCGGAAGGGCAAACGCTCCGGCCCGGGCGGCAGGGCGGGCCAGAGCTTGTGCGGCTCGACCTGATACCAAAACGCGACGCTGGACATCAGGTCGTCGCGCTCGATAAAGCCGTCGCCCGTGCCGTCCGGGAAGGTCTGCGAGCCTTTGTGCTCGATCTCCGCGCGGAGCGACTTCTTGAACACGATGGGGTCGGGGATGTGGAACCGGTAGGCCGTGCCGCGATCGCCGGTGTCGTAACCTTCCCACAGGGGCGTGCCATAGAACGGGCCGAACTGCTCGCGGAACCCCCAGCCGTCGCAGAAATAGTCCTCGGTGCCGGTCCCCCGAAGGCTCGGCTCCTTCTCGCCATCGATGAAAAAGAAGTCATCGCCTTCGCCATACCAGCCCGGGGAGACCATGCAGACGCTTTGGACCGTTCCGACATAATGGCCGCGGCCCTCGATGTCTGCTAGCAGGTAGTTGCGCCCCATGACACACGGAAACTCCTGCCGGTACATCGCATGAAAGTAAGCGGCATCCTCGGCCAGGGACGGGTGTTTCTGCCAGTCGATGTAGTAATACAAGGCGTCGCAGCGCTTGTCGCTCTCGTTGGTGACCGTGATGCGGGCCTGCTTGCGGAAGGGCATCGGCCAGTAACAGTTGCGTCCGCGTCCGTCGGAAGAGACCCGAATCGGGAGCGAGGCGAACGGCTTGTCGATGCCGTGGCCCATGCCGAAGAAGTCGCCGACCGGGCACTCGACGCTGGGGTGTTCTTCGCCATCCCAATACATTCTCAAGGTGAGCATTCTCGGGTAATAGGGGTCGCTGTGGGCTATCGTGAACCAGATGTGGACGATTTGACCCGGGCCCTCGAGTTCGGCCAGGGTCAGCGTCCCGCCGGGGGCGATCGGGCGCGAATCGGCGTTGCCGTTCTTCCAATCCGGGTCCGAAGAGGAGGCGCGCATGGTCTGGAAGTTCTTGAGACGTTCGAGCCCATCCAGGGGGTTGCCGGGTGCCAATTGAGCCAGCGCCGCCGAGGCGGACAAGGCCAGTGTCGAAAGCAGAGCGATGCGTATTGAGTTCATAGCCGGGTCAAAGAACCAGATCCAAGTCGCGTTCACGAGCACATAAGGAAACGTTCAACCCCGCTGTTATAGGCCCACCGGGGATTGTCGTTCAAGCAAGAACGCAGAGGCTCGGCCCTGCCATTGTCCCTGCGGTGTCCCGGAGGGGCAGCATGATACTCTCAGGGTGGCGCTCCGCTTGGGCTGGCATGCTGGGCGCTTTCAGCGCGTAGCGGGCGGGGAGATCGGCGCCAGGCACGGGTGTCTAACCCTTGTTCGGACTTGATAATGCCGTCCGGTCAGCGCAAAATGAGGCATGGCAGCATACGGCGAATGGAACCGCAAAGGCGCGACCCTTAGTGACGTGACGGCTCGAAAGGAATACGGGGTGAGCGAGGATTTCATTGTGAAGGGCATCCGAGCCGGCAAGCTTGAATACCGGGAGGGGTCGATCTGGGGCAACCCATACTTGAGAATTCTGAGGAGCCAACTGGATCAGTATATCGCTGAACAGTTTGGCCCGAACCACTTGGCCGGGACCAAGGCCCAGACGGAGTTGCGGAAAATCAACAAGGAGATTGCCGGCCTCAGGAGAGAGTTGGCCGCGCTCCAGGTCCGAAAGGCCGAGATGGAGAAGGCAATCAGATAAAGGCCACCGCACCACTCGCCTCTCTTTTTTCCGCGTTTTGTTTTCCGGGCTTGAAGCCCGGAAAACAAGACTCGGGAAAAAGGGAGGTGTTTATCTTCGACGATGACAATGAAAACACGCGTTCGTTTTGCACCGAGCCCCACCGGGTTTCTCCACATCGGCGGGGCGCGGACGGCATTATTCAACTGGCTGTATGCGCGGCATACGGGCGGCACGTTCATTCTGCGCATCGAGGACAGCGACGTGGCGCGCAACACGCAGGAGGCGGTCAAGGTCATTCTGGACGGCCTGCGTTGGCTGGGGCTGGATTGGGACGAGGGCCCCATTGGGGCCGAGGCCAGCGGGCCAAGCAAGGGGGAGGCCGGACCTTACTTCCAAAGCCGGCGCCAGGACCAGTATCGCGAGCGGGTGGGGGCGCTGGTTTCGCGCGGCCTGGCCTACGAGCACGAAGGGGCCGTCAAATTCAAGATGCAGCGCGAGCCGATTATTGTCCCTGACATCGTCGTGGGCGATGTGCGCCGGGAATTGACGGATCGCGAGCAGTTGGACCCGGACTTCGTGCTTGTGCGGTCGGACGGCCAACCGGTTTTTCACCTGGTGAACGTGGTGGACGATCTCGAGATGGGGGTCACGCACGTGATTCGCGGGGAAGATCACTTGAGCAACACGGCCAAGCACATCGCCTTGTTCCGGGCGTTTGGCGTCGAACCGCCCCGCTATGCCCATATTCCGCTGATCCTCAACAGTGACGGCAGCAAGATGAGCAAACGCGACCGTGGGGCATCGCTGACGACCTACATGCAAGAGGGGTGGGTCCCGGAGGCGCTGGTTAATTTCCTGGCCCTGCTCGGCTGGTCGCCCAAAGGCAACCGCGAGAAGCTTTCGGTGGCCGAACTGATAGCGGCCTTCGATTTGCCCCAAGTCCTGCGTCATAACGCCCGGTTCGATCTGACCAAGCTCACGTGGCTAAACGGGGAGTATATCCGGGAGATGAGCGACGAGCGGTTTTACCAGCAATCGGTCCAGGCCCTGGCCCGGTCCGGCCTGGACACCAGCGGCTGGCCGAATGCTTATATGAGAGCGGCGCTGGACACCTGCAAAGGCAAGTTCAAGGTTTTCAGCGAATTGCCGGCCTACGCAGGGTTCTATTTCAGGGAGGAGATCCCATACGACAGCGAGAGCGCCAGGAAGGAGTTTACGGCTGAAAACAAGCCGCGCCTGGCGCGGTTGCGCGAGGTCCTGGCGACGCTCGAGCCCTTTGACCATGAGAGGATCGGAGCCACTCTGGCTGCGGTCGCCAAAGAGCTTGGGGTCAAGACGGGCGTGCTGGTTCACCCGACGCGCCTGGCCTGCTGCGGCAACACCGCCGGTCCGAGCCTTTACCATCTAATCGCAATTCTGGGCAAAGCCCGGGTCCTCTACAGAATAGACCTGGCGCTGGCGAAGATGGGTTGAAACCAGTGCGGAATGCGGAGTGCGGAAGGCTCGACCTGGCGCTGGCGAAGATGGGTTCAAAGGGGGACAGGGCTACCGCGCGAGGTTTCGGTCTTTTGCGCGAGACTCCCGGGCCATGCGGGCCTTGAAAGCGATTAGCCTCGCCTGCAAATCTGCGTCGCCCAGGGCCAGGATCTGCGCCGCCAGGATTCCGGCATTGCGCGCGCCGTCAATGGCCACGGTTGCCACCGGAACGCCGCTGGGCATCTGGAGGATGGACAAGAGCGAATCGAGGCCCTTGAGGGCTTTGGTCATAATGGGCACCCCGATGACCGGCAACGGGGTAAAGGCCGCAATCACGCCCGGCAGGTGGGCGGCCCCGCCCGCCCCGGCGATGAGGACGCGCACTCCGCGTCTGCGCGCGCCTTGGGCAAAACACGACAAGTCGTGCGGTGTCCGGTGCGCTGAGATGACCCGGACTTCATGGGTGATGCCCAATTCGGAGCAGAGGTCGGCGGCAGCTTTCATGGTGGGCCAGTCTGAATCGCTGCCCATGACGATGGCCACGGCGGGTCTGGCGATGGTCTTTTCTTTCATAACGGCGCGAATGTAACGTCGAGCGGCAGGATTGTCACCCTGTCTTCGCCAGGGGCCAAAGATGCCTTTAGCCACAGATTTCACAGATTTCACAGAAAAGAATTCCCATCTGTGCAATCTGTGGTTCAAAATGGGTCTTGCCCGTCTTGCGACGCTGGTTGGAGTGGAACCAGGGGCTGGCGTTTGGACAATCTCAATTCCTGTTGGCGGCGCAGCAAGCCATTACTTTCTGGCTCGGGAACATTGGGCTGGTTGGCGCGCTGCATCAGAGCGGCAATCTGGCGGTCGATGGCTTGGTTGCGCAGCCGCAGCGTTACATCGGCAAGGTGCTGCGCCGGGGAGGCCTCGCCCCTGGCTTTCTCAAGCTCCGTAGCGGGCCGGATCGTTAAATCGGCAAGCTGCTGCGCCGGGAAGGGCGGCATTCGCTCCTCGACGGCCACTTCCGTGACCAGATTACGGAGTTCGGGTGTTTCGCACTCCGCCAGGAAGGCGGCCAGACTGGTCCAGGATTGACTGTTCTGGGCGGCCAGGCGTTTCTGGATGATCTGTTTGGCCAGTGGGTGCTGCACCCAGGCCAGGTCGAGGTGAACTGCCAGCCAGGGCACCAGATTCTCATGCGCCAAAGCCAGCTTGAGCAACCAGTATTCCTGGGGTAATGGGCGGGGCAGCTCGGCTGGGGCTTCGGGCGGTTCTTCGCTTGCCGCCTGGACGGCAGTCCTTGGGCGAGCCAACTTTCTAAATTCCGCCCGGACGGCGTCGGGGGGGACGCCGAGGCGGAGGGCGGTTTTTTGGGCGTAGGTGTCAATGAGGACGACGTTGCCGGTCTTGTGGGCGGCTTGGGCCATGGCGCGCAGCACCGCCAGGCGGCCTCGGTCGGTGGTGACTTCGTTTGTGGAGCAAAGGCGGTTGAGATAATAGTCAAAGAACCCCTCCGCTCGCTCGATGAGTTGCTTGAAGGCCGGGCCCCCGAAGGCCTTGATGAAACTGTCCGGGTCATGGGGCGGCGGCACGACTGCGACCCGCACCGCCAACTCCGCAGCCAGGAGATGGTCGAGGGAGCGCGCCGCCGCGTTTTGCCCGGCCTCGTCGGAATCGAAGCAGAGCACGACTTCGTTTACGTAGCGCTTGAGGATGCGGGCGTGGTCGGCGGTGAAGGCGGTGCCCTGCGGGGCGACCACGTTCTGCGCGCCGGCCACGAAGCAGGCGATGAGGTCGAGCTGGCCTTCGCAAACGATAGCGAACTCCTCTTGAACCAGCGCCCGCTTGGACTTGTCCAGGCCAAAGAAGACCTTGCTCTTCGTGAAAATGGGCGTCTCGGGGGAGTTGACGTATTTGGCGGTTTTTTCATCCCCCGATAGCACCCGGCCACTGAAGCCGATGACGCGTCCCTGCTCGTCGCAGATCGGGAACATGAGCCGTCCGCGAAATCGGTCGTAGTAGCGGTCGGTGCCCTCCTTGCGCAGAATCAATCCTGCTTTCTCCACCAGGCCGAGGTCGGAGCCTGTGTTTCGGGCCCAGTTGACCGTATCGTCCCAGGCCTCGGGCGCGCAGCCGATGCGGAAGAGCTTGACGGCTTCTGGCGAAACGGCGCGTTTGGCCAGGTAATCCCGGGCAACCTGGCCGGCCGGCTCATTGGCGAGGGCGTTTTGCCAGCGTTGGGCGAGCCGTTCATGGATTTGCAGCAGTTGTTCCTTCAAGTGCCGCGACTGGGGTTCCTGGCCGCCGCTCTCCAACTGCAGGGGAATCCTGGCCCGCTCGGCCAGGCGCCGGACGGCCTCGGGAAAGTCCACGCTCTCGAACTCTTTGACGAAGGCGAAGACATCGCCCCCTTTGTGGCAACCGAAACAATAAAAGATTTGCCGGTGAGGATTGACGTTGAAGCTGGGGGTCTTTTCCTTGTGAAACGGGCAGAGGGCGACGAAGTTGGCCCCCGCGCGCTTGAGCGGCAGGCACGACCCCACGATGTCCACAATGTCGCTCGCCGCGCGGATTTGCTCCAAAGTCTGTTGTGAAAACAAACCGGCCATGCCTCGGTATAGCGCACGACGGCGGGCAAGTCCATGCTTAACCCGGAATAGCGGTTGCCGTGCCATCGGAAGCGGGCGATAGTTTCCATGCGAAATGGAAGCATTACACGCGGAGGAATGAATTATGAAGCAGACGGATGGAACATTTCATTCCACAAATGGTTCGGCCGGTGGCGCCGGCAGAGTTCCGGCGGCGAAATTGCGGCTGGCCGGGCTTGCGTTGACGGCGTTGCTGGGCTCGCTGCTGGTCATCTGGGTGAGCCGCACGACCTGGCGGCGGGCGGAGGGTCTGCAGCGGGAATTTGGCGGCCTAAAGGCGGACAACTTTTACCTGGGCGTTCGCGTGCGCGCCGAGGTGCAGCGATTGAACGACACTTTGCTTCGCTACCGGCTCCGGCACGATACCAACGACGCAGCGGTCTTCCGCGCCGACGCGCAGGATTTCAAACGGTGGCTCGGCCAAAACAGCGCCAACACGACCACGCCGCTCGAGCGCGAGTTCTTCGATAAGGTGACGATTGCGTACGACGACTACCTTGCGGCGAGCACGCCGGTGCTGGAAGCCAGCCCTGGCTTCCTGCGATTGACCCCATCCCGTGATTTCAAGAAAAGCTACGAGAAGGTCCAGAACCAGTCGCGAGGTCTGTTGGATTTGTGCGATTCATTCGTCGGCCACCAGCGCGCTTCGTTCACGGGTTTTCTCAAGGAGTCCAACGACACGCTGATCAGCTTCAAGCAATTGCTCGGGCTCTTGCTGGCGTTGATGCTGGCGCTGGCAACCGCCCTGGTGGTCCTGGTCTATCGCGGGATGATAGCGCCGCTGCGCCACCAGTTGGCCGAGACCCATGCCCTGATTGGGCGCCAGGAAAAACTCGCCTCGCTGGGTGTCCTGGCGGCCGGGGTCGCGCACGAAATCCGCAACCCGCTCACGGCAATTAAATTCCGCCTCCACAGTCTGAAACAACATCTGCCCGGCGCCGGGGCCGACGACGAAGACGCCGGGGTGATCGGCAACGAAATCACACGTCTGGAACGAATCGTGCAGGACTTCCTCCAGTTCGCACGGCCATCGGAGCCGGAGCTGGTCGTCCTGCCGGTGCAACGAGTTTTCGAGGAGGTGCGGGGCCTGCTGGGCGTGCCGTTGAAGAAAGCGGCCATCGAGTTGAAGGTGGAGCCGGCTGGCGCCGCCTGGGTGCGCGCCGACCCACAACAGCTCAAGCAGGTGCTCATCAACCTGGTTCAAAACTCGGCGGATAGCATTGGACGCAACGGCGTCATCAGTTTGCGTGTCCGCAACGGGTCCGGGTCCGGCCGCCAGGAGAGCGGCCAGGGGGTGATTCTGGAAGTCGCCGACAACGGCAAAGGCATTCCTCCGGAAGTCCGCAAGCGCTTATTCGACCCGTTCTTCACGACCAAGGCAGGCGGAACGGGGCTGGGCCTGCCCATCGCGGCGCGCATCGTCGAAAAGCACGGAGGCGAGCTCCGCTATCAGACGGAGCTGCGGCGCGGCACCACCTTCAGTGTGATTCTCCCACGGGTCCATGAACATGAAAGCTCAGATTCTCCTGATCGAGGATGACGCGAGCACCGCCGCCTCGTTGCAGAAGGTGTTGTGCGCCGAAGGTTACGAAGTGGCCGTGTCGGCTCGCGGGGACACCGGCCTGGACCAGGCGCGAGAGCGGTCGTACGACGTGGTGGTGACCGATTTGAGAATGCCGGGACTGGGCGGGCTGGAACTGGTGGCGCAGCTCCACGCCGCCAAACCGAAGCAGGCGATCATTTTAATGACCGCGCATGGCACGACCGAAACGGCCATCGAAGCCACCAAGCTGGGCGCGTGCGATTACCTGCTCAAGCCTTTCGGAGCGGACGAACTGCTGGACATGGTGGCCTCCGCTGTCGCCGGCAGCCGGCTCATGTCCGAGCCGGTGGAAATGGGCGAGGCGACCTCGGACCGCTCGGCGATCATCGGCAGCAGCCGGGCGATGCAGACGATCTACAAGGAGATCGGACGCGTCGCAGCCACGCCGGCCACCGTCCTGATCCGGGGTGCGACGGGCACGGGCAAAGAACTGGTTGCCCGCGCCATTTATCAGCATAGCCAGCGCGCGGACAAGCCGTTTATCGCGGTCAATTGCGCGGCGATTCCCGATGCGCTGCTGGAAAGCGAACTCTTCGGTTACGAACGGGGCGCGTTCACCGGCGCGCAAGCCCGGCGCATTGGCCGCTTCGAGCAGGCCAACGGGGGCACGATTTTCCTGGATGAGATCGGTGATCTGAATGCGAACACCCAGGGCAAGCTGCTGCGGGTCTTGCAGGAGCGGCGCATCCAACGGCTGGGCAGTGAAACGAGCCTGGCGGTGGACGTGCGCGTGCTGGCGGCGACGCATCGCGATCTGGAAACGGCCATCAAGGAAAAGGAATTCCGCGAGGATTTGTTCTACCGGCTCAGTGTGGTCACGCTCACGATGCCGCCGTTGAGCCAGCGCACCGAAGACGTTCCGCAACTGGCGAAATACTTCATCCAGCGTTACGGAAAAGAACTGGGCCTGGAATCGCCGTCAGTCCAGCCCGAGGCCCTGGGGTTTCTGCAAAGCCAGCCCTGGCCGGGAAATGTGCGGGAATTGGAAAACGCGGTTCGCCAGGCAATACTACTGGCGCGCCCGTTTGGCATCAGCCTCGAGCACGTTGAACAAGTCATGGCCAAAACCGGCCAACCCGCGGCGGGCGATGGGCAGGCTCATGCGGCGTACATCGCCAATCTGCTGGCGCGAGCGCAGAGCGGGGAACTCAGCGACGCCTACGGGCGGATGATTGCCGATCTGGAACCGGAACTCTTCAAGCAAGCCATTCAACTGGCGCAAGGCAACCAGACCAAAGCCGCCCGCTGGCTCGGGGTCACGCGGTTGAAGATGCGGGAGAAACTGGCCCAATTCGGATTGCGTCCGGCGCGTGGCGAGCAAGACGAATAGCTGCGGAAAAATGCCGATCCTTTCATGACCCACTACCAAGCCCTACTGAGGAGTCCGTGGGATGCACTACAGACGGACGGCCCCTCACCCCGGCCCTCTCCCCATCGGATGGGGAGAGGGAGCATGGTTGGCCGCCACACCCTGTCGGGCAACCTGACGACCGGGTAGTATTGACGCGCCACCGGTTTATTGAGGCGGCGCGCGTGGGCCCGTGCTCAAGCGGCCCAAGAGGCTGCGGAGGCTGAACCGGGCGTCGGCGGGTCTGGCCCTGCTTCGGACAACGAGGACGGGGCAGTTGGCGCGATTGATGATTTCGCGGCTGATATCGCCCAAGGCATAAGTGCGCAGGCTGCGGCTCGGGGCGGAGCCGGTGACGATGATGTCGTAAGCGCCATTATGGGTTTCCCGGAGGATTTCCCCGAGGACGGAACCATGGCGCAGGAGCACCTGGGCGGGGACGGCACGGGACTGAAGGATTTCGAGGGCATGGCGCAGGTTGACGCCGAGTTCGGAGGGAGAGCGGAGCAAGAAGTCAGCGGACTGTGC
>Ga0187849_1004459_pt1 | contig 11617 bp, 8 predicted proteins | sample June2016WEW_4_10_2_FD_132412 | JGI IMG/M metagenome (GOLD analysis project Ga0187849, IMG submission 132412) | Peatland microbial communities from SPRUCE experiment site at the Marcell Experimental Forest, Minnesota, USA - June2016WEW_4_100 | ecosystem: Environmental > Terrestrial > Soil >... | reverse complement strand
GGTTCCGGGATCGGTGATCGACCTGGCGCAAAAACGCGGCGGCGGCGAGACCGAGTTCGACTTCCTGGGCCAGATTCTGGACGATCGCAAAGTGGCCGTGGGCACCGTGCGGGACTACATCAAGGTCAAGCTTGAAGCGGGCGAGGCTGCCAAACTCAGCCACCGGAACTTCCATTACGACGCCGGCTTTACGCTGTCGCCGGGCAAGTACCGAATGAAGTTCCTGGTGCGCGAGAACCTGAGCGGCAAAATGGGCACGTTCGACATGCGCTTCGTGGTGCCCGACCTGGTAGCCGACTCGGCGGTGCTGAAGACCAGTTCGGTGATCTGGAGCAACCAGAGGGAACCGTTCAAGGCCGCCGTGGGCGCGGCGGAGAAGGGGGGCGCAGTCAGGAGAGCGGCGAGGCCGAATCCGCTGGTGGTGGGCGAGGAAAAGGTCGTGCCCAGCATCACCAAAGTATTCCGGCGCAACCAGAACATGACCATCTCGTTTGACGTGTACGATGCCGTGCCGGACCCGGCCAATCCGCGCGCGCGGCGCGTCGCGGTGAGCATGAGTCTGTTCAACGAGAAGGGCGCCAAGGCCTTCGAGGCCGGTCCGCTGATGGCCACGGAATTGGCTGCCACCCGGCCGAACGCCGTGCCGGTGCAGTTGCAGGTGCCGTTGAAGGGCCTGGCGCCGGGCCGATACACGTGCCAGCTCAACGTGATCGACGAAGTGGGCCGGAAGTTCGCGTTTCCGCGGCAGGCGCTGGCGGTACAGTAGGGGCCGTATACTGGGACCGTAGGCCCGTGATTTCCGCAACTGCGTACGACCAGCACGTGGAACAGCTTTTCGAAGTACTGAAACGCGTCACATCCGCTTTGCAAGCCGCCGGTATCGAGTATCGTGTGGTTGGTGGAGTGGCTGTTTTTCTGCATGTTTCCGAAAAAGATCCGTTGGTCGCGCGGATGACGCGTGATATCGATATGGCGGTGGACCGCCGCGACCTCGACAGCATCGCGAATGCCGTGCGGCCGTTTGATTTCGAGTATCGCCACGTGGCCGGCGTCGATATGCTGGTGGATGCGGCCAAGCCCAGCGCGAGAAGCGCGGTGCACCTGTACCCCGAGGCCGTGCCGGATTTCTCGCCGCCTGTAGAGACCAGAGAAGGCGTGCTGCTGGCGCCGGTGGCTGATTTGGTGCGCATGAAGCTGACCAGCTACCGGCTCAAAGACCGCGTACACATTCAGGACATGGACGCGGCCGGGCTGATTACGGCGCAGATCGAGGGCGGCCTGCCGGACGAGTTACGCCGGCGGCTGGCGGAGATTCGCTCCACGCTTTGAGCGGAACAGCGCGTTTTATTTCTTGCCCGGCTCGGGCAGCGGCACGTCGGAGCTGACCATGTCGCCCACCGCCTTCCAGGTTCCGTCGGCCTGCTTCTTATAGGTCGTCAGGTACTTGCCGTGGTCGGTGAAGGGCTTCTTCGTTTTCGGGTCCGTGATAGTCAAGGTGTAAGTGCCTTGGGTATAGCCCAAATCGGCGGACTTGGCGACCCCGACGCGCGACGCCTGGAAGGCGAGCGCGAAACTCGGATCGTCGTACATCGGCTTCATAGCCGCCCGGATCGCATCCTTGCCGTTAATGGCCGGCGCGTTGGCGATCAGCAGCGACGCATCATCGGCGTAATAACCCACGCCTTTTTCGAAGTCCTTGGCCGCAACGGCCTTGGCCCAGGCCGCTTCGGCATCTTTGAGCGACTGAACGTCGGCGTCGTGGGTATCGGGTGGCGGCGCCTGCGTGCAGGCAACCGTGAAAGCGAGCAGCAAGAGAGAAGCTGCCAGGGGAAATCGTATCAGCATCCGTTTGTCCTCCAGTCAATGGGACAATTATATACGAAGTTCCGGAGGGATCGCATGACTTTTGTCAAACTTCTTTCAACATTTCCCGCGCGCAATTATAACCGGGGGCGCCCATGACGCCGCCACCGGGATGGGCGCCGGAGCCTCATAGATAGAGGCCGCGGATGGGGGTGCGGTAGCGCGCCCAGCCGGCGACGGGGCGCATGACGAACATCTGGTCGAGGCTCATTTCGCCATGGAAGATGTTGCCGCCGGTGATGCCGAAGCGGCGCTCCAGATCGAGAGGCGTCAGCACCTGGCGGTGCTCGATGATGTTGCGAATGTTGGGAGCGTACTCCTCGATGAGAGCGATCACGCGGTCGGCGAAGGGCTTGCGCAGGTCGTCCCATGCGCCTTGGCAGGGGCCAGACACCCGCGTCCCAAGGCACGGGGGTGCCCACTTGGGGCCTTGTGCCGCGCGGACGCTGGTGTCTGTCCCCGAATGCAACGTGTAGGGGGCGTATTGCAGGAAGATGCCCATGACGTGTTTCCCCGGCGGAGCGAGCGAAGGGTCGTACATGGTGGGGATGGTCAGTTCCAGCAGCGGGCGCTCCGAGGGGCGGCCGTACTTGGCGTCGTCCCAGGCGCGCTCGACGTAATCGATGCTGGGGCAGATGTGCATGGTGGCGCGGTGGTGCGGGCCGGGCGCGCCGGGATGTGCCACGAACTCGGGCAGGGCATTGAGCGCAAGGTTGATCTTCGAGCTTGTGCCTTCGATGCGGTAATGGCGAATGGCGGCCAGGAAATCGGGGTCGAGATCGCGCTCGTCCAACAGGCGGAGAAAGGTGAGCTTGGGGTCCAGGTTGGAAGCGATTGCGCGGGCTTCAATTTCTTCACCGCTTTCGAGCACGACGCCGTAAGCGCGGCCGCCGCGCACCAGCACCTTGGCCACCGGCGCATTGGTGCGCATGGTGGCGCCAGCGGCGCGGGCAGAGGCGGCCATGGCTTCCGCTACGGCTCCCATGCCGCCGCGGACGAAGCCCCACAGCCCGCGATGTCCGGCCACGCCGCCCATCGAGTGGTGGAGCAGGATATAGGCCGTGCCGGGCGACCGCGGACCTCCGTTGGCGCCGATCACGCCGTCGGTGGCGAGCGTGACTTTCAACTCTTCGGATTCGAACCACTCATCCAGGAATTCGGCGGCGCTCTGGGTGAAGATCTTCACCAGGGCCACGGCATCCTTCGGGCTGAGACCGCGCAAGCGGGCGGCGAGTTTCAGGTAGTCGAGGAAATCGGCAATGCCGCGCGGCGGAAACCGCGGCGGGGTGGTGAGCAGCAGTCCCTCCACCACCTGCGAAATGCGCTCGAGTTGGTCTTCGTAGGCGGGGTAAGCCTCGGCATCGCGGCGCGAGAACTTCGCGATCTCGGCGAGCGTCCGGGTGCGATCCTGCCACATGAAGAAGTGGCGGCCGTCGGGAAAGGCCGGGAAGAAGGCCGGGTCTTTGGCGTCCACCCGGTAGCCGAAGCGCGGCAAATCCAGTTCGCGGACGATGCGCTCTTGCAGGAGGCTGGTGAGATACGCGGAGGTGGAGACACGGTAGCCGGCCAGACTTCTTCGGTGACCGAACAGCCGCCCAGCAGCTCGCGGCGCTCGAGGACGAGGACCTTGCGGCCGGCGCGCGAGAGATAGGCGGCGGCGACCAGGCCGTTGTGGCCGCCGCCGACGATGATGGCGTCGTAGGTCGGCATGGGCAAAAAGGGCGGCGGCAAAATCCGCATCGGGCGTTCCGCCGCCGGCGTTACCTCTTAATGACTATAGAACGTCGCGCTGGATGCGGACGGCTCCTGGCGGAGCAAGTTTTCCTGGCACGGGCGCGCGGAACTCGACTTTGGGGTCCAGGATGCCTTCCAAAAAGCGGTCTTCCGAAAAGCGGTCAGCCTGACCTGCGTGAATATACTCGTCAGCCCTAATGGGCGGATTATCGCAGGCGCGATGCCGGCTTGTGGGGAGTAACGCCGCTAAGGCTCAACCACCTGTGAGCCCTTCGATTGCGCTGAAGTCGCTGTCGCGGCTAACCAGCGCGGCATCCTCGTCCGAGTCGCCGACGATCCGGCCCGGAGCCGCGGCAGCACGTGCCAGAGCGCCGCTTATCCCTGACAACAGCCTCGCAAAAGGGAGCAGTTTCGCTATCGTCCGGGACATGAACCCGTCTGCCTTTACTGCCGTCATTACCAGCGCCAATCGAGGGAATGTGCTAGACCAAGCCCTTACTAAACGAGGAGATCGCGGAGAGAATCTGATTTCTTTCGATTGCAGGCTTGGCAGAGCAACCGAACGTTTGCCGCCGTCGTCGGTCCGCCTTTTGAATAGGGAATGATATGGTCAAACTCCAGTTCAGTGTCGGGCACGTACTGGTGGCAAGCTTGACAGACGTGATTGTCCCGGCGAACAACCTGAAGCATCACGTCTCGCGGGATGGTACGACCTTCCCGCCGCGGGTCTTTCGTTTCGGTTGCGCCGCTCTGAACGAAGAAGACCGGACAGCAGTGTCCCCAGATCTTGCAGCTGATGTCTTCTGGAGCATAATCCCGCAACTCCTCATGAATCCATGGAACATGAAAATGTAGCCGTTCAACTAATTCCCAGACGGTCTCCTCGGTCTTTGGAACTCCGTCTGTAAGCTGCGAGAGGACTTCTTGGTAAGCTGCAAGAACTTCAGCTGGACTGCGAGTGACAGGCGCGAAGGGAAAATATTCAACGAGTTGTCCATAGGGGCAGTACTTCAATTCCCAACAGGGTTTGCATACGGAGCCCTTGGGGAATGGGCGCTTTCGCGGCATCGGTTCTCCTCCATTGCTATTCTCGCCAAATCTGTCACAGTAGTCACGCCGTGTAGGACATCGGAGCGGAATTCCGGATATTCGCAACTCGGTTAGCCGGTTGGAAGACGGTTTCGAGTTCTTTCGCGAGACACCAACGGTAGAAAACATCCGTGTCACCGAAGCGATATCGTTCATGCGGTGGCGTGGCGTCTCGGCAGATCCGGACGAACCAGGCGCCACTCGGACCCCGGGCGACAGCCGACAGCGCAAGATGAACCTGTGGCGCTGGAGGCCACAGGTGATGAAGACAAAGCCAACCCGCAAAGATAAGCGTCGCGTTCCCAAATCGGTCCTGCGACTGCCAGATCTCGAGGTCGCCAAATCCGCAGTTCTCAACAGTCTCTCCTGCCCGGACGCTCAGCGCGGCTATCGCCATGCCATTGACGAATTTGTGGACTGGTACTGCTCGGAGCCGCGATTGTCGTTCAGCAAGACTGTAGTCGTCCGCTACCGGATGCATCTGGAAACCCGCCATCTCGCCCCAGGCACAATCAACCTCCGGCTCGGGGCCGTCCGCCGGCTGGCATACGAGGCGTCAGATTGCGGCCTCCTGAGCGCCGACTTGGCGGCGGGGATACGGCGCGTCAAGGGTGTAAAGAAGCTGGGCGTCAGGCTCGGAAACTGGTTGACCGCCGAACAGGGGCAAGCACTTTGGCAGGCGCCAGACCGCGAGCGGCTGAAGGGCAAACGTGATCGGGCGCTGCTTGCCCTCCTGCTTGCATGTGGACTTCGTCGCCACGAGCTAGCAGAATTGACCTTCGATCACCTGCAGCAGCGCGAAGGGCATTGGGTAATCGTGGACCTAAACGGAAAGGCTGGTCACATTCGAACCATTCCCGTTCCGGATTGGGTGTATTCTCAACTGAACGAATGGACAAAGGCCGCCGGTATTGACGCGGGAAAGCTCTTCCGTCGCGTCAGTAGCGCCGGCAAACCGTGGGGCGACGCTGTAACAGAAAAGCTTGTTTGGCACATCGTCAAGGAGTTCGCCGTAAAGATCGGCGTCACCAAACTGGCCCCTCACGACCTCCGCCGAACTTGCGCCCGGCTCTGCCGCGCTGCCGGCGGCGAACTGGAGCAGATTCAATTCCTTCTTGGCCACATCTCGGTCCAGACCACAGAGCGTTACCTCGGTTGCACCCAGCGCATCTCGTCGGCCGTAAACGACAGAATCGGAATCGGGCCCCTACTTCGCGGAGAGTAGGCGACGGTTCACCCGGGGGCCTGGCCGCCTTCCACAACGATTGTGGCCGCCGGTTGGCGACGCTGCCATTTGGCCTCCGGCCCGCCGGGCCAGAACCCATTTTCACGGAACGGCATGTCACGGGAAAATTGGCCCTCAGGACCGCCAGTTCCCAGATGCGGATATTCGGCTCATGTGGGAAGCAACATCAGCAAGTAGGCCGTTATGCGGACAAGTGCCCAAGGTTCAGGTTGTTTAGGTGGCTGGCCCGTCTCTGCGGTCCGCCGACGAAGTTCAACGGCAGGCAGACGACCGCGACAGGCGAACCGACGCCGCTCTGGCAGCTTGCTGCTACACGGCCAGTCGGCTTAGGCCACGAACCATAACTCTGCGGCCGACGCAGCCAAGGCATACGGGGCGCACAGCGATAGCGGCCTTGCCTTGGTTCAGACACTTAGGTCGGGCGGCTAGGGTCTACTCATTGTACGTATTTCTCTCTGGCTATGCGCGCCGCGTGATTCACGGCCCTCCAGTCTCGATGTAGCCAGATACCGATGACGCCAAGGTAGCAGACGCCGCAAATAGAAATGGGGCTCACTAGGCTGGCAAATACCTTTGGATTGGTCAGATACGTACTAACGCAGACACCTAGCGCTAGACAGGACGCCAACAGAGTCAGGAACGTGAAGATGCGACTTCTGTGCCATTCAATTACAGACCAAGGCATCCGCCCGATTGCCCCGACTAGATATGCGAAAGCGAGTATCAATATCCACTCGGGGGAAGCGACAGGCCCTGATGGCATTCTCCCGACCCAAGCGCAGGCTAGCGATATGCCGACTACGATCGAAATGGCTGATCCCGACGGAAAACCCCGACCGAACATGAACCACGGCAAAGGCACCGACGGCCCAAAAGGTCCAATCCAACGATGTCTTTCCGAGCCACCGTTCAAAAACAACAGGACGGACAACGATAGCACGGATACCACCAACATCTTGTTCGTTATCCAGCACGCAGTTAGAGCTACCGCCGCTGCAAAGCACCAACTCCACTGTGGCCTCCATCGGGACCAAACAAATGCGTTGATTAATGTGTGTTCGATGGACACTGTTTTCAGCGACTTTCCTACATCTCTCAGACTAAGAGCCGCGCTGACGATACTAATGGAACCGTGCCTCTCGACCTCACGGCGCCCCCGTAGGCGTATATAGACCGCCACATCACGGATATAGGGAACGCACCTGCTCACCATACGAACCCACTCCGCAAAACCAGAAAAGGCTCTGAATCCTCGATCGTCCTTCACCTCTAATTGAAGGAGTAATCGACAGGCAAGATGATCTGCGCGACCGGCGGGTAGTGAGGGCAGGAGATCGGCGAGCTGACGCATCCGGTCATGTGAAAGACGGCTGGCCAAAAGGCCTGTCGCGTGTGCACTCTGCTTGTCGTCTCCTTTCGTGATCCATTCGACGAGTAGGTCCTCGAAACTCGAACTCAGATAGCCGGCCGCCTGCAGGCATGTGTCCCAGATCGCTGGGTGTCTTGCTAAGGCAGCTGTTGCTTCAGCAGTTCCCGCGGTCGCCAGAATTAACCCCACCGCCGCGGCCACACCCGTAACAGTGCTTTGCCCGAGCCGGCTCTCCAATTCGCGGACAAACTGGATCTCCTGATCTGCCCTGACTTTCCGAAGCAGAGCGACTGCCGCACCTGCCGCAGTCTGATGGTCCTTGTCTATCGCGTCCAGGCAGCATTGAATGGCGCGCCCCCGGACTGACAGCGAGGGCGCCGGGCATTCCGCGACGGCAGATGACGCGAGAACACTGTTCACCTCGAACAGTTGGTTGAGATATGCCGTCGGCTCCTTCTCCTGCGCGACTGCGAGCAAAATGACTTCCCGCCACCATGATTTGCCAGCTGCCTCGCAGAGGCCCGCGATGCCAAGGTTCTCAAGTGCATCAATGGAAGCGTAGTACTCCTGCATAGCGAATTGGGCAAAAACCAGAATCGCCGGACTTTCTCTGACCAAGATGCCGGTTCGAGTCATAGTACTGTCGAGAACCAGCTCAGCATCTGCCGCAGCGAATCCGTAGCTTGGCAAAGCTTGCTGAACGAGCTTGATAGCATCGGCGCGGGGGACCTCGGACGTCTCGGATTTGTGCATCGTATAGGCAATCTTCGCGAGCAAACGTGGATACACGGCACGATATAGGTCGGGAGGGTGTCCTTGTGCGGTAGCCCAATCGGCCACGAGCCAATGAGCAACACGGGCGAGGTATTCAATTCTCTCTTCTGGGATACCGAGATTCGACTCAGTGTACTGCATCAGGCCACCAACGAGTAAGAGGGGCGACCGCGCGAGTTCGTGAATACGGGGAGTCGATACGAGGTCACGCCAAAACGTATCGGCGGACTTGGAGGTCGGATATCCCGGTGGCCATTTCTGGGCGAAGCGGCGAATCTGCTCGTCTGTGAGGGGCCGCACCTCCCACATGGCATCTATGTCAAGGGGCAGGGCGCGATAAGCTTCCTTGCGGCAGGTGACGATTAGGGTCCCTCGGCGCGTCGACGTGAAGTATTGGTGGAAGAATTCATTGATCCGAGTGGAGACTTGATTCCGGAGACTTGGGCGAACCTCGTCGAGGCCGTCGAGCACGCAGAAGGAGCGCTCGATAGTCAACTCGGATGCAACAAGTACTTCGGGATTTGGAATGCCGTGCTTTTTCAGCTGCTCAGAAAGATAAATATTCAGCGGCACAGAGCCGCTGTAGTCACGCAGACGCACAAAGAAGGGTACTCGACGGACTCCGATGGCGAGCTCTTCAAGGACAAACTTCTTGACCACGGTAGATTTTCCGGCACCCGGTCCACCGAGCAGCACAAACACTCGAGGCCTAGAAGAGGTTGGCTCCTGCACCTTGGCGCATAGATCGGACGGCGCGAGGTCAAGCGGAATGAACACGTCATTTATCGAAAATCCACGCCGTCTGCCAATGACGATAAGTGTTGAACATACTTGCCTGACTTCGTTGCGGTAGGAATGAAGACCTCTCAGAACCTTAACCCGCCGAATGAGGTGCCGCAGACCGCCGAACCACCAGAGAAAGAGCGCGAGCGCCGCAGAACCGAGTAGACTGTACAGGATTGCCATGGTATCCCAAGTGCGTACCCATGCGCGCAAGTCTGCGATAACCGCTTCCACTGTAAGCAGATTCTACACCGCTCACAGCTCAATGTCCAGCGATGGTTCGTAGCGATGGTTCCTATATTTCGTATATTGCGGGCTTGCAAATAGGCATCAACGCCAACCGGATGCTGATGCCGAGCGTCTGCGCTCGGGCTGTCCCGAGAGCCTGTACGTCAATTCTGTGCCGGCCGCTCGTTCGCAAAGCAGTCTCGGCCGGTTGGCTGGTGTTCCTCGACTCACCGAAGAACCCACCGGAAGGCAAGCTCCCCGGATACGGCGCTCCTGGGAGATTGGTCCTGATAGGCCCCCTCCTGTCATCTGGCGGTAACGCCCGAACCGTGGCAGCGGCGTCCGAGGGTCCCAAATCGCTTTCTGGAGGATGGGGCAGCGCGGCTTTGGTTGGATACGCGCCACTCGGAAAGTGGTCCATCAGGAAATCCTTCCCAATACCCGGATGGCAACCCTCACCGGTGACCCGGAGCCGGCGTTCCCTTTCCCGAGTCGATCCGCCCCGCCGCCCCAAAAACACCCTAAACCCGCCCCTCCCAAAACCCGTTCACCGATTTTGCCACAAAATTTTCTCAATCCTTTCAATCATTCCCAGATTTTCAGGCCTGTTAACCCCATTTTCGCCTGCTATACCGGAATCAGGAGGCCCATGCGCCAGCACAATCCCCTCGCTCCCCTCATCGACATCGCCGGCCGCGGCATCCCCTTCACCGCCTCCGACGGCCAGTCCTTCGTTCGCCTCGGTGTCCCTTCCGGTGGCTTCTACATCCTCCCCGTCCGTTCCCACGCCTACCGCGACTGGTTCTTCCACGAATTCTTCAACCTTTACGACACCCTGCCTTCCTCCCGCGCCTTTCACGCCATCCTCAATCACTTGGAAGCTGAGGCCAACCACCACGGCCAGGACCAGCGCCTCGCCGTCTGGCGTCGCGTCGGATGCCGTGGCGACGGCCTCCTGCCCTCCCAGATCCTCCTCAACCTCGCCAATCCCGAATGCCAGTTTGTCGAAATCTCTCCCACCGGCTGGAAGACCACCGCCGGGACCAATGCTCTCCTCCAAACCACTCGCTCCACCCTCTCCCTTCCCGCGCCCGCCGACCCTCCCGCTCCGGGCGCCCTCGAAACCCTCCGCGGGTGTCTCAATCTTCCGTCCCGTGCCGGCTGGCTCCGCTGCCTCGCCTGGCTCCTGGCCGCCCTCCGCCCCGGCGGGCCGTTCCCCGTCCTCATCCTCCAGGGCCCTCCCGGCTCCGGCAAGACCTTCGCCGCCCGCATTCTTCGCTCCATCATCGATCCCAGCACCACGCCCCTCACTCCTATCCCGTCCTCCGTCCGCGACCTCCTCTCTCTGGCCCGCCACAACTGGATCCTCGCCTTCGACCACCTGTCCACCCTCTCCCCGCAACTCGCCGATGCCCTCTGTCGCCTCTCCTCCGGCCTCGGCGCAACCTTCCGCGAAACCTCCGGCGCCACCGCCGAACCGCTCCAGCAATACTACAAGCGCCCCGTCCTGCTCACCGTTACCGGCCGCTGGTCCTGCCCCGCCGACCTCGCCCGCCGCGCCCTCACCGTCAATTTCCCGCCCCTCACACCCCGCACCGAAAACAGCCTCCTGACGGTTTTCAATCAGGCGTGGCCCGACATCCTCGCGGCGCTCTGCGATGCCGCCGGCACGGCCCTCGCCCGCATGCCCCAAATGCACCCGCCCTCTGGACCATGCGCCGACGCGCTCGAATGGGCCATGGCTGCCAGCCCCGCCCTCGCCTGCACCGAGGAGGACATGCGGCAGGCCCTCGATTCGCCGCCCCTTCCCGAGCCTCACCCTATGGCCGAGGCCGTCCGCAACCTCATCGAGCAGCGCCGTCAATGGACCGGCACCGCCACCCAGCTCTTGGAACTCTTGCAGCCGTTCGTCGCCTGCCGGACGCCCGAAGGATTCTCCAAGCAGCTCAGAAACTGCATGCTGACCCTCGCCGACAGCGGTATCGAATTGAAATTCAGGCGTTTAGGCGGCGGCGCCCGAGTCATTGATCTCCGTGACGACCCGTGTGACAGTTCTTGCCCAAAACCCCCTCCAGAACTGTCACAAATTTTCGACCCATTGCCGCAACCCACTGGCCAAGAAGAGCTTACAGCGTCATGATTGACAACTCCACACACTCGCCCATATGCGTCACACCGTGTGCTGCACCACTCTCAAAATCGCCGCACGTCCGTAGGGGCCGGGCATGCCCGGCCCTGGTGGGCAGGTTTAGTAATACGACAGCTACCTCTTGCGGAACGCCACCACCGACAACGGCGGCAGCGTCACGGCGATGCTGTTGGGGCGGTTGTGCTTGGGCACCGGCCTTGAAGAGACGCAGCCGCCGTTGCCCATGTTCGATCCGCCGAAAAGCTCGGAATCGGTGTTCAGAATCTCTTCGTAAAAGCCCTCTTCCGGCACGCCGAACTCGTAGCCCTGGCGCGGGACGGGAGTGAAGTTGCAGCAGAACAGCAGGAAGTCGCTGGGGTCCTCGGCGCGGCGCAGGAAGGCG
>Ga0187849_1004455_pt1 | contig 11623 bp, 9 predicted proteins | sample June2016WEW_4_10_2_FD_132412 | JGI IMG/M metagenome (GOLD analysis project Ga0187849, IMG submission 132412) | Peatland microbial communities from SPRUCE experiment site at the Marcell Experimental Forest, Minnesota, USA - June2016WEW_4_100 | ecosystem: Environmental > Terrestrial > Soil >... | reverse complement strand
GCCAAGTCGATGGTTTGCTGATGTTCCGGTTTCAGTTCGATGGTCATGGCCGTTTCTCCGTGGGCTGTGCCGTCGCCTCCCCACCCTGCCCGCTGGCCTTTTTCCAGTCGATTCCAATATTACAACATTACATCCTTGATGCCTTGCAGCTCCTCTATTATCCGGTAACTCTGGCCAGCGCAGTCCTGACTGTGGGCCTTTCTCATGCCGATGCCCTTCGCGTCTCACGACTTGTTCATGAGGGCTTTTTCCACCGCTTGCGGGTTTCTATCCATCACCGTCAAGTAGGCGCGCACCGCGCTTTCCGGACGCCTGCGCCCTTGCTCCCACTCCTGGAGCGAGCGCGGGCACGGCGTCACCCGCTGCTCACATTCTCTTTCGAACCCCACCTACTGAATCGTTACCTGGTTAAACCCCAAACCCTGAAGAAAGCTAGTAATTGTGTTACGGGCGTTTCGGTCGGCCGCCTTCAAAACGCCATCCTGCAATGCCGACTGCTGAAGCTGGCGTTCGCCTTCCTGCCGCACTTCCGTCTCCAGATTGGGATCGGCAGAAGAGAAAAGACCGGTGTCACGCGAGTACACGCGGGTTTGCGCATTGTCAACGCGCGTGCTGAAGACTTCGGCGGGCGGCAGGCGGATCGAGATATCGCGCCCGCGCACGGTAACGTCGCCGGGTTGAACTTTTGCCAGGTTGACACCCGCGATGACCTCTCCATGCACGAGGAGGAGCAGGCGATCGCCAACCAGGAACTTGGGCAAGTAGGGATTGTCACTCCCTCCGCCGATAATTTTGTCCATCGTGTAGCTGACGGTCTCAAGCCGCTGTAACTGCTGGATCTGTCGAACCACGGTGGGCTGATCCACATTGATCTGAGTGCGCCCGCCCCGGAAAATCGCCATGAGCTGGAGAAGGCCCGTTCCCGTGGCGAGCCGGATGGTGGCCCCGGCAAGAACGATCGTTAGCACCACACCGGCAAGAATTCCCAGTACCCAGAACAACAGAGAATTCGTCCGCCGCGGTGATGGGTTGGCGATGGGCATTGGCGTTGTGATCAGAACCAGTGTACCAAGAAAGGAGAAACAGAGGGCGGTAAAAACGGAAACCGCAGACTGAACATAGGAATGAGAGCTTACCCGCGGAACCGCGCCAACATCAATGGGTTCAATGGGGACGAGGTTTTTGGTAAGCACAAGGCTAACGAGCGGACGGGCGTCGCGGTCTACATCCTATTCGCCAGGGCGGGCATCGAAGATAATATGGGACCCCGAGGTTCATCCTGGATTCGCCGTAGAGCCGAGCAGGCCATGAAGATAGGCCTGCTGCGCGCCTATCGCGGCGTGGGGGTGAATCCCGACAGGTACCTGAAGCACCTCCGCCGCGCTTATGGCCTGCACGTTACATCCTTCCGCGAAATGAATACGGTGCCGCTGCCGGTGGTGGATTACCTTGCCGACAAGACCATTCGCGCCTCGATGAAGATGGCGATGTTGGAGGGTGCGGGCGCCGGCTTGGGCGGCATGCTTTCCATTCTGCCCGATATTGGGTTTCTGGGCGGCATCACCTGGCGCATGATCCAGAAGCTGAGCCTGTTGCACGGCTTCGAGTATGCCAGCGAAGACGACATGGCCGATCTGTGGCTGGCAGCGGCAAGCGCCGCGGGCGTGGATATGGGCAAGGACCTGGTGCGCAAGCAGGTGATCGAACGGTTTGTGCCGCGCCTCATCGAGCGCATCGCGGTGCGAGCCGGCGGCGAGATCGCGGAGAATGGGCTCTGCCGCCTCGTACCGGTGCTGGGATCCGCCATGGGCGGCACGCTCAACTATTACTTCGTGCGCGGATGGGGACGCCGCGCCCAGCGCCATTTTCGCGAGCGTCACATTTTGCTTCGAAGTTCCTTGTTGCCCCCGCCATGCTGGGAAGTCACCGCGGGCGCCACACACTCGCCGCAATTAGCTCTCCCCCCGGCCCGAGGAACGCCAACCCCTCGCCTGACAAAGCGGTTCCGCATCAGAGTTAGCGGGTAGCACAGCGCGGCGGAGCCGCAACCAAACGATCAGGCCGTTCTTATTCTCGCAATACCTCAAATAGTACGAACATCTCGCTAAAAAAACAGGATTTTACGGCATTGCAATGCTGGACGGTCGATGGTGAGGTGAGGGATCGACGGAAAGGACACCGGCGCAAGTGCCTACGGGCCAAGCACGCCGGAATCCACGTGACCAGCGCGACTGGTCTTTCACCGAAGCTCTGCTCACTGGGCATGTTGACGACCTGTTTGGAGCCGGTAGCGCAGAGTTTGTGCCGTTCAAATCCGTCAGCCGACGGACGGCTCTTATTTTGATGAACGTCCACTCGTTGGTTAACCTGTGGACTCTAGGCTGCTGTGCGAATCTTGTTCTCGCTGAAGGTCACGAATGGTAGGTCGTAGGTGGCAGGTCGCAGGCGGGGTATTGTAATATCCGCCCAGAGCAAAGGGTCCCCACATGCCATCTGCCACCTACGACATTGCTGCCACGATGATCGGGCCTGGCCCGCGAAGAGCAAAAAGCCCAGAGATTCTGAGAAGCGAAACTCTGCGCTCTTTTCTCGCAATCAGAAAGGAGTATGAGAATGTCGATTCTCCGTAAGCCTTCCCGCTATGTCACGGTAATCGCCGCATTGGCTTGTTCCATTTTTGTCCTGGCAGCGCCCAAAGACAAAGAGGACAACGCTGAAGTCAAATTCACCTCGCGCACGGAGCTGGTGCTCATCCCCACGCTGGTGACCGACAAATCGGGCAATCACATCAGCGGACTAAAGAAGGAAGACTTCACGGTGCGGGAAAACGGCGTGGAACAAAAGATTGCCACATTCGAGGAAATCACCAGCGACGCACACCGTTTGTCGCGTCCCAGGAATCCGAATGTGTTCACCAATTCCTTGACCGGCGGGCCGACAGCGGGGCGCATTACGCTGATTGTGCTCGACTTCATTAACACCCCGTTTCTGGACCAGACGAATGCGCGCAAGGGATTGCTCAAGTATCTTACGCAATCGGTGGACCAGCGCGAGCCCACAGCTCTCTACACCCTCACCCGCAGCGGCATTCACGTGATCCATGACTTCACGACCGACCCGCGCGTCCTGGCAGCCGCACTGCATAAGGTGAATGGCGACCCGTCCCAGATGGTCGATACCCAGGAAGATGTGGAAGCCATTACCGGCACTGCCAGCCCCGATGGCAGCGCGGGGGTCGACCCCGGCGTCGTGCAAAGCGAAGCCGACAAAATCCAGACCATGATGGAAGACGGGGAACTGAATTTTCAATCGTTCCAGCAACGCCTTGCCATCACCTACACCTTGCAGGGAATGCAACAGATATCACAGGCGTTGGCAGGATTCCCCGGGCGTAAATCGCTGATCTGGACGAGTGGCGGATTCCCTTTCAGCGTGAGCGACAACACCATGCAGCTCGCTCCCGCCGGCCGCGATTCTCTCAGCGATGTACTGCCGATGTACGAACACACCTGGCAATTGTTGAACGCCGCGCAGATTGCGCTCTATCCGCTGGATGTGAAAGGGCTGCAAGTTGTGACCTTGGCGGACGCCTCCGTGCGCAACCCGGGGAAAAATTATGCCCGCAATATGAGCAGGAAACAGATCGATACCCAGGCGACCCTCCGGACGTTTGCGTCCATGACCGGAGGCCGCGCCTATTACAACTCCAACGATCTGGCGAAGGGCTTTCGCGAGGCGGTTCGCGATTCTGCCGAGTACTATATGCTGGGCTACTATCTTGATCGGTCGAATACCAAGTCTGGCTGGCGCAAGCTCGCGGTGAAAGTGCAGCGCGAGCACGTGGAAGTGCGTGCGCGCAGCGGCTTCTTTGTGACCAATGCCACCCTCGATCCCGCCACCAGCCGTAACAATGACCTGGTGTCGGCTTTGCAGTCGCCTTTGGATTACACCTCGCTGGCGCTGGCGGTGCGGTGGGACCACATCGAACCCGGCAAGGAGCCGGGCAAGAAGCGTGTGAATTATATGATGCGCCTGGCGGCAGACCCGGCGCTGATCGACGACGCCGACAATAACCATGTGGCGCTGGAATTCATAGCGCTGGCAAAGACACCGGCAGGCAATCAAGTGGATCATCCCCTAAGCCAGAAAGTTGACACGCATCTGACCTCGGAGAAAGTGTCGGCGATTCGCGAGAAAGGTATTATTGCTTTCCCCGGCGCCCTAGATCTTGCTCCTGGGGAATATACCGTCCGTTTCGTTGTCCGTGACGATCTTGGCGGGCGCATCGGCTCGGTTGCCGCACCCTTGAAGGTCGAGTGAAAATAGAGCGGGGTAGCGCAGACGTATCCGTCAGCGGACGGATTCGTCTGCGGCTCTTTGCCTCGGGGGTCGTTGCGAAAGGTGTTTCGTATGGCGTCAAATGCGGGTGTGCGGGTCGGCCGGTAACGACACGCGGTCGACCGACCGCTGGGCGGGATTGGCGCCTGGTCGATGGTACCGGCGCAATCATGAACGCTCGACCACGGCCAATCCTCCGGACGGGTCACCCACCCCGCCTTCACCGGGTTCAGGTGTATATACCACACCTTCTCGTGGTACTCCCGCACCGTGCGCAGAGCCCGATCAAAGAAGCGAGGCTGAAATAGTAGCGCAGAGGTATCCGTCAGACGACGGATTCCTCTGCGGCTTTCTGTTTCCCGCCGCGCACGGTTAATCCGCTTTGTCGCGCCCCCCTTAAGGGATTCCCTCACCGTGGAGATCGTGAGCGGATAGGGCGGATAAATAATGGCGTGCCAGTGGTCCGGCAGAAACACCCCGGCACAGAGCAGGAAGCCGTGCTCCTCGCGGCGCTCATGAATCACCCGCGCCCAACAGGCGAATTCTGACTCGGAGAGAATCCCCCGCCGGGGCAACACGCGGCAGGTGACAAAGAACCAGCCGTCCGATACCACCGGGCGTCGAAGGCGCGACAGGGCGCCCCTTATAGGCCTCGAACCCGCGCCCGCAAAACGTCATTTCCCCAAGAAGAGCCGCAGAGGAACGCAAAAGACGCGTACCTCTGCGCTACCCCGCTTGACCAATGCCTTCTCGAAGAAATGGGAAAAGCTCTATGCAATGCTGGCGCTGTATTTTGCTTGGTATAACTTCTGCCGCGTCCATCAAACTCTGCGAGTTACTCCCGCTATGGAGGCCGGGATCGCAGACCATGTTTGGGAGATCAAAGAGCTTTTGGAAGTGGTAATATGACTCTCTTCGATGGATAAAACTGCTTACCCCATTCTGGTTGCCAAGCGCATTCTGCGAGAATTGAGCACGCTGAGCGAGCGTGTCCACACGGGGTTCTTGGGAGTACAAAAACAGATTGAATCCATAGCCAAAGAGCAACAAGCCAAAAATAAACGCGAACAATGCTACCCACCACTTGTGAGGGCCGAAGTTCAGGTTCCACCAGCCATACAGGACAAAAAGGAAGCCAGTAAAGCACGTAATGAACGACGTGAGAGGATTAAGGTACTGATTGAGGCAGCTACTTTTGTGGCTATCCTCGGATACGCCCTGTTGGTCTACTTCCAATGGAAGGAGATGATAGCCGCCACAGACGCTGCTACTACTGCTCTGGAAGAATCCAGGAAAAACAGGCAACAGGCCGAAAAATCCCTCATGGCCACCATCGAGCAATTTCATTTGGACCAAAGGGCGTGGGTTGGCATAACCGATATTAGCATCAAGAACGTGGTCAGTCCGGGGCATAGATTCGTCTGGATCGGCTATGTCCAAAATAGTGGAAAGACGCCATCTCTCAACACAGTAATGTTGTTCAAGTATCGGACATTTCTGAAGAACGAGCCACCCAGTTTTGTCTACGATGAGCCTACGAAGGAACCACGAGGGAAGATGTCCTTGATGCCGTCTATGAAGATTAGTATTGGGGGGCACGAGAATCTGGAAGATACGCCTTTGACCGAGCCGCAGGTCCGAGCCATGCAAGAGGGCGTCACTCAAATGTATGTTTTCGGGAAAATAGAGTATGACGACGTATTTAAGATTCCTCACTGTACGCACGTTTGCGCGTGGGTTGACCGCGATCTTTCCACAACCCATCCATGCCAAGCATACAACGATGCAAATTAGCACCCGCAAGAGCTTGGTCAGCCAAGTATATTGGTGCCTAAATAAGGGCGAGAGCGACGCAGGAATATCACAGTACCCTTTTGTCGAGTCTGACGTTAGCGGAGTAAATTCAGGTTATAATAAAGACTTGACAAACCACCCCCACACGCGCTATATGAGACACCGGTAGCGCACGCGACACTTACTGAAGTTGCAAAAAATTAATGCCATCTCGGTCGAGAGAGGGCGGTCTGGTGGCAAGCGCCAATCCTCTCTATGATTGTGCAGTTGCGATGGCGGGCCGAGCGACCAGGCTCGGACTGTGCCGAGGCATTAAGCAATTGACTCGCAAGCAGGATGTGACACGGTTGACCCGATCAGGATGGGATCACATTAGAACTGGCGAAAGCCCAATGTCGTTCGACACGAGATTACTCGCCTCTTACTTGGGAGAGAGGAGAGTCCTGCCGTGAACAAAACCTCCAACAGGATCGTTCTCGTTATAGGTCTTGACGTTAGGGCAAAGCCAGGGACGACCGCCTAGGGGGACACTGTCGAGAGGAGCTCAACACCATGATGTGCCTTCTATGCGTGGGTGATCGGTCACTTCGAATAGAGCTGGTCGAAGAGATCCTCCGATTCAGTGCATATCGAAAAGATGGGGTTCATGTCGGCACAAATCTCGTGCTAACGGTCACGGCATATGAAGGCCCGTATTTGTATCTGAAACTGATACACCGGCGCACCTTGGACCACTGCCGGCTGGCAACCACCGACGATTGGGACAAACACAAAAAAGAGGATGGACGGTTTCCCTATTCTTACATATTCCGAAATATTTTGGAGGATCGGGTTCTCGACAAGCCGGATGGGACACTGACCATCCGGCCTGCGCCAGACAGGGAGACGACGGTTAAAGATGTACAGCTTATCACCCCTGAAAACACCGCAGGTTTCCATCTTGAGGATGAATTGCCCGACCTCTCCGAGAAAGAGCGCGATAACGCCCCCTTTACATGTCTTCGGATCGGACCATTTCCAAGGGCTGGTGGATCGTACCTACTACGGTTCGAATGCCACATCGGCGAGCCATCATTTGGGGATCTGATTCCTGAAGACATGGAGACAGGGACTCGTATCTATAAAGTGTATGGTCCCGACCACATAAAGAATCACATCGAGTCCTATGACCTACCCCGGTGCTCGGTGGGCAGTGATTCGGCACCCTATCAGAAGCACCGCGAGTTCTTTCAAGGGATAAAACCTGAGAACATGATCATGCCGGCCCGTTATCAGATTATTGCGGTGGACAATCCAAACGGTGATCCGCGCCAACTGCAAGCCATGGATCTCACGAACGATCTGCGGGATATTACTAACCAGATCCCCCCATCGCTATACGATCATCCCGTTCTCAAACAGATCCAAAATCGGCTCCACTGGTTCACGAGCGAAGCGCCAGGCAATGGGTTCTTTCTGCAGTTGTCAGGACCTATAGCACTAGCTGAATTATGCGACGTGACGAGGTAACCCGTGGAACCATGTATGCGCCACGCGCGCGCAATCTGATCCGCGATTCCTCATGACACACGTGATTCTGGAAAGCGTGGCTCCCCATGCGCACTTGCCCGAAATGCCAGCAGAATTTTTCAGACGATAGGGATTCTTGTCCGCTTGATGGGACTCCCTTGCCCCCGATCATAACCGCCACGGTGGCGCAATTGACGGCAGGTCTATCCGGGAAATTTCAAATCGTCCGCGAAATCGGAGTAGGCGGGATGGGGAGAGTTTTCCTGGCGGAGCAAATTAGTGTCGGGAATCGCCGCGTGGCCCTCAAGGTCCTGCACAAAAAGCTACTCGATGACAAGGAGTTCCTGCTGCGGTTCAAGAACGAGGCCGCATCCCTGGGTGCGATTAATCACCCTAATGTCGTCACCATCTATGATTCGGGGCAAGGGGACGACGGCACGCCTTACATCGCCATGGAATACAGGAAAGGTGAGACGCTTGCTCAAACGCTCCAACAGCGCGGGCCACTGCTCCCCACGGAATGCGCGGAGATAATCCAGCAGGTAGCTCGAGGGCTGGATGCGGCGCACAAGCTTGGCATCATCCATCGAGACTTGAAACCCGACAATATCTTTCTGCCGCGTATCGAGGAGGGCGAAGTCGAAGTCAAAGTGGGGGACTTCGGCATTGCCAAGCCGCGCGAGTCGACGACCCATACCGAGGCAGGAAAGCTCATGGGGACGCTGCAGTACATGTCCTTTGAGCAAGCGTCCGGGATGCCGAGCGAGAATCTGGACCCGCGCTCCGACCTCAACTCACTGGCCATCATCACCTATGAAATGCTGACCGCCCGTCAGCCTTATCATTCTGACACGCTGCTGGGGGTATTGCGCGCCCGCTTGAACGAAACACCCCCGCCCCTCCAGACTGTTAACCCTGACCTGGCTGACTCAAGTCAAATTGAAAATGTGGTCATGAAGGCACTCGCCAGGGAACGGGATTATCGTCATAGCTCCGTCATGGAGTTTGCTCAGGAATTTGCCATGGCAGTCCGGGCGATTGGGGCCGCACACCCGAAAACCATAAAAGTCGAACCCCCCTTTGGTACGGAACCCTCCCTAAAGCTTTCGCCGGAAAGCCTTGCAGCTTCTCAACAGGCATTGGATGCTACCGAGCAGCGGCTAAAGGATACGACCAAGATCCTATTGAATCTCATCGCCCTGGAGGGCGATATCCCCGGTCACAAGACGTGTGGTTGCGAACGATGTTCAAGTTGCACGATTCGCGTATCCGGTCTGGTTGACGAATGGCTCCAAAAGACCCAGTACAAGAACACGGACCTCGCTCTCGCCCAGCTAGGAAAATTCGTGGGCTTCCCTCGCGCCTTGGTGCGGGTAGTCCTGGCGTGCCAGAGGGCGATCCAGTCCGCCAAACCCGCGGATGCCGACCAAGCGGAGGGGGTTCTTGTAGCCCAAATCGAAGGTCTCTGCAAAGAGGCAGATCACCGCTATACAGAGGGTAGGAAGGATTTCTTCCTATCCTTTTCCAGAGTGGTCAGAGCCTTGGACCTGCTACTTCCGGATCTGGAACTCGGGGTGCTGGGCAAGTCCCCGGAGTGGGACAAGATTAAGAAGCGTATTGAGACTCTTAAGGATAGAAGCACATATGTCGAAGGCAATATGGTCAAATCTGACTTCTCGGAGGATAGATGGCTCGATCCGAGACAAAAGACTCGCACAGGGATGAAAAGGGTAGAAGGCGGGGGCTATTTGCGAGCCGCTGCCCTTCCCAATATGCCCGATGCAGAGCCCGCCTATGTGATTGATTTCTCTAAGGAGCATATTCTAGTTGTTACCAAAGATCACATATCCGGCGATCAGACTGGATGGGAGTTCTTTCCAACACAGCGTGAGCTGCCGTTTTGTGTTGACATCAGGCCTGTCGAGCACGGGAAAAGAGCCAGCGAGCTTATCCAGTCGACAGTAAAGGCCGACAGTAAACTCCATAAGTGTGGAGAGCACTATCAACTGCTAGAAATCCTCAGGATTGAACCAAGGTATTACTACCTGGCGCTCTGCGCCAGATCCTTGAGTAAGCACGACTCTGTTGCTGGAGACAGACTTGTTCATACCCATGATTGGCCTAAACCCCCGGCGTTCACGGAACATCGCTAATGACCAATATCGCCGGGCTCTCGGACGTTCACCTGCGGCGCCAGGTCCGTACCTGATTATTGAGAGCGGGAGCCCATCGGGCAGCGCCCTTCTCTGCGTGGGGATTTTTCAAGGCCGGGCGGCTTGAGGAACGGTGCCTAGCACGGCAACAGTAGACCGTAGACAGGCCGGCTGGCGCAGACTCCTGCCTTTGGGAGTCTGCGATCCCGAAGGGACGTAAGTAGAACTCAACGCATCCGATCCATGCGGAGAACTGACGCATCCTCCCAATAGTAGAACCTCCAGCTTGACCACGGCCAGTCACCGGGGGAACCCACCAGCCCGCGGGTCACAGGGTTGTTGTGCATGTAGTCCAGTTTCTGCTGGAATTTGTGTTCGGTGAAGACGTTGAAGGGGTAAAAGCGGCGCTGCCAAAGACGGTAATGTGATTCATCGTGAACCGTGGAGGGCAGCCGCAGCCTGGCGAGCGTCTTCCGGCACCAAGGATACTGATGGTATTCCCGAAGCGTTTTGATGATGCGCTTGGCCGATTCCTCTTTAAGCCCTTTCATAATCAGGGGAGTGGTTTCGGCGGGCTCGGGCCTGATCAGCACATGAAAATGCTCGGGCATCAAGACCCAGCCGACGAGGAGGAAATGCAATTCCTGCCGCACCTCATCCAGCCTCTGGACAAAGCAGTGCCGGAACCGATCCGAGAGAAAGAGTGGCGTGCGGCGATAAGTGCTGGCGGTGATGAATTGGAGTTCACCGGGAGTGTACACGCGGTGGTAGAGGGGCATGGCGCAGGAGAGTATACTCCTGACCGCGCGGCGCCGGAAGAGAACGTCCCTTCGGGATCGCAGACACCAAAAGACAGGTGTCTGCGCCAGCCCCGCGGGCAACCGGCATCCCTACCGCGACCGCCAGCCCGCCGGGTCGAGCAGTTTGGGTCAGCTCAGAGGCTTGAGCGCCAGAACCTCCTCGAGGTACTTGCGGAGCACCAACACCTCGATGTTCAATCCACCTTCCGGATTGTTGAGAAAATACCTGGTAAACGAACGCTCATTGTTGGGCATAGCGATCTTAAACACTCTGACATGATCCCGAATGTCCCTGAGTTCCTCATCCTCGTGGAGACCGGTCTCCCAGCATACGATGCTACTGAGGTAATCGAAAGAGTGATTGAAGTCCGCAGAGTCCCTTAGGTTGTGTTTCAGCTCGACGAACGCTGGTTCCTCGGCGCCCGTCAGGTGATGCTTTCGAAGGACGAGAAGATCGTATCCGAAGTGAGAATCTAGATCGGCCACTCTCAACGACGAAAAGTGGTGAGGCCACAGCCCCACGAGTTGGCCTATAAGCCAAAGAACCCCTTGCTCGCTACGCGGCTCACGGAATTCCAGCGTTTTGCCGGTGCAACGCACCTGGAACCGCGTCTTCGTCTGGTAGGCCCTGTAGCGGCGCACGACGTCCTTCTTTTCGCGCTCTGCCTTGCGCCGACCCGCCTCCAGTTGCGTTCGCCTCGCAAACTCCTCGTACTCGTCCGATTCGAGGACGTACTGAACAACATAGTCCTCGGCGGACTTGTAGATGGCTTGGAGAAGATCGGCAGGGGTGTTCTCCACGCTCGATCGATTTGCCGTCAAATGGAATGACTGACAGTTGATAAAGGCATGCCATTTTGTCCACTCTGAGCGGTCTGCGAAGCGCTCGTTCTTACGTTCTATCGGGATGAAGTCTTTGCACACGTAGATTCCGTAACGGTCGGAAACGGTGTACCGGGCAGATTCGTAAGGATACGGCTTCTTCTCAGGGCGGCCGACGCGTTTCAGCATAATGTTGTGCTGACGCTT
>Ga0187849_1004450_pt1 | contig 11630 bp, 7 predicted proteins | sample June2016WEW_4_10_2_FD_132412 | JGI IMG/M metagenome (GOLD analysis project Ga0187849, IMG submission 132412) | Peatland microbial communities from SPRUCE experiment site at the Marcell Experimental Forest, Minnesota, USA - June2016WEW_4_100 | ecosystem: Environmental > Terrestrial > Soil >... | reverse complement strand
TAGGCCCAGCACACTATCTTGTCCGCTATTTAGTTTCCAAAGAGCACGCCCCCCCCAAATTTTCCGGGGACTTTTTAACATATACGACACCCACTCTCATGTCAACCGCTTTCTTGGGCGCCTGATCTTGGGGCAATCTTTTAAGTTTACCGAAGACCTGTTCATATATCAACTCTTAAAATGACTCTGCCCCAAAATTTTAGGAAAACTACACTCACGCAGGCATTCCCGCCAGCCCTGTGAAAGCATCACTAAGTCTTCATAATTTTAAAACATCAGGAGAAATCTGTGAGAAGATCGAAGACAGCTAATTTTAAGTATAGCCACCTGATCAGGCATTGTCACTAGGAACCTGAGACGCGGATGGACATGGATAAAGACTGGCTATTTTTAAGCCCTTGCTTTTTCTTCACGCGGAGACGCGGAGGCCGTGGAAAAAACTTTGTTAGACATGGATGAACACAGACGGACACGGAGGAAAACGAATTGAAGAATTCCGAATTAAGGGATTTAAGATCATTTTCCCCTTAATTCATACAGGCAAGGCTTTTTGCAGGATGTCTTGCTTACAGTCTGCTTCAAATGATCCTGGAGCATCCGTTGGTGATTGAGTTGACGCATATTCAGAATAAAATGGGTTGACGAACCATCCAAAATTGTGAAAAATCAAAGTTACATTCTGACCAAATCCACAAAATAGCGCAGGATCCTCTTTTCGCTGATCAGTTGGAAGCTTTTTCAATTCTCGCCCACTCTAAATTTTCAACTCCTGATTCCCCAAACCTCGTCAATTAGAACGCTTTGAGTACCTGTCATTCCCGCGCGAGAATGATGCCGGTTATCCTTTTGTCTCATTCTTCGAACATAAGGGGTCAGGCCATGAGTATTTCGAGAAGGACATTTCTAAAAGGCTTAAGCGGCGGAATTGCTTCGGCGGGGCTGCTGGAGTCCCTGGGGCCGAAGCAGGGCCTGCCAGACTCCACCGTTTCCACCAAAATAAAGGGCACCCGCGTTACCACCTCCATCTGTCCTTTTTGCGGGGTGGGGTGCGGCCTGATTGCACATACTATCAACGGGCGGCTGGTAAACGTGGAAGGGGACCCCGAAAATCCCATTAACCAGGGGGCGCTCTGCAGCAAGGGACAGGCGGTTTTCGAAGTCGTTACGAGCGAGCGGCGGCTGAAGAAAGTGCTCTATCGGGCGCCGGGCGCCGACGACTGGGAGGAGAAGGACCTGGAATGGGGGATTAAAGCCCTGGCCCAGCGCATAAAAACGACGCGTGACGGTTCCTTCATCAAAAATTCGGAAGACGGAACGACGGTCAACCGTACCGAGGCCATCGCATCCATCGGTGCGGCATCGCTCAATAATGAGGAATGCTACCTCATCTCGAAACTCACTCGGGCGCTGGGCATAGTCTACCTGGAGCACCAAGCCCGGCTTTGACACTCCTCCACCGTGGCCTCGTTGGGGCCTACCTTCGGTCGAGGGGCAATGACCAACTCCTGGAACGACATTGCCAACAGCGACTGCGTGTTGATCGTCGGTTGTAATCCCGCTGAAAATCATCCAATCGGGTTCGCCTGGGTTACGAAAGCTATGGACAGAGGCGCCAGGCTGATCGTGGTGGACCCGCGGTTTACGCGGTCCGCCACAAAAGCCGACCTCTATGTCAGACTGCGTCCAGGGACCGATATCGCTCTGTTTAACGGCCTTTGCAACCATGTGATTCAAAACGGGGTTTTTCACCGCGACTACCTGGTGAATTACACCAACGCAGGCTTTGTCGTAAAAGCCGGCTTTTCATTCGAAAACGGGCTTTTCTCGGGATTCGATGCCGGGAAGCGCTCCTACAACTATGAGTCGTGGGACTACGAAACGGATTCGAACAAGAAGCCTGTGATTGATCCCACCTTAACTCATCCCCATTGTGTATTTCTGTTGATGAAGGAGTTTATGGCCCGCTACACCCCGGAAATGGTCGAGGGGGTAACTGGAGTTTCCCGGAAGCATTTTGAAGAGATGGCCGAAATGTACGGGGCCACCGGCCGCCCGGGCAAATCCGGCACCATCCTCTACGCCATGGGCGCCACCCAGCACTCGACGGGCGTCCAGATCATAAGGAGCTACTCGATTCTGCAACTCCTGCTAGGTAACATGGGGGTCGCGGGCGGCGGGATAAATGCGCTTCGTGGTGAGAATAACGTCCAGGGGTCCACCGACATGGGGGTCCTCTTCAACGCGCTACCCGGCTACATATCGATTCCGAGCGAGGTCGCCCACCCCACACTGAAAGATTACCTGGAAAAGGAAACTCCCAATGCAAGCTTCTGGAGCAACAAACCGAAGTTTTTCGTGAGCCTGCTGAAAGCTTTCTGGGGAGACGCCGCCCAGCAGGAAAACGAATTTGCCTACCACTACATGCCGAAAATCGGGAAAGGCTTCCAAGGGGCTGGATATTCCTGGATTCCCCTGTTCGAAGCCATGAACGCGGGGACCATCAAAGGCATGATGGTCTGGGGGATGAATCCTGCCGTGAGCTCATCGAGTCTCAATCAGACATTTGCGGCGCTGGAAAAACTGGAGTGGATGGCCGCCTTCGACCTATGGGAAACGGAATCGTCCGTTTTCTGGAAGCGTCCAGGGGCCGCCGCGAACGATATCAAAACGGAAGTGTTCCTCTTCCCTGCGGCGGATTCACTGGAAAAAGAAGGAAGCGTATCCAACAGCGGCCGGTGGATTCAGTGGCGAGCCCAGGCGTTAAAGCCTAATGGGGACGCAAAGAGCGACTTGTGGTACCTCAACCGCCTCGCCATGGAACTCAAGCGCCTCTACACCGAGGACGCCAAGGCCGTCTGCCCCGAGCCGATAGTCCGGCTGGCCTGGAACTATGGCAATCAGGACCCCGATCCTCACCTGGTGGCAAGGGAGATGAACGGATACACGCTGACAGACCACAAGCAGTTGGCCAATTTCCTCGGGTTGAAAGATGACGGCTCTACGGCCTGCGGTTGCTGGATTTATTCCGGGTTCTACCCCGGTGCGAATGCCGGCGACAACAAGGCGGCGAGCCGCGATCCGGCCGATCCGTCAGGACTGGGTTTACACCCGGGGTGGTCTTATGCCTGGCCGGTAAATCGCCGCATCATCTACAACCGATGCTCAGCCGATCCCCAGGGACAGCCGTGGAACACCGCAAAAGCCCTCGTCAGGTGGGACCCCGCATCGAAGACCTGGACAAGAAACGACGTACCCGATTTCAAATGGATCGATCCGGCCAGCAAGGCCAATTTGCCGCCGGAGGAATCGGCCGGGACGGCCTTTATCATGTTGCCCGAAGGAATGAGCAGACTCTTCGTACCAAAAGGGATTTGCAAGGAGGGACCCTTCCCCGAGCATTATGAGCCTATCGAGGGCTGTTTCACCAACATCATGTCCGCTCAGCAGTCAAATCCCATGGTAAGGTTATGGAAATCGAAGCTGGCCGGGTTAGCACAGCTAAGTGATCCGAAATTCCCGCTGATCGCAACCACTTTTCGGGTAACCGAGCACTGGCAGGCCGGTGCCATGACGCGCAATCTCGCGTGCCAGACCGAACTGCTCTCCGAGATGTTCGTTGAAATCAGCCCCGGCCTCGCAAAAGCCAGGGGCATCAAAATGGGTGATTGGGTCAAGGTAACGAGCGTACGAGGAGAGGTGCCGGCACGCGCCTTCATTACTTCGCGAATTGGCCCCTGTCGTTGCGGCCCGCCCGGATCTGAGACCAGCTCAGAGATAATCGCCTTGCCATGGCATTTCGGTTTCGCGGGACTGGCCACCGGAGGGGTTGATCGCAGACAGAATTATTCGGCTAACTCGCTGACGCCCATGGTAGGTGACGCCAACACGATGATTCCCGAATATAAAGCGTTCCTTTGCAACATTCAAAAGGCATGATGAAGCAACGGCGTTTGGAAAAGGGTCTGTCGGCCGCCTGCTTCGGAGGATAAGACGATGGTCAATGGGATGTTAATCGATACCACGCGCTGTATAGGATGCCGCTCATGCCAGGTGGCGTGCAAAAACTGGAATTCCCTCGCAAGCGTGCCGGCGGTTTTCTCCGATTCGGGGAGCAACCCTCGGTACCTGAGCAGCAATACGTTTACTCGTGTCATCTTCCGCGAGGACGACGGCGCGGAAGGTGAAGTGAAATGGCATTTCGTAAAGCGGCAGTGCATGCACTGTGACGATCCGGCCTGTGCGAGCGTCTGTCCGGTCGGCGCCATGAAGAAAACCAGACAGGGGCCGGTGACCTACGATGATTCAAAATGCATGGGATGCCGTTACTGCCTTATGGCCTGCCCATTCCAGATTCCCAAATTCCAATGGGAGTCGGCTGTGCCGCTCGTGCGCAAATGCACCTTCTGCGCAGATCGCCAGGCAATGGGCCTCGCTCCCGCCTGTGCCGCCACATGCCCTATGGGGGCGCTCGTTTTCGGAGAAAAAGAGGCCCTTGTGAAGGACGCGTGGAGACGGATCAAGGACCATCCGCACAAATACGTCCCACAGGTTTACGGAGAAAAGACCGTTGGGGGCACTTCGATGATGTACCTTTCTTCGGTCCCGTTTGACCTGATCGGGCTGCAACTGAGAGGGCTTCGAACCGATCTCGGCGATGTTCCGTTCACCCTGTACGGCCGGGAGTGGATGGGCAACGTGCCGTTCATAGCGCTGGCGTTGGGAGGGGCGACCCTCGCACTGTACCATTTCAACCAGCGCCGGGCCAGGGTGGAGGCCCTTAAGGAGAAAAACGATGACCGCAAATAAAAAAATCGGTTGGGGCCGGATCATTCTGTATTCGATCCTCGGTCTGGGGGCCGTCTGTGTACTGACCAGGCTAATCCTGGGGCTCGGGGCCACCACGAACCTAAACGATGCATATCCTTGGGGATTGTGGATCAGCCTGGACGTTCTGACCGGGGTGGCGCTGGCCAGCGGCGGGTACGTCATGACGCTGATCATCTACGTGTTCAACGTGGAACGGTATCGGCCGCTGTTGCGCCCTGCGAAGCTCTCAGCCTTCGTGGGCTATATCATATTCATGTTCGGGCTTTTCGTGGATTTGGGCACGCCCTGGCGAATATGGCATCCGCTGATCATGTGGAACCCTGAATCGGTCCTTTTTGAGGTTTCCTGGTGCGTGATGCTCTACACCACCGTACTGGGGCTGGATGTTTTCATTTACGCCCTCGAACGGCTGCAAGCCGAGACCTGGGTGCGCTTCTTCAGGAGCATCTATATCGTGATGATCGTTGCCGGGGTCGTCCTTTCAACCCTGCATCAGTCTTCGTTGGGGGCGCTCTACCTCCTGATTCCCGAAAAGATGTCCGATCTCTGGGCAACCAAGGCGATCAGCGTACTTTTTTTGGTGAGTGCGCTCGTCGGCGGACTGGCGGTCATCACTCTGGAAAGTCTGGCATCTTCCCGCTCTCACGGCACAAAACCCGAAGTCGGGATCCTCTCGGGGCTTGCCAGGGCAATGGCCGCGATCATGCTCGTCTATTTTGCCTTGAAAGCAGCAGACGTCGTCATCCGTGGGGTGCACATTCTGCGGTTTGACGGCTCTCATCTGCTGTTTTTCCTGGAAATGCTGATTGCCTTGCTTCTGCCCGTTGTGCTGCTTACAAGCCAGAAGCTGCGCACCAGCGTCACGGGCCTGATGTGCGGCGCTTCGGCAGCCATTTTCTGGGTTGCCCTCACCCGCTTCAACGTAAGCCTCACGGCCTATGCCGGATACCGGGACCAGACCTATTTTCCCTCGCTGATCGAGATAATCATCACCGTCTCCCTTGTGGCTCTGGGAATTCTCGTCCTTGATTTAGCGGCCCGTTACCTGCCGATCTATGAGCCGCACGAACCGTCGGGAGCGGTTTTACGCAAACCCGCAATGGGGTGACGGGACCGGCAAAAGGAACAGCAGCTTATACGGACAGGTTTACGTGGGGTTGATCTTTGGGTTCATCCCGTTCGGCCTGGCCTGAGAGTCTTAGGCCGGCCCAGGGAGGTTGCGGGGCCAACGGGATGAGAGTGCGCAGGGTTTTGTACATCAAACAGTCTATCACTATACGATACGAATGGCCCATTGCTGCGATGGAAAGCGATCAATCCACTTTTATACGATGAACCTTTTTCTTCCCGGCTTTCAGCAGAATGCCGCCATCCTTCAGGTGTACGGTTCCAATTCGGAAGTCTATATCGCTTATGCGGTCTTCGTTGACATATGCGCCGCCCTGCCGGATCAGACGCCGCGCAGAGCTCCTCGAGTCGCAAAGATCGATTTCGGCAAAAAGTTCAAAGGCAGGGATTCCATCTTCAAGGCGTTTCATACGGAGAATGGAGGTAGGGACGGCATCGGCCTTTTCCCCCGATACTCTCGGTATGTCGCTGGAAGGAAGCAGATCGGGCGGGAGCCGTCTTTCTCCAAAAACAGAGACAGCGGCCTCGAGTGCTGACAGCGCAGCTTCACTGCCGTGGACAAGCTTGGTCACCTCAAAAGCCAGGATGGATTTGCAAACATTCAGGTCCTGTCCCTCCAGGACACTCATGGCCTCTATTTCATTTATCGGAATAAACGTATAGAGGTTCAGGAAACGCGCCACATCACGGTCGTCCGTATTTATCCAGTACTGATAGAAATCGAAAGGACTGGTTTTCTCGGCGTTGAGCCATACGGCTCCGGCCGCCGTTTTGCCCATTTTGGCGCCCGATGCGGTGGTAAGAAGCGGAAAAGTAAGAGCATGGGCGCTCTTGCGGAGCTTTCTGCGTATAAGTTCTATTCCAGCGACGATATTCCCCCACTGGTCGTCGCCGCCCATCTGGAGGTAGCAGTCGCATTTTTGAGCCAGATAATAGAAATCATATGCCTGGAGCAGCATATAATTAAATTCGATGAAATTGAGACCGGTTTCCAAGCGGATTTTGTAGCTCTCGGCGGCGAGCATGCGGTTTACGCTGAAGTGCCTGCCGATATCTCGCAGGAATTCAATGTAGCGAAGATCGACGAGCCAGTCGGAATTGTTGAGGAGCAGCGCCTTATGATCGCTGAAATCCAGGAAACGTGAGAGTTGCTTCTTGAGGGAGGCAACATTTAACTCGATTTGTTCCAGCGTTAAAAGCTGACGCATTTCGGTCTTGCCGCTAGGATCTCCCACAAGACCAGTCCCGCCCCCGACAAGAACTATCGGGCGATGCCCCTGGCGCTGCATGTGCGCAAGAGCCATAATGGGAACGAGGCTCCCGACGTGCAGGCTATCTGCGCTCGGATCGAATCCGATGTAGCAGGAAGAAGGTTTGGACAGATACCGCTTTAGTTCGTCAACGTTTGAAGCCTGAGCCACAAACCCGCGTTCGTTCAGAATATCGAAGACGTTTGCCACTTTGAGAATCTCGCACTCCGGTTAAAGGTCAACCAAACGGTTATTTCGCGTATTCTACAGCCCTCGTTTCCCGAATGACCGTAACCTTGATCTGGCCGGGGTAGGTGAGTTCGCTCTCTATTTTCTTGGCGATGTCGCGGCTGAGCAGGACGACATCGGCGTCGGCAACGGTATTGCTTTCGACGATAATTCGCAACTCCCTGCCAGCCTGGATCGCATAAGCTTTGCTGATGCCGTTGAAAGAACCAGCAATCCGCTCGAGGTCTTCCAGGCGCCTCACATATGTTTCGAGGAGTTCTTTTCGAGCGCCAGGCCGAGCCCCTGATAGAGCGTCGGAGGCCTGGACGATAATGGCCAGGATGTCCTCGGCCGGAATATCTTCATGGTGGGCCGCTATCGCGTGTACGATCGCCGGGCTTTCACCGTATCTTCTGGCAAGGTCGGCCCCTATTGCAGCGTGAGGGCCTTCCATTTCGTGGTCGACAGCCTTTCCGATATCGTGCAGAAGGCCCGCCCGCCTGGCGTGTTTTTCGTTGAGGCTAAGCTCGGCGGCCATTATTCCACATAGAAATGAGACCTCTCTCGCATGTTGGAGCACGTTCTGTGCGTAGCTCGTGCGGAATTTTAGCTTGCCGATCAGCTTTATCAGCTCCGGATGAATGCCGTGAACACCAACATCGAATGCCGCCTGCTCGCCGGCCTCGCGGATTGAGGTCTCTATTTCGATATTTACCTTTTCTACGATTTCTTCGATCCGCGCGGGATGAATCCTGCCGTCGGATATGAGTCTTTCAAGTGAAACCCTTGCCACCTCGCGCCTTATGGGATTAAAGCCCGACAGTATCACCGCTTCGGGTGTATCGTCGATGATCAGGTCCACCCCGGTTGAGGCCTCGATGGCACGGATGTTTCGGCCCTCCCTTCCTATAATACGTCCCTTCATTTCTTCGTTAGGAAGGTTTACTACAGAGACCGTCTTTTCAGCGACGTAGTCGCCGGAGTACCTTTGGATCGCCAGCGAAATAATGTCTTTGGCCTTTCTGTCACCAGTTTCACGCGCTTCGGTTTCAATCTTTTTGACAATCAGAGCAGCATCGTGACGGGCTTCGTTCTCAACGGAATGCAGCAGTATCTCTTTAGCTTCCTGTGCAGACATTCCAGAGATGCTTTCGAGCTTTCTTCTCTCATCCTGCAGTACGGACTCCAATTCTTTTTCCCGGCCGATCAAATCCTTTTCCTGCTGCACTACCTGCTTTTCACGCTTACTCAAAGCAGATTCCTTTTTGTCGACTGCTTCGGCCTTACGATCAAGGTTTTCTTCTTTTTGCAGGATTCGCCTTTCGAGATTCTGGAATTCTTTCCGGCCTTCTTTGGATTCTTTCTCGAACTCCAGTTTCATTTGGAAAAGGCTGTCCTTGGCCTGAAGGATAGCCTCTTTTTTGATTGTTTCAGCCTCTTTTTTAGCATCGGCGACCAAATTTCGGGCGTCGCTTTCGGATTTGCGTTGCTTTTTTTCCAGCCAAAAGTACCTGAGAAGATACCCTAAGGCCCCGCCTGCAAGCAGTACAACAATGAATAATAGCGCCAAGTATATATAATTCATTATTTCAGTTTCCTTTCGGATTTCAGAAACCCAAAGCGCACTTGCAAACCGTCAACTCAGCGAACGGGGCGGGTGGTTCAATATCGAGCCTTTGAGCCGACAGTTTCCGACCGGAAAGGATTTTTTCAATTTTTTCGCTTTGTTCCCGCAAAAGCGGGATCAATCTTCTGGTTTACCTCAGAAAGTAAACAGGGATGAATACTGGAGGATTCCAGACCGCCGAAAGACGTCTTGAAACCCAAAAGAGGAGAGAAGACAAGAAAGGCAATGCCCCCGCTTTGTGCCGTGTTGGCAGGTGGTCTAGAACCTGCAGTTCAGGTGGGCGCCCTATAACTCCTTTAGGCTTTCAGCCAAAGCTGATCTGCACACCAGAGCCAGGCAGGGCTCCCGTTTAATGTATGTTGGCTCAGAAACATTCTGCCAATCACGTACACAGCAGGGGCAAACCGTAAAAATTCCATCAGCCCGATTTATTCTTTCAGCTCTTCCATGCCGCACATCCTAATTACAGTGCGGCAGTCAAGCCGGAGTCAAAAATTTGGTATCTCTGCCGAATAATTCGGTAATGAATGACCGGTTAAGCCGATCTCATCTCTTCCAGTTTCAGACGATCCGAAGCGTTTTCCCCCACGTTCGCCAGTTATATGGCCAAACACCTCAACGGCCGCATGCTTCCATCTTCTTCTTGCGGCTCTACATCGCACTTCCGGCTAAGGCCGGCAAAGCATCAATATCCGCATGCAGCAATATTTTAGTCAAAAAGTACATGGATAGTCAAGTTTGATTATGGTTTGAACTTCAGGCGAAACTGACCGGGAGCATTTCGGGAGGGGCATACAACAAAAAAGCCCCCCGGAACGAGGGGCCTTTCCATTGAGATTTGAGTACGCTATTGTCTCTCAGAGACTTTCAGACGCGCTATTGCTCTTTGCAGAGCAGCTTGGGCGCGCGCAAACTCAAGTTTATCTCTGACTTCGGCAATCCGCCTTTCAGCTCTTTCCCGGGCTGCCCTTGCGCGGATAACATCGATTTCTATGGCCGCCTCGGCTGCGGCAGCCAGAATAGTAACTTGGTTGTTCAAAACCTCGGCGTAGCCTCCCATTATTGCGACGTGCCGGGAAAGGGCGCCGACCCGGTACCGAAGCTCTCCTACCTTGAGCTTGCAAAGGAAGGGGATGTGACCGGGGAGTACTCCAAATTCGCCCAATTCTCCAGGCGCCACAACAATGTCGACCATTTCGCTGAGAACTTTTCTCTCCGGCGTAACGATTTCCAGCAAAATTTTCTCGGCCATACGCTCACCATCTTCTTATGTTAGGTTAGTTTCCGTCCGCAAAGGATTTTTCAGGTTTTCCGCCCTGGGGCGGTGGGAGCAGCCTCGCGGAGCGTCGGGATCGACCCTTCGGTGTCCGCAGAGGCTTCGGAGGGAGGGATCACCTATCTCGACAGCCCACCCACCCTCCCGCGAGGCGGTACTAATGTACGCCTCCGCGGCAACCCGACGATTTCGACGCCGGGGCGAAAACGTTCCGGCTAAACGCCTCTGGTCATAGACAGGCCAAGGAGAGCGTGGAGACGAGATTATCCCTCCTTTGCGAATCGGAATCCCATCTGGTTCAAAACCTCACCACAGGTCTGGCGGACTCATCCGGCGTTTCCGGATGACGCTAGGCTGCTGCGGCCATCTCTTTGGCCTTTCCAACCGCTTCCTCGATGGACCCGACCATATAGAAAGCCTGCTCCGGAATATCGTCATGCTTACCTTCGCAGATTTCCCTGAACCCCCTGATGGTATCTTCCATCTTCACGTATTTTCCGGCAACGCCCGTGAAGGTCTCCGCGACGTGGAAAGGCTGCGACAGAAAGCGCTGGATTCTTCTGGCCCTGGCGACGGTGAGCTTGTCTTCATCCGAAAGCTCGTCCATGCCGAGAATGGCGATGATATCCTGCAGGTCCTTGTACTTCTGGAGAATCTGCTGTACTTCGCGCGCCGTGAAGTAGTGATCGGTGCCAAGAACATTGGGGTCAAGAATACGCGAGGTGGAGTCAAGCGGGTCCACCGCGGGGTAAATTCCAAGCTCGGCGATCTGCCGAGACAGAACGACCGTACCGTCAAGGTGGGCGAAGGTCGTTGCGGGCGCAGGGTCCGTTAGGTCGTCAGCCGGTACGTACACGCACTGTACTGAGGTGATCGATCCCTTGTTGGTCGAAGTGATTCGCTCCTGCAATTCACCGAGGTCGGTACCCAGGGTCGGCTGATATCCGACGGCGGAAGGCATGCGGCCGAGCAGTGCGGAAACTTCAGCGCCCGCCTGGGTGAACCGGAAAATGTTATCAATGAACAGAAGAACGTCCTGGCCTTCAATGTCGCGGAAATATTCGGCTACCGTAAGCCCCGAAAGCGCGACACGTGCACGGGCCCCCGGAGGCTCGGTCATCTGGCCGTAAACCAACCCGGCACGAGGAAGAACCCCGGAATCCTTCATTTCGTGATAGAGGTCGTTTCCTTCTCGGGTCCGTTCGCCAACGCCGGCAAAAACCGAGATACCGCCGTGCTGCATGGCTATGTTATGGATCATCTCCATCATAACGACGGTTTTGCCGACGCCTGC
>Ga0187849_1004448_pt1 | contig 11636 bp, 6 predicted proteins | sample June2016WEW_4_10_2_FD_132412 | JGI IMG/M metagenome (GOLD analysis project Ga0187849, IMG submission 132412) | Peatland microbial communities from SPRUCE experiment site at the Marcell Experimental Forest, Minnesota, USA - June2016WEW_4_100 | ecosystem: Environmental > Terrestrial > Soil >... | reverse complement strand
CAGGTTTTCCACTGGAACAGCCAGGGCTTGCCGGGCAGCCAGGTTTACCAAGAGCAGGCGCCCTCCCCGATCTGCGACCAGCACCGGCTCCGAAGCGGAGGCGAGCACAGCTGCCAGTACCGCTTCCGCGTTGGAGCGAAAGGTGTTTTTCATCACTGGTTGGCGGCGGAAACCATCCGCTCGGGCTTCGGGCCCCATCCTGCAGCAGGTGGAGGAAGCCGCCTTACTCCTTTCAGAACAAATATGGTCTCAGGCATCCAAAAAACGATCCTGGCTGTCGACCTTCCCAGCCCATGGCCGGGAACCGAACGGCACTGGCCGGAGGCTGCTCAGGCATGGCTTCTCACGGATCGGGTACACCCGTGAGCGGGCGATCGTTGACCTCCCACCTTGACGACGGAGGGGTCGGGAGCAAGGACTTTCAGCCAGGCGAATCTGCCATTTTGTCCGGCTTCCAAGGGCAAGGAAGTGCCGGAAGGCGATTCGGAATCCCGTTCAGGGTCAAAATTTCGAAATTATTATAGCATGTGGGTTTAAAAGAAAAATTGCCGTACCGTCGCAACGGTCGTGCAGTCCCATTACATTTTTTTAACTCCGCAATGGTTTTTAAGCAGGGACCGCCGATCCCGGCGACGCCCTAATTCCCGCCCTTTTCCAGGTCCCGAGCGGCGTCGGAATAGACGCCGCAATACTCCTCCGGCAGGAGAGCGGCAATGGCAGCCATCACCTGATCGGCGTTGCACTGGCGGGCTTCACGCCTCTCGGCACCCCTGCCCTGAATCGGCGGGAGACGGAAGGGCTTGCCGATGTGCATCTCGATATGCGGCCGCTTCAGATGGGAAGCCTTCTGCCAGAAATCATCGGTCGCCCCGACCACGCCTACCGGCACGATCGGCACCTGGGCCTCATCCAGAATGAAAGCCACGCCGGGTTTGGCTCGCTGCATCCCCGGGGTGTGAGAACGGCCGCCCTCCGGCGCGATCAACAGCGGGCGGCCGGAACGGAGGGCAGCCAGGACGCGATCGATCATGGCCCGGTCATAATCGCCGCGATGCACGGGGATGCCTCCATAGAGCACTGCGAGTATTTGTTGACCCGGCCGTTGCCAGACCTCGATGGCTCCGACCGCCTCCAGGATCTCCGGCCAAAAGGCGCCCACAAAGGGTCCATCGAACGTAGAGATATGATTAAGGACTGCCACATAAGCCTGGCCGAGCGGCACATTTTCGGTGCCGGCCACCTTGACAGAGGCCAGCAGGTTGAAGAGACCCCGCAGAACGGCCATCATAATCGGTCGCAGGATCCGCCGCCAAAGCGCCACCTGGTATTCCTTTACTGGCATAACGCCTCCACCTGATCGAAGACCTGATCGGCATTCAATTGATCCGAATCGACGACCACCGCGTCCTCGGCGACTCGCAGAGGGGAAAAAGCGCGGGTCGAGTCGATCTCATCCCGCATCCGCACCCCGGCCAGGATATCATCATACACTGCCTGAGGGTCCCGCTCCAATACCTCCAGGTGGCGCCGCCGGGCGCGCACCTCGGCGGATGCGTCCAGGTAGATTTTCAGATCCGCTTCGGGCAGAACAACGGTGCCGATATCGCGCCCGACCATCACCACGCGCCCGCGCAAGCCGATCCGCCGCTGTTGCGCGGCCAATGCCTGGCGCACACCGATGTAGGCAGAAACAATCGAGACATTCGCGTCCACTTCCGTGTAACGCGTTTCCCAGGTCACGTCGGCCCCATCGGCCAGCACATCGCAGGCGCGGCCGTCCATTTTCGACGGGGGTCGGACATCGATCCGGATGGCATTGGCGAGAGCTGTCACCGCGGCCTCATCATAGACATCGATGCCGCGCTGCAGTGCACCCCAAGTCACCGCACGGTACATGACCCCGGTATCGAAGAACAGATAACCCAGGGCGCTGGCCAGCCGCTTTCCCAATGTGGACTTGCCTGAAGCTGCCGGGCCATCAATGGCGATTATGCTGGGTTTATGCATGTTGGAATGGGGTCACCTGGTGAAATCAAGGCGAGGAGGTCTGGCCGACCGGATCGAGCAGCAAGTCGGCGCGCACCCATAGGATAATTTCATCGTGCTGCACGGTCATTTGGTGATATACAAACCAGCGCAGCCAGTCAGCGGAGGTTGCGGCCGCCCAGGAAGGCGTCTCACGCCAGGCGAAGCCCTCACCGCGATAGCTCACCGTCTGGCTCAACTGGGTGTTGGCAGGGGTGATGACGAGCTCGGGGGTGTCCTCGGGCGCGAGGGCATTCACGACCCTCAGGTCCCAGTTGCGGAAAACCCAGAGCAGAGAAGGGGAATCCACGCCGACGACCGTGACGGGCAGGGACTGTAGATTACCGCGGTTCAAGTCCGAGATCTGGTTGGCCACTTTTAGGATCAGGTCGGCCCCCGCGGTGCGCGGTTCCGGCTGCCAGAGCTCGGCAGTCAGAGGCTCGCGCACTCCGGTCGCGCCGGTCATCACGGCGATCGTGTATGCGGTCAGGAAGAGCATCCCGGCCCACACGGCACCCAACCGGGCTACATCCGGCGACCAGCCCAACCCTGCCAGGAGCAAGCTCAGCGCGATGAGCACAAAGACGAGCACTTCCAGATACAGCCGCGAGCGGGTCGCGTCTGCGGTAAGAGACCCGGTCGTCATCGCAGCCAGATTCAACAAACCAAACACCAACAGGACCTCAATCAGTGCGATCACCGCGGTCAGCTCCCAGACTGCCTGTCCCTCGAAATCAAAATGGTGGCTCAGTTCGAGTGCAGCCAGCGCCCATAACGGCAGCAGCATCCAGGTCAGACTTGCCACCTGCTTATTCGGATAGATCAGCGTCAGGACCAAAGACACCAGCGCCCACAAGCCCAGACGCATGGACAACGGGTCTTGCCGTCGGACGGCGCGCACCACCCCGACCAGCCCGAAGAGGAGCGGCAACAGCTCATAAGCCGGTAGACTGACCAGCACGTAGGCGGCCGGGATATCGGGCAAGGCCAACCATCCCGAAAGGAATGCGGGTATTGCGGCTACGAACGCCGCCAGACCTTTCGGAGAAAGCAACACGAGGCTGCCCACAACCAGCACGGTCCCCACCGCCCAGACGAGCGCGGGACGCAGCGCGGCCCAGCTCAGACCTGCAGATGAGGCCCCGCTATTCCCCACCCCGGTTTCTGCACCCGCAGGTGCCGCCCCGCTTGCCTCCACCCTCGTTTCTTCTCCCGCAGGGGCCACCCCGCTTACCTCCACCCTCGTTTCTTCTCCCGCAGGGGCCACCCCGCTTGCCTCCACCCTCGTTTCTTCTCCCGCAGGGGTTGGCCCGCCAGCCCCCACCGTGGTGTCTGCCTGCGCCCGAACGCCCCCCTCTCGGTGCAGCAGAACCCTCCCGAGCAGCCAGGTCAAACCCAATCCGAGCAGACCGAACCAGACCGAGGGGCCGGAAAGAAGCGCCAGACCCCCAAACACGCCGGCTGCCGAGCGGTGCGCCTGCTCCCACATGGCCCACGCCAGCATGAGAAACGCCACCGCCAGCATGCTGCCTCCCGCCAGGCGCGAGATGGCGGACAGGCCAGGATCGACCGCCAAGCCGAACGCCAGAACCAGCGACGGGAGACGTCCCAGGCGGCTGCGGAAGAAGAAGGGCACCCCAACCAGGGCACTGCCGATCAAGGCTGGCCAGAGGCGGGCCAGGAATTCGGTGCCTCCGAAGATATAAAAGAGGATGGCGGTCAGTTGGATGTAGGCCGGATTGGGATCAAGGGCCGGGTGCAGGCCCTGGGCAACATGAAGCGCCTGGAGCGCCCAGGCAGCTTCAAAATCAGAGAGCGGCAGGGCGCCGAGCTTGAGCAGGCGGATTCCGAGTGCGAGCAGGATCGCCAGGGTATACAGGGCGTGTTCAAGGGTGAAGTTTGAATTCTTCATGATGGCCTTATTTTAACATGTCAACCTGATCCGGCACCTCGTAAATCATCACTGCATTGCTGGTGAAGACCACCCGCAGATGACTTTGGAACTTGGCTTCCGAGACCCGGTACATCTGACGGGCCATCGTGCCGATGGTGACATATCGGATGTTGTACTGGTCCAGGATGGCCTTGGCAACATCCCAACTGGTCGTTTCGTACAGGCGTTGAATATCTTCCTTCCGCGTTCCCTGTTCCACGGAACCGCCGCGCCATTGGTCTTCGTGATCCCAACCGTTCAAAAGGCTCGGCTGGCCGCTGTAGGTCGACATCAGGTTGTCAGCATCATCGTACCCGCCGCCCACCGGCTCGACGATGGTCCCCGCCGGCGCAGTACGCAGCCAGGCCGCGGCCGCCATGTCATCCGGATACTGGCGTGTGTAAAAAGCCGCGCCGTCGAGGCTCCAGACCTGGGCGGCCGTCTGCAACGCAGCCGGGTCCTTGGCGGCACGGGCCGCCTGCAGAGCTTGCTGGAAGGCCGGCAATTGAAAATCGCTGGTCTTGGTCAACAGCCCGAGGACGGGATAGGTCAGCGCCATGACCAGGACAATCGCCAGCCCGACCCGGTAAAGGGTATGCCAGATCCCATGCAACCGCCGCAACACTACCACCACACCAAAAGCCGCCGCCAGGCTGATGATCAACCAGGCCTCATAATAGAACTTGAAGACCGTGTTCATGCGCCAGCCAAACTGGTCGCGCAGATAGACAAAATCCGGGATCAGGGTAAGGACCGCGGCCAGGAGGATGAGGAATAGAATAAATCTGTCCGCCGCAGGCCGTTTTCCGGGCTGGGCCTGAATCGTACCCAGGGCTGGCTCGCCATCAGCCTGCTCCTCCTCCTGGACCGGAATCAGCATAGCCAAAGCTGCACCCGCCAGAACAAGCAAAGTTAACCAGCCGCCAAAATAGGAAAGGCGGCGCAGGGTCACCTCAGAAAAGTAAAGGGAGGTGCTCAAGGCGCCCTGGGAGGAAAGGAAGTTCTGGGCGACGGAAGGGTCTGCCACGAGCACCAGACCTCCGAGCGCCCATGAGAAAAGCCACAGCAGGAGGGTCCCACCTGCGGCCAGGAGCAGGCCGAGTCTCCAACGGGCAGGTCGTTTTTCACTGCGCCATAGATAGACCAGGTACGCACCGACCGGCAGGTATAAACTGCCGAACATGACCCACAGTTGAGCCCCGCGCGTCGGGTTCTCCAGGTTCGGCAGGGGCCCCCCCGCCTGCGAGGAAAAACCGATAAAAAAGGGCAGGTAGAGCAGGACCGCCAGGAGGCTGATAGGCACTCCGAAGGCCAGCACCTCTCCCAGCCGTTCCCACTTCCAACCGTTGCTCAAGACCTGCCGCAGCAAGAAGGCCCCCGCGACCAGCGCGATCCCGAACAGGATGTCCCAGATGTTCAGGAAGGCCAGTCCGCCGATCACGAATGCCGAAAAGAAAAAGCCCGTCCTGCTGATTGGCAAACGCAGGCCGAAAAGGTCGGTTTCACCCGCCCAGCCGCCCAGGAACAGGTTCAGCGCCAGCGCCACCGCCAGGAGGTCAAAGGGGATCGCCAGGACATGCGGATGCAGGTCACCGAGCAAGTAAGAGAAAAAAGGAAACTCATCAATGATCTCATGCCAGATCCCGTTCAGGGTGTAATCCTGGATGACCCGCGAAGCCCGCCACCACCAGTAATACCGCTGCGGCAGTCCGCCCAGAGGCAGGGAGGGTGGCAGGTTGATGTCCTTGATGCCCAGCCAGGTCCAGAAGGAAGAGGTCGCCGTTCCGCCGGCATGGAAGTTCCAGAACAACCCCTGCTGGTGGAGAAGCTCAAGGAATCCTTCAAGGTTGCTGACGAGCAACAGGAAGAATGGACCGAGGAGCGGCCACCCGGTCGCAGCTTGACTCGCGGAAGAGCCCGGATGCTTCGCCTGCCACACGGCCAGCAGGTTATACAAAAGACCGTACGCCCCGACCGCGCTCAGCGCGAAGATCAGGGCGAGCATCAGGTTGAAGGCCACGCTGCCCAGGACGCCGGTCACTTCCGCCAACATGGCAGTCATCACGTAACCGAAGTAATAATACGAAATGGCATAGCCGGAGAGCCAGGGATCATGAGGAGGAAAGGTCGGTGAATGGATAATGGCGTTAATGAACGCCATTTCCATCGGCTTCTCAGTGCCGGCGATCTCCGGATTGCCGGCGCGCACAAAGGCCATTGCGGCGAAGCTCACCAGAAACAGGACTTCGACCGTCACGACCATCCTCCGCCTGGAGCGGAGCCATTCCCAAAGTGAACGGGGAAAGCCTTGGTGGAACAGGCAGAGGGCAGAAATCACCACCAGCCCCAAGAAGGTCAGCAGCAGCCCGCTGCCGTTGTTGGAAATCACATCCAAGGAGGCGAGGATCCAGAAGAGATAGCCCCAGATCAGCAGGGCCAGCGCCCGCACCAGGCTGAACCCCCGATCGGCCAGAGCCGGGAAGAGCCGGTAGGCCAGGGGGAAGGTCAGCCAGCCGAGCAATGTAACCAGGAGGTACCAGGCGATGAGAGATAGCATAAGGACTTCTCTTAGGAGGCTGGCTGGGAATCCAATGGCTTGACCATGCGTAGATATCCGCGGCCGGCCTGAGCGGCGTGCCGGGGATAATACTGGGTCCGCACTACTTGATAGCCCATGCGTCGATAAAGTCGCTGCGCCCCGGTGTTATCCATATCCACGCATAAAGAGAGCCGGGTGAAGCCTGCTGCGCGGGCCTGCCCCTCCGCGAAGGCCAGCAGCCGTGATCCGATGCCGCGGCCTCGCTCGGTCGGCAGGACAGCCAGGTTGCTGATGTAGTATTCGCCGCGCAGGGCCTCCGTCCCTGACAACCCCAGGGAGCGCCAGGCCATGCGGAGCAAGGCACCCAGGCTGAAGAAGCCCATCAGGGTTCGCCCGGTCTGCAAATCCAGAGGAGGGACAGCCTTCCCTGGATAGGACATCAGGAGACCTGCCACCTGGCCTTCCACCTCGGCCAGGCTGGCGTATTCATGGCTGAGGCGGTTCTGCCTGCTGCGGAAAAGTTCCGCCAGGGTCTCAGGGACCGACCAGCGTGCTTCACAGCCGAACATGTAATCGCCCATGCCTTTTACCGATTCATACAGCAATACTGCGGCCAGCTCCGCCTCTTCCCTGCGGGCGGAGCGAATGGCAACCTCCGGCAGTCTCGGCGCGGCCGTCATGATGGCAGGCGGGCGAACCGACCTTGGGCGTCCGGTTCAAACTCGAACACCTGGGTCACCGCGACCAGATCGAGCGGGCCGTACAGGTGCGGGAACAGCTCAGCGGAGGCATCTGTGCCAGGCTCCCAGCGCAGTTCAGGGCCAAGGCGCTCCGGATTAATAACCAACAGCACCAGCCCATGCTGGCCGGCATAGTATGTATTGGCTACGCGCAAAACTTGTTCCTGCCTCGAACAGTGGATAAAACCCTCCCTTTCGAAGGCCTCAGGGGTGTACCTGCCGGACTGCTGAGAGGCCAACCAATCCGCCCGGGAAGCAATGTGCAGGATGGGCCCGGTCATGGCAGGACCTGATAAATGGCTGTCTGCCCCTGCTGATACACTTCCTTCCATAGCTTCCCGTTCTCCTGATCGAATTTGTCCAATCCGGGTCCGGCGTATTTGGCACGCTCCAGCTGACCAACGATGATGTAGCGGGCATTATATTTGCGCAGGAAAGCCTCTGCCGCCTGGACATCCGTGGTCGTGTAAAAAGCATCCTCTTCGACCCCGCGGGCGACCACCTGATCCGAGAACAGGACGCGCTGCTGTTGCTGATGCCACTGCCAGCCGACCACATCCGGCAGGCCGGTGTAGATCGAGAAGCGCGAGAACCAGGTGTACTGGACACCCGCAGCTGCCGCTTCGACGATCACCGGCGATCCCTGGACATTCTTCTGCATCCACAGGATGGCCCCATAGTCCTGGCTTAAGTCCATATTGGCACCGTTTTCCGAGTACTGGGAGTAGGCCATATAGGTCATACTGTTCAGGGTGTGCGGCGCATTCAGCGCCATGCGGTCCTGGATCTTCCCGGTTACGCCGAATACGATGAAAAGCGCCCCTCCCGCCACCAGCAGCAACGAAGCAACCTTCCAGGCTCCCCGCCAGCCAGGCAGCCATTTGCGCAGCTCTCCGAGCAGCCAACCGAAGGCTGCCGCAGCGCTGATCCCCAGCATGATCCAGGCCTGGCAGTAGAACTTGAAAACCGTGTTCATCCTCTCGACATCCCCGCTCACGACCAGGATCTCGACCACCATGGTCAGCACCAGGCTGGTGCCGACCATGAAGAGCACCAGACGCTTGGTGTCGGAGAGCCCCGGACGCAGGATCAGCACCCCCGCCCAGGCTGCCAGAGGCAATGCCAGCCATAAAATGGTGACACCGTCCCAGGGCACGTTCTGGGTGGGAAGCATGACCCATACCTGCTGAACCACGAGCAGCAGGATCAGGAGCAGTACCGCACCCAGGATCAGCTCCTGATACGGACGCAGCTTGCGCAGTGCGGAGAGCGGGGTGGAAGCCAGCCACTCGCGCGTTTCCCAAATCATCCAGGAAACGATGAAGAACAGGAACACCCCCCAGTGGGTCAGGTAGGACCAGATATCGGAGCGCCCTCCTGTCCAGGGTTGGATCGAATTGTACTGCTGACTGTACCAGTGCCAGTAGGGCTGGTAGAAGAGCAGCGAAAGACCGGCCAGGAGGGCGGCCGCTCCCAGGCTGAGGATCCAGCGCTTGGCCGGCGGGGACATCCGCAGGGGCAGGCCCTGGACGTCCACATAGCGCCAGACGGTATAGACCAGCACGATACTGGCCAGGAGGAGATAGGTATAGAAATCCCAGGTATTGGTCGGATAAAGGGAACCGATCACCAGAGCACCCAATCCCAGACCGAGCACGCCTTCGAGCAGGCCCTTCCATTTCGCTCTGGCCAGAACCACCGACAGCACCCAGGCGATCGCCAGGACGGTCAGCGGGTAGGCGATCATGTGGGCATGCAGGTCTGAGTAAATGAAGGTAAAGAGCGGGAACTCGGTGATCGGGCTGCCGGAGCTCGCCGGAAGGACGCGGCTGGGATTCCAGTACCAGTCCCCCGGCCCATAGGGCAGGTTGATCCCGCCCAGGGAAAGGAAGAAGCCATGCACCGCCCAGACGATGCGCTGGAGGATGCCTGCCTTGTCGATCAAGCCCCCCGGGGCCGCCAGCTGCTGAAAGCCCTGATAGAACATGCGCACGACGCCCAGGTTCCCCAGCAGCACCATGGCCGAGGCGGCGGCCAACCCGCAGTAAAAAGACGACCGGGAGAGGAACGCCCGCCACCCGGTCGGACCGGCAAGCGCCGCGTCTTCCTCTTCGGCCTCGGTCCTAGGCGCGAACAGGTTCCAGCCTACCGAGAAAGCCCCCATGGCCAGCATTGCATAGAGCGTGGGCAGGATGAAGTTATAGGCGATAGCCGGCACGATCCCGAGCAGCTTGACCGGTGTCCCGACGATCACGTAACCATAATAATAGTAATTGATGTAGCCGCCGGCGAACCAGGGGTCATAGGGTGGAAAAGTGGTGCTCTTCAGGATCGCATTCAGATACGCAAAATCCATCGGGCGTTCACCCCCTCGCGCCGGATGCCAGAGGTCCGAATTGCCCAGGCGGATTAACAGGTCGATCAGGAAGAAGGTCAGGAACAGTCCCTCGACCAGGAGGAAGTACTTCTTCCGGGTGCGCCATTCCTGTTTGAGCCCCTCCCGCTGGCGGTAAGCCAAGAGGGCCCCGATCAGCACGATCAAACCCAGAGACAGTCCAATCGTCAAACGGCTGTAGGTCCCCCCGAGGGAGCCGGCCAGCCAGGAGAACCAGGCCCACAGAAGCAGCCCGACCAGACGCGCCAAGGGGTAGCCCCGGTCCGCGAGTCCCGGCAGGGCGGCGCGGACAAGCGGGTAGGTGACCAGGCCGAGGGCAAAGATGACCAGGTACCAGATCAGCGCTCCCAGGCCGGGGTATTCGTTCTGCAGGGCGTTCCAATCGAACAACTGCGACCAGGTCCCGCCCTGCTGCTGGGTCGCCAGCTTGTCGGCCGGAAGCATCAGGCTTTTGTAAGTGTTAGCCTGGCCGGGCGTGAGGTGGACAACGTTGCTGAGGTCCACCGCCCCCAGAAGCGTACTCACCTTGGCTGGGTCGTAATCCGCGGCCTTCTGAAAGATCAAGACCTTGGGGTGATCGTAGAAGGTGAAGGCCTCTTCGGCGCCCTGATCGTTGATCACCAGGGGACCGATGGTCGGATAATCCTCAAAGGTGGCCACAAGGTTAAAACCGAGACGGCCGTGGAACATGCCCGGCTCAGCCACCCGGTAACACCAGATGATGTCCTTGTCAGGCGGGCAACCGATCAGGTCGCGGTAATAGACCGTGGTCAGAGGATATCGTTCTGGGATGCGGGTGATCTGGCCATATTGATGATTGGTGGGGATCAGGATGTAATCCCCAAGGTTGAGGGTGGATAGGAATCGGGTCAGTTTGTCGGCGTTATCGTCCCAATAGACCTGCAAATTGACCCCGCCAGGATAGATGCCGCCGAAGGGGTCATAGACTGCGGTTCGGAAAGGCAGGGGATAATCAAAATCGGTTTCGTTGATCAGATTCGAACCGGAAAGGGTCAGGGCACCCCCGGTCGTCTCCAGGCGCAGGTAGTAGGTCTGGTCCTGCTTCAAGACAATGGAACGATCGAGCACAAGGGTGAGGGTCGGGCCGCGCGGGTCGCCCTGGGAGGTCGGAGAGGTGGTGGCGACCGCACTAGCCAGGGCCTGATTGGCGGGGTCGTTCGGCGAATTCGCCAGAAGGAACAGGCTCAGGGTTTGGGGAACTGCAGGCGAGGTCACATCCGCCAGGTGCTCTAACACGACCTGGGAGAGGCTCCCATCCGCGTGGGCGGTAAAACCGACGGCATAAGGCAGGCCGGCCACGATCTTGGTGCCCTCCGGGACGGGAACCGGCTCGTTGTAAAGGGAGCCGTCGGATTTCTGGATGCGCAGGTTGATCGGGCCGGGAGCGTTCTGGAAGAGCCAGTCCGAGGCAGCCATGCGCGGCTCGGCATGGACATAGATGCGTGTGAAGGCATACGCCCAGGCAGTGCTGAGAAGGAGCACGCTTAAGCCGAGCACCGCGGCGAGCACCTTCCCCACCTTGAAGCCCTTCCCAGCGCTCCGTTTCAGGTCCCACAGGTCGAACACAAACCAGGCCGCCATCATGGCGAGCAGCGGGTAGATCGGCAGCTGGTAGCGCATGGTGGCGTTCCATTGGAGCGACTGCCAGATGAAATATCCCGCCGTCCAAGCCCACAGCAGGAGGTGCTGGCTCCAACCGCCTTTCAGGATGCGCCAGCCCATCCACAGGACACCCGCCCAAGCCAGGATGCCCAGCGGCAGACCGAGGCCCCAAACGGTCAGGTTCTGGAAGGAATAGAGATGCCCGCGCCGCGCCCACTGCAGGGCCCAAACCAGGTCGGCGTTCGGGCTCATTTCATTGAGCTGGCTGCGAATATTAGCAATCCAGTTCGCGTTGAGTTTGAGGCCGAAAAAGCCCGGCCCGCTGAACGCATACGGCTGGAAGATGCGGAAGGAGAGCAGAGAGAACACCGCGCCGATGAT
>Ga0187849_1004434_pt1 | contig 11664 bp, 8 predicted proteins | sample June2016WEW_4_10_2_FD_132412 | JGI IMG/M metagenome (GOLD analysis project Ga0187849, IMG submission 132412) | Peatland microbial communities from SPRUCE experiment site at the Marcell Experimental Forest, Minnesota, USA - June2016WEW_4_100 | ecosystem: Environmental > Terrestrial > Soil >... | reverse complement strand
GGCCTTGCTGATCAGGTACGTCGAGTGAATCGGCTTCGGTCCGAAGCGCAGGTGCGAAACGGTAATCGCGCCGACCTTCTTCGAGTCGTACACGAAGTAGCCCTGCGCGTAATTATCCGTATCCTCGCCGATGATCTTGATCGAGTTCTTGTTTGCGCCGACGGTGCCGTCCGAACCCAGGCCGTAGAACAACGCGCGCACCGTGGCGGGGTCTTCTGTCGAAAAATCGGCGTTGAAGTCCAGGCTCGTGTGCGTCACGTCGTCGTCGATGCCAACCGTGAAGTGATTCTTCGGCGAGGCCTTCGCCGCATCGTCGAAAACGGCTTTAACCATCGCCGGCGTGAATTCCTTCGACGAGAGGCCGTAGCGCCCGCCCAGGATGCGCGGGAAAGTCTTGAACGGCGCGGCGCCGGCCGCAACGGCTTCCGAAACCGCCGTGACCACGTCGCAGTACAGCGGCTCGCCCGTCGCGCCGGGTTCCTTCGTGCGGTCGAGCACCGTGATCGCCTTGACGGTAGCCGGCAGTGCCTCGATGAATTTTTCGACGGCGAACGGCCGGTACAGGCGCACCTTGAGCAAACCGATTTTTTCACCGCGCGCCGTCATGTGCTCGACCAATTCCTGCGCGGCTTCCGCGCCCGAACCCATCAGCACGATCACCCGCTCGGCGTCCGGCGCGCCCACGTATTCGAACAGCTTGTATTGGCGTCCGGTGATGGCGGCGAACTTATCCATCGCGTTCTGCACGATGGCGGGGCAGGCCAGATAGTACGGGTTCACCGTCTCGCGCGCCTGGAAGAATACGTCGGGATTCTGCGCTGTGCCGCGCAGCACCGGCCGGTCGGGCGACATCGAACGCAGCCGGTGCGCCCGTACCAGATCGTCGCCGACCATGGCGCGCATATCGTCCAGCGTGAGCTGCTCGACTTTGGCGACCTCGTGCGAGGTGCGGAAACCGTCGAAGAAATGCAGGAACGGGATGCGCGCTTCGAGCGTCGCCGCGTGCGCGATCAGCGCGCAGTCCATCGCCTCCTGAACCGACTTCGAAGCCAGCAGCGCGAAGCCGGTCTGCCGCGTCGCCATCACGTCTCCGTGATCGCCGAAAATCGACAGGGCGTGCGCCGCCACCGTCCGCGCCGTCACATGGAGCACTGCCGCAGTCAGCTCGCCGGCGATCTTATACATGTTCGGAATCATCAACAGCAGGCCCTGCGACGCCGTGAACGTGGTCGCCAGCGCGCCTGCCTGCAACGCGCCGTGTAGCGCGCCCGCCGCTCCGCCTTCGCTCTGCATCTCGACCACCGTGGGCACTTGCCCCCAGATGTTGGGTTTGCCTTTGGCCGCCCATTCGTCCGCCCACTCGCCCATGGGAGACGATGGCGTGATGGGGTAAATGGCGGCGACTTCGCTGACGTGATACGCGGAGTACGCAGCCGCTTCGTTACCGTCGATGGTTACTTTTGGTCGTGTCATTGGATCTCTATTTCCGTTCGGAATCGTTCGAGCGCCCCAAGGATAGATGCCGGGGCAAACGCCTGCTCGCAGCGCGGGTACTGATTAAATATCAGTATAAGACTCCGATATCCCGTTTGTCTGGCGGACCGCGCCGCACTCCAGCGAAAGCATTCCCGAAATCCCCAGCCTGCGTTAGTATTCTTTGCAAGCACGTCCCCTGCCAGCGCCGGGGGGTGCTTCAAACGGCGGGTTTACGGGACTACTGAAAAGGCGTACCGAGCAGCGCTTGCTGATGCGCACGGTTCCGTAAGTCTCGCGGAATCAGTGTGCATCTAGCGGAACCCCGGCCATGAGGGAGGGGTGCGGAGCCTTTGCCCGCAGCCCACTAGCTCCAATGCGCGCGGCCATTCTTGGGTCAAAACCCCCAAAGCGAGGCGAGAAATGCCGCAAAAGCAATGAAGGATATTTCACAAGAAATGCCTCGCGCCGCTTCGGTGTAGCGGCGTTTTCAGGAGCAGCGAGCCGTCACAGAAGGCCAGGGAAATAGGCCACTCGGTTCGCTTAGCTCTACGTAGCAAGAGCGTTCTTGATACGTGTCAGCACAGGTCCAAGTTCCTTCAACTGGTGCTCCCAAATGCGGAGCACCCTCCAGCCGTCTTTCCGCAACCGGGCTGATGCGGTCCGGTCTCTCTTCCGGTTTCCTTTAAGCTTCCGGGACCAGTAGACAGCATTCGACGCCGGTATCCCCTTACACTTGGGGCATCCATGCCAGAAGCATCCGTCAACGAAAAGGACCACCCGCTCATATCGAAACACAAAATCGGGCTTGCCGCACACATCCACCGGGTTCAGCTTCCATCCACAAATGCCAGCCCGGATCAGACTGCCTCGAAGCCGCCACTCCGTAGACCTGTTGCGTTGGGATCGAACCTTTGCCATCACCTTGGAGCGGGTCTCAGGGGAGACGCTATCCACGTCAGTCCTCTTCGCCAGATTGCGCGGCCGGAACTGCACCGCCGAGATCGGTAAACCGTTGTGTGGCGAGACGTTCGAGTCTACGCGCTTGCGTCATCAACGTTCGCCGCAATCCCATAGACACTTCACGCTCGCTGATTACCCTTGCCAATGCTGCAATAGTGGTCGCGCGCCTTGCGATACGAATATCCGGGTGCTTGCGCTGTTCGTAAAGATCGTCGGGGATGATGCAACCGCGAACGGATGGCGGGAGTTCGATCGGATCGGTGGCTGCGATGTCGCCTTCGTTGAGCACCGCATTGAAACTGGACTGCCTCAGTAGCCTGAAACCTAGCCGCTCAAAGAACTCGACGCTATCCTACGACAAAGACGATCATTTTGCGTAGAGTTCGAGGCTGCGATACCAATCTGGTTTTCGGCCCTTAAACGCTGCCACGCTGTCAATCATCCTGAGCGCCTCGCCAATATCTTTTGCCAAGCCTTCGGCCGAGATAACTTCACAGGTTTCGCCTGACGGATCAAAGGCTACCAACTGAAAATCGCAATCATTTGGCCATCCCGGAGCTTTCAGCTCCACTCCGTGGTTGGTCTCGACGATATTTATGTTGTTCCGATCTGTATCTATTGAAATTGCCAAGTCAAGCATAGCGTTCCTAAACGGTAGCCAGCCACGATACGTGGACCGTGACCCTCTCGCATTTTCTGAACTGGATCCGGCTCGATAGCGGGTTCTGGTAGATTTCATGGAATGGCGATTCGTGAAAGTTTTTTACTACGAACAGAAAGAATCGATCCCTCAAAACCATAGCGACCGCATGCTCCTTGGGAGTCAGAGAAAGACTCCCCATTCGTTCCCGCAGGCCTTTGACCTCCACAGCCAGAAAATCCTCATCTGCCGCAGTTCGTAGCCGGAAGTCGTACCCGCACCCCAAACGCGTTGTGTTCTCCACAGAATAGTCTTTGAATTCAGGAAGGCTGGGCTGAACTGACATAAAGTATTGTTCTGCGGCCAGACCGGTGATCAGCCTTTTAGCGAAGCACGACTCGCTCTCGTCCTGTTCTTCTTTCGCTTGAAACTCGCTCCACGCGCTTTCATCATATCCGACAAAGGATTTCACTAAGCCCGTGAATGATTCAATATCTAAGCCCTGGTATTTCTCGAACACTTTTTGACAGTATTCTCGGGTCGGACGCTTATGCCAGCCTTTTCGGCGATTCGGGAACAAAGGGTCGAACTCGTCTCGGTAGTTCTTTATGGATCCAGGCTGCGAACCCATGGCGTACCCAATGACGTTAAATGCTTCTTTAAAACTTTTGAAGCCGAGTTTCTTCAAACCAAGGGAATCGTATTTTGAGAGATACAAACCAGCCAATATGAGTTTCTCTCTGGTTGCAATGCGTTGCGAGTTTAGGGCCGAAATTTTCAACGCCATTGGCAGACTAGCAAATTGCGGGGAACGCCGAGCGCCATCTCAGCCAAGCATCCCAGGCGCAACGAAGTTGCAACTCCTTGAAGACGCCGACGATGAAAAGCCGTGGCCTGGATTGCGGCAGAAAGCGGACAGCATCCATGACTAGCGCGCCGACTCTGTATCCTTCTTTCGCCAGGGCACCCACGATCTGGCCAAAATCGTTGCCGTCATGAGAAGTCAGAGCGCCAACTACATTCTCCAGCACGATCAATTGGGGGTGACGGCCGAGATGCACCAGCCCACGCATCAATTCCCAGAAGGGCTTAAAAGCGCCACTTCGCTCGCCGTCCAATCCAGCTCCGTTTCCGGCAAGGGACAGATCTTGACAGGGGGACGAAGCCCATACCAGCGTTGGCGCGCCAGGGAGATCTTCTGGCTTCAGATCCGCAACGTCGCAAACTCGCAATTCTCCGCCGCCAAATTTGGCGCGGTACGCCGATGCCTTCTTTTCGCACCACTCGTTCGAGAATGTGCAGCGCCAGTCGGCACCCAATCCAAGGCGAGCCATGCCACCCCCGGCAAAGAACTCGTACCAAGTTGGGCGAGCTTGCATCACTTGAATGGATTTTAACCGCAGATCGAATCGGCTGTCCATGCCTATTCCGTCCAGTCTCTCACTATTCTAATCGGCAGTTCCCGGCTATGCCTGTAATAGCGGAACGTGGCTTGGCGGGGCCTGCCAAACCGCGTTGCTATCATGGTGCTTGTGGCCCGCACCAATGGGATCCAGTTGCCCGGACGCGACCGCACGGCGGTGGCGGTGGAGCGTTTCTTCGATCTCGCTTTGCTGGGGTTGCTTGCCAGCGGCTATTTCGCGGTACTGGGTTCGGGCTATCTCGATATTCCGACGGCGGCAATCGTTGCGGCCGGCCTTCTGCTGCGCGGGCTCTGCGTCACTGGGCTGATCCCTTTTGAACTCTCGAAGCGCCGGGCCACCGTACTCGCGCTCGCTTGCCTCGGGTTCTATCCGCTGGACTACTTTTTCCTCTCGCGCGGCTTTCTCGCCGCCACGGTGCATTTGGTCTTTTTTCTCGCTATCGTCAAACTGCTCGCCGCCAGGGCCACGCGCGATTACGTGTTTGTAGGCGTCATCGCCTTCCTGGAATTGCTCGCCGCCTCCGTGCTTTCCTCCGGCTTGAACTTTTTCGTTTTTCTAGCGCTGTTCGTCGCTTTCGCGGCCGCCACTTTCGCCAGCGCGGAAATCCGCCGCGCCATGCGGAAGCCCGGCTATCTGGCCCACGGCGGCCGGCGCCGCATCCACTGGCGGCTGGCCGCGCTCACGCTTTCAATCGCACTGGGAATTCTGGCGATCGCCGGCGGCCTCTTTTTCCTGCTGCCCCGGACGGCACAAGCCGCCATGCAACAACTCGAAGCGCGGCGTTACCGCATTCCAGGCTTCTCGAACGAGATGAGGCTGGGGGAAACCGGCGAAATCCAGCAGCGCGGCACGGCGGTGATGCACGTGCGTTTCTTCGATTCCGAGCGACCGCCGGAGATGAAATGGCGCGGCAACGCGCTCGCCCAGTTCGATGGCAAACGCTGGTATAACACCAGTCAGCCCGAGCGCGTTCTACGCGTGCAGGAAGGATTTCTGAAGCTCTCGGAGGATAACTCGCGCTCTTACGCCGCGCCACGCGGCGCAAGCTATGAAGTACAACTAAGTTCGACCGGTTCGGACGCGTTGTTCTTCGCGGGCCGGCCGCGGATTCTTCGCATCAACGCACCACTCGTCATCGAGGCGCGAACGGGCGGATACCGACTCGGCTTCGGCAGCACCGATGGTTTGCACTACGGCGTCTACAGCGCCTTCGAAGAGTCCGAAGATTGGGAACTCCCAGCGGCGGAACGCCGTGAATACCTGGAGCTGCCTCGGCTCGATGGCCGCATCGCGGCACTGGCGCGCGCCGTGGCCGGTGGCGGCGCTCGGGACCGGGAACGCGCGCAAACCATCGAATCGTATCTGCGGACGCATTATCGATACACCACCGCGCTGCCCTCCAGCGAGCCGGCCGACCCGCTCGGCAATTTTCTGTTTGAGCGCCGCGCCGGCCACTGCGAGTATTTCGCTTCGGCGATGGCCGTCATGCTCCGGGCCATCGGCATCCCCGCGCGCGTGGCGACCGGATTCGCGGGCGGCGTTTTCAATCCGGTCAGCGGCTGGTACGTCGTTCGCGCCTCCGACGCCCACAGTTGGGTGGAGGCCTGGCTGCCCGGCCATGGCTGGACCACGTTCGACCCGACGCCCGCCGATCCTAATCCCGGCCGTCTCTCCGCCGGGTCGCGGCTCTCGTTCTATCTGGATGCGGCCGACACGTTCTGGCAGGAATGGGTTCTCAACTATAATCTCGACCGCCAACTCGCCCTGGCATCCAGGATGCAAGACTCCGGTCTCAACGCCTCCACCGAGTGGTTCGACTCTGCGCGCCGGAAGTTGGCGGTTTGGGCAAACGCGGTGGCAGGTTGGGGAAGACGGTACGGACCGACGGCCGGGCTGGCGTTGGCGGCCATCGCGCTCGCCATGTTCTATGGCCGTCCGGCCGTTCGCCGGCTGCGCGCGCTTGTGCGCGTGCGCCAGGTCGAACGAGGCGACGTGCGCGCCTCCGATGCCACGCTGCTCTACGGCCAAATGTTGAAGCTATTGAAGAAGCGCGGATTCGAGAAGCCCGCTTGGCTGACGCCATCGGAATTCGCGCGCCTGCTGCCCCGCACGCCTGCGGGCATGCTGGCGGGCCAGTTCACCGAAGCATACAACGGCCTCCGCTACGGCGGGAGGAGCGAGGCGGCGCCCCGGCTGCTGGCGCTGCTCCGCGAGTTGGAACGTTCCTGATAATCTTCCAGCGAATTTTCTCCGCGCGGCCCCACTAAGACTCTGACCATGACCGTCATCGATGGGCTGCTAGCCGCTTGTCTCGTTCCGGTCGCGGTCTGGATTTTCGCCAGCGGCATCGACGATCTTTTCCTGGATTTTGTTTGGCTTTGGGGTTGGGTGCGGCGCCGCGTCACTCGCGGCCGGGCCATCGCGCCGCCGCCCGAAGCCGCTCTCGATTCTCTCCCGGAACGCCGCATCGCGGTCTTCATCCCCCTCTGGAACGAACACGAAGTCATCGGCCGGATGCTCGATCACAATATCGCGGCCATCCGTTACCGCAATTACGAGATTTTCGCCGGCGCCTATCCGAACGACGGGCCGACGATCGAGGCGCTCGAAAAGGCGGCGAGCCGGTTTCCGCGCCTCCACCTAGCCATCGGCCCGCACGCCGGCCCCACCTCGAAGGCCGACTGCCTCAATTTCATCTATCGGCGCATGTTGGAATACGAACGCGAGCGCGGGGTGGAGTTCGACGTGGTGGTCGTACACGACGCCGAAGACCTGATTCATCCCGAGGAACTGCGCTGGATCGGCTATTACTCCCGCGAGTTCGACATGGTGCAGATTCCAGTGCTGCCGTTGCCAACCCCTTTCCGCGGATTCACGCACGGGCTCTACTGCGACGAGTTCGCCGAGTACCAGCAAAAGGACATTCCGGCGCGCCAGATGCTGGGCGGCTTCATCCCCTCGAACGGCGTCGGCACCGGGTTCACGCACACCGCGCTTAAGAAATTGGCGGTCTCGAATCGCGGCCTCGTCTTCGAGCCGGACTGCCTGACAGAAGATTACGAATGCGGATTCCGGCTTCACCGGCTCGGTTGCAGACAGCTTTTCGTCCCAGTCCAGTACGCCGATGGGCGGCTGGTGGCGACGCGGGAATATTTTCCGCAAAGCGTTCGGGCCGCTTTGAAGCAACGTATGCGCTGGGTAATGGGCATTTCCCTTCAGGGCTGGGAACGGAATGGCTGGAGAGTTGGATTCCGGCAAGCGTACTGGTTCTGGCGGGACCGCAAAGGACTGATCGGAAACCCGGCCGGCATCCTGGCAAATGCGCTTTTCGTTTACGGAGCCACGACGTGGCTTTGGGCGCGAAGGGCCGGCGCAGAGTGGGCGATGGCGAGGGTCATGCGCCTCCTGCCCGCCGCCGGAATGAGTTTTCTGCGGCTAGTGTTCCTGACGACGCTCGCGATGCTGGCCGTTCGCATTGCGGTGCGATGCGCTTGCGTGAATCGTATTTACGGCTGGAAATTCGCGCTGGGCGTGCCGCTGCGGGTTTGCTGGGGAAACCTGCTCAACGCCCAGGCCACGGCCTCGGCGATTTGCCGCTACACGCTGGCGAAGCTGCGGCATCACCCGCTCCTCTGGATGAAGACCAGCCACACGTATCCCTCCCCGTACGTTCTGGTATCGCACCGGCGGAGGATCGGAGAGATTCTGGTTTCGAGCGGAATGCTGTCCGAATCCGATCTGGCCGAGGCGCTGCGCACGAAACCGGAGCACTTGAAAATCGGCGAGCACCTGCGCGCTCTCGGCAGGATCACCGAAGAGTGTCTGTGGCAGACCCTCAGCGTCCAGCAAAGTATTCCGCTCGAAAAAATCGGCGCGAGCGATGTGCCGCTGCGCACCGCCCGCGCGCTGCCGGCGGCGTTTACGCGCAGGTGGCACGTGCTGCCCTTCCGCATTCAGGAGGGCCGTTTATGTTTAGCGGGAACGGATCTGCCGAGCGACGAAATGCGGAGCGAGCTGCGGGAACTTACGCGCCTTCAAATCGAGTTCCGGTACGTGACTCCGAGCAATCTGCGGGAATTGACGGATCACCTGTTGGGCTCGGGCCGTGAGACGGCGAAGAAATCCAGTGGCTCGAAGGAGACGATGATCCAGGCCTTGCCCCGCCGCTCCAGCCGGCAATCGATTTCCTGACGGCGGATTCGCGCCGCGCCGGCATCGTCCTTTCCGGTGATTTCCAACTCCCAATCCAGCTCGACGGAGCGGCGTTGTTCGTCGCCTTCACTCTTCAGGATGTCGATCGACGATGCCAGGTCGCCCTGATCGGCCAGCGCGTAAACGTCCGTTCGCAGCCGTTCGTAGCCCGGCATAACCGGGTCGAAGTGCCGCAGGAAAGCGGGAGCGTTACCCGAGCTAAGCTCTTCGGCGATGGAGCCGAACAGATCGCTCACGCTTTCCGGCGCGCTGGCGACACCGGGGCGCGCGGCCGCCAGCAGAATCGCACACGCGAGCACCGGCGCAATGCGCCGCGCCGCGGCTCGAAGCGAGCGGGCGCGTTCGAAGATTGCCGTTACGCTATGTCCGGTAGCTGGCATTGATCCGGATGTATTTCTCGGTGAGATCGCAGGTCCAGAAGCGAGTTTCGCCGGCGCCGTTGCCCTGAATGGCGAAGCGGATCACGCACTCCTGCTCGTCCATTTTCTGCTTCAGTTCCCGCTCGGAGAATGTGGCGGCGACACCGTTATGGCAGACGCGCACCCGCTGGAGATAGATGTCCACCTTCAAGGGATCGAACTCGACGCCCGAATTGCCAGCCGCCGAAAGAATCCGTCCCCAATTCGGATCGGAGCCCGCCACGGCGGTCTTAACGAGTGGGGAGTTGGCGATGGACCGGGCGATGCGGGCGGCCTCGCCGTCGTCGCGAGCGCCCGTGACGCGGATCGTGATCAATTTGCGCGCGCCTTCGCCGTCGCGCGCGATCTTTTCCGCTAGGTCTTCCATCACCCAGGCCAGCACCTCCTCGAAAACCATCCGCTCTTTGGCGGTGGGAGCGATTCCGGAAGCGCCATTGGCGAGCAGCACCAGCGTGTCGTTGGTGGAAGTGTCGCCATCGACCGAAACGCGATGATAGCTGCGCTCGGCCGCTTTGAGGAGCATGGGCCGTAGCGCCGCAACGGGAATCTTGGCGTCCGTCACGAGGAAGCCGAGCGTGGTCGCCGTGTTCGGCTGAATCATGCCCGAGCCCTTGGTCATTCCCGCGATATGCACCGCCCCGGAGCGCAACGGCACTTCGCCGAACGCCATCTTCGGCACGGTATCGGTGGTGAGAATGGCGCGGGCGGCATCGGGGAAACCGTCGGCCGAGAGCCGGTCGAAAAGCCGCGGCAGCGCGTTCGGAATGATCTTCGGATCGAGTTCGACGCCGATTACGCCGGTCGATGCCGGTAGAATTTGCTCGATGGGCGCGCGCAAGTGTTTTGCCACGGCCCGGCAGGCGGCGAGCGCCGCGCGGTCGCCCGTGCGCGTGGCGCAGTTCGCGTTCCCGGCGTTTGCCAGAATAGCGCGCGCCGTCCAGTGGGAAGCGCGAAGATGCCGCCGGGAAAGGATGACCGGCGCGGCGCAAACGCGGTTCTTCGTAAACAGCGCCGCGGCCGCGGCCGGAGTATCCGAAACGATCAGCGCAAGATCGTCCTTTTTCTCTTTTCGAATTCCCGCGTACGTGGACGCGTATCGATAGCCGAGCGGAAGTTTCAACGGTTCGTCTCCAGCGTTTCGCTTTCCTCTAGATGATACCCGTTCAGGAACGAGCCCGAGGACATCCGTCTCTTCCCTTCGAGCTGCACTTCGAGCAATTCCAGCCGCGTGCCTTCGCCGCACGCCGCGAACAGCCGGGATTTCGAGGCTTCGAGCGAGCCCGCGCCTGCGCCCGCCGCCGGTTCCGCGACGCGGGTCTCCCAGATTTGCAGCGTGCGCCCGCGCCAGCCGGTGTAACAACCCGGCCACGGCAGAAGGCCGCGCACGCGGTCGTGAATCCGCGCGGCCGGCCAGTTCCAGTCGATGCGGCCGTCTTCCTTTTTGAGAATGGGCGCAAGCGTGGCGCGCGAAGAATCCTGCGGCATCGGAACGATTCTACCTTGCCGCAAGCCTTCGAGTGTATCGCGCAGCAGGCCCGCCCCCATCGCGGCGAGCCGTTCGCCCAGTTCGACCGCGGTTTCTTCCGGTCCGATTTCCGTCTCCGCCGCGAGCAGAATATCGCCGGTATCGAGGCCCGCGTCGATGCGCATCGTAGTGACGCCGGTTTTCGCCGCGCCGTTTGCGATGGCCCATTGAATGGGCGCCGCGCCGCGATATTCCGGCAACAACGAAGCATGCACGTTGATAATGCCGAGCGGCGGAATATCGAGGATCGCTTGCGGAATCATTTTCCCGTAGCCGACGACGGCCATCGCGTCCGGGCGGAGAGCGCGCAGGAATTCGAGAAACTCGGGCGTGCGAATACCCGCCGGTTGGTGCACCGGCAGGCCCAATCGCAGCGCCGCGCTTTTCACCGGGGGGAGAGCCAACTCTTGCGCGCGCCCCTTCGGGCGATCCGGCTGCGTAATTACCGCGAGGATTTCATGGCCGCTTGCGGCGGCAATTTCGAGCGAAGGAACCGCGAATTGCGGAGTGCCGAAGAAGACCAACCGCACCGGTTACGTCCACTCGCCGGCTTTGGCCATTTTGCGGATCTTGCGCCGGATCAGATCGCGCTTCAGCACGCTGACGTGGCTGATGTAAAGCCTGCCGTTCAGGTGATCGGTCTCGTGCAGCAGCGCGCGCGCCAGCAGGTCTTCGCCGGTGATTTCGAACGGTTCGCCTTTCGCGTTCTGCGCCCGCGCGATAACATGGTTGGCGCGCTTCACCTGCTCGCGGAAACCGGGGAGGCTCAGGCAGCCCTCTTCGAGCACTTGCCCGCCTTCCACGCGCACGATCTCCGGATTGATAAGCACCAGGCGTTTGGAAGCATCCTCGCCGTTCGAGGTGTCGATCACGGCGATGCGGCGCCCGATACCGATCTGCGGCGCGGCAAGCCCCACGCCTTTGGCCGCATACATCGACTCGAACATGTCCGCCAACAGCCGGTCCAATTCCGGCGTGCCGAATTCCGTGACCGTCGCGGCGGGGTTC
>Ga0187849_1004431_pt1 | contig 11673 bp, 14 predicted proteins | sample June2016WEW_4_10_2_FD_132412 | JGI IMG/M metagenome (GOLD analysis project Ga0187849, IMG submission 132412) | Peatland microbial communities from SPRUCE experiment site at the Marcell Experimental Forest, Minnesota, USA - June2016WEW_4_100 | ecosystem: Environmental > Terrestrial > Soil >... | reverse complement strand
GGACGGAGTAGCCCGGGAGAGCACGCGGCGGCCCGCCGTCTGCCGGGCGGACGAGGAACTCGCTAAGTTAGTGCGCTGCAACCTGCTGGCCCCTCGTCCAAGGGCAGGACTCCGGACTTTGGAGCCGACCAGCCACATGCGGGAGCACGATTCTGTGCTCCCGCATTGGCATCTAGGGACCCCATCAGACCCCATCGGCAGGAACTGACCGGCACACCCAGCGGCACACCGCGGCCGACGCGCGCGCCGATTCCATGGACCGCCGCCCACGCTGGCCGCCGGATTCGGCACTCCGCGGCATTGGGACGCTCTGCGGGCTCTTGTGGCGGCGAGACGATCTGACACCTGGCGCCCAGCGGGCGCTTTGGTCACCGCTAGCGCGCCAATCCCTACTCAACCGCTCGGGACTTGGAGGCGGCGCCACGTTTGCGCTCCGCGGGGCCCAGGCCTACCGTCGCAGTGAGAGCTGACGCCTGGCTAACGCCGCGGGTCTATAATGGTGCAGCCGCGATGACCTAAACGATGCGGCCCAGGTTGTTGCAGTAGTTCTGGTACTGGGGGAGGAGGAGAGTCCGTTCGATGTGTCCCGCGCCTCGCGCTCACGGGAGGTGGCTCGCCTGCCTGCGGCTCCGGCTTCTAGCCATGAAGGGGGTGACGCGGCTCTTCCTGTCGCTGCTGCCTCTGGCGGCAGCGTGCGGGGACCAACCCACCGCGCCTCGTCCGACAGCTTCCGAGACATTCTCGCTCTCCGTACACGAGCGCGCTGACATCTGGCTTACGCCGGCATCCTATGACAGTGTGCCCCGTTTTACGTCGTCCGCCGTCGCCTTTCTCGGGATGGACTACAACTCGAATGTGTTCGGCTCACAGGAGGTGTTCCATTTCGTAGCAACGGCACCCGGTCGAGCGGTGGTGCTCTTCGTGTCTGCCACGGGGGCACTTCCGGTAAGGGACACGATCAACGTCCACAGGGATACCACCGGGCTGCGGGTTCTGGAAACCCTGTCGCTCACAGTGGGCCAGCGCGCCGACCTTACCCCCGCAGACCGATTCGACTACGACAGCCTGCCCACGGTGTCGTCGTCCGCGGTGGCGCTTATCGGGACGGATCGGTTCCCGGAGTACACTCCGGAAGGCTACGGCGGCACGGTGCAGGTATACCACTTCGTGGCGACGGCGACCGGCCAGACCGTAGTGACGCTGCGCTACATCGACGGAACGGCGGCAGTCCAGGACACGATCAACGTCCAAACCGCCGCTCCACACGGCGGGTTCTCTCAAGTGAGCGCGGGGTTGTTAGGCAACACTTGCGCGGTCGCCACGAGTGGGGCCGGCTACTGTTGGGGGGGCTTTCCAGCCGACAGTGCGGACTCCGCCGGAGATCGGGCGGATGTCTTCACGAACACACCCTCGGCCCTCCCTGGCGGACTGCCCTTTACCGCAATCAGCGCCGGGTGGCAACACGACTGCGGTCTCACGCCGGGTGGCGCCGCGTATTGTTGGGGCAGCAACCTCAACGGGATGCTCGGCAATGGAAACACCTCCGCGAGTCCGGCGCCTGTGGCGGTTGTCGGTGGGCTCACGTTCAAAGCCGTGAGTGCCGGCATCTACCACACCTGCGGCTTGACGACGGCGGGCGCGGCGTACTGCTGGGGAAACAACCACGATGGCGCGCTCGGCAATGGCACTTCCAACGTCTACATCAACAGTGGCCCTGTCCCCGTCAGTGGCGGCCTGATTTTCCAGGCGGTTGGGGCCGGGTGGGAACACTCCTGCGGACTTACTACTGTCGGCGCTGCGTACTGCTGGGGGATCAACGTAGACGGCGAACTTGGGACTGGAGACACGAGATCGAGCGCGGTTGCGGTGCCGGTGACAGGGGGGCTCACCTTCGCTGCACTGAGTGTGGGTGGCTATCACGAGTGCGCACTCGCTCAGGTCGGGGCGGCCTACTGCTGGGGCGACAACACCTACGGCGAACTGGGAAACGGAACGACCTTTGCGAGCCTGGCGCCCAGCGCGGTCTCCGGTGGGCTCACGTTCGTTTCAATAAGTGCTGGGGATGGGGCTACGTGCGGCTTGACGACCGGCGGCGCGGCATACTGCTGGGGGCGGGGCGCGAGCTCGACGCCGCAGCCGGTCTCTGGTGGACTGACCTTCGCTGCGATCAGCGCCGGTTCGGGGCATGTGTGTGGCGTGACGCTTCAGGGAGAGGCGTACTGTTGGGGCGACAACGGCGATGGCGAGTTGGGAGACGGCTCAACTACGGCTCATTCCACGCCTACGCCCGTCTATGGCCCATAGCCAATCCGGCGGATCGGGCCCCTGACGGGCGGCGGGCGTCTCTCTGGGTTCCGGCTGACACGTTCCGATCCTGAAGCTGGCGAGGGGAGCTGGGACGACACCGGACTGGGAGTCCGGTGTCGTCGCGCAAGGACGCGCCGCTCCGAGGCTTGCAGCGGTGGTGTGCCGGAGGTGTGCCGGTCGCAGGCAAGAACGAACGGCGCAGCGGAACCTGACTCAGCGAAAGCTACCCGGCGTGGAGCCGGTTCTCGAAGAGGGCCTTGCCCAGGCTCGCGATCAATGCCGGCGGCGGTGGTGAAGGTCGCCCGCAGCCCCAGCTCGCACACCTTGAGACCCAAGGCCAGGGCCAAATGGGCTTTTCCGAGCCCCGGGGGGCCGAGGCGCGCCCAGCAAGCCAGTCGCATTCGGTTGAAACTTCCCCCCCTGACCGCAAGCGGGCAGCATAACGGGGCGCGAAGGCTTGCACCGAGTGGCGACCGGACAGAGTTTAGTCGCAGCTAGGACGCGTTCAGGAACCATGCCCGCATCAAGGACTGTCGGCGAGTGCCGCCTCTGCGGCAAGATCGGCCCTTTGAGCAAGGAGCACATTCCTGCCAAGGGCGCCTTCAAGGGTCGCCCGTACCGCGTCCGAGTTCTGACTGGTGAGAAGGCACTTGAACGGGAGGGCGGGAAGGTCTATCAGCGGGGATTCCACGCCAACGTGCTGTGCGAGGACTGTAACAACAAGACTGGTGCTTGGTACGGCGACGAGTTCGCCGACTGGTCAAGATGGGGTCTTCAGTTGCTCGATGCGATGAGACAGCGGCCCATCCCGAACGTGCCGATGTACACCGGTTACCCGCTTCGCATTGCCAAGCAGGTCGTTAGCACGATGATCGCGTCTTCATCGAAGGACCTTACGACCACCCGACCCGATCTCGCGACCTTCGTACTCGAAAAGGAAGCGACTGTCCCTCCTGGCTCCATCCGCCTCAGCACGTATCTCTGTCCGACATCCACCGGCCGGAGCACCGGCCTTGCGTTCGCCATGAAGGTGGGCGAGGAGCCCCATTGGCTCGTCGAATTCGCTCTGCCGCCATTCGGGTACGTACTGACCGTCGACGGTCAACCTCTCGATACCCGCCCAATCGACATCTCCTGGTTCACGGCCTGCCGCTACGATGAGAAACGCCCCGTAGACCTCGACCATATTCCGGTCTTGCCAACCCACGAGCCGTTTCCGGGCGACTACAGAAGCAAGGACGAGATCCGCCGCGACTACATCATCAATACGCTCACGGCCGAAGCACACGCCTCTCCCGAATCCGAAGCGTCACGGATCATGGCCGCCGGCGAGGGTCCGGAATTCATGGCAGCTCGCGGCGAGGAGTGGTAAGTGGACGACGATTGACGGCGAACTCGCGTGGGTCGCCGACCTGCGCCGTTAGATTACAGTCATGTCCGACCCCATTCTTGATCGCGATGCCTCGCTTGCCTTGTCAACCGAGGTCCGAAGTGCTGCGAGGCCAGTTCTCCGAGAACTCGTAGACTATGGACTTGCCGTCTTTGAGCGGTGTGGTGCCACCGCGGAGGGGCACGACACGCCCCTGGGCATTCTGTTCCCATTTCTTCACACGCTTGAGATGATTGACGGCGCCGAGGTTCTTCTCAACTCAGCTGCGGCCGTTCCCGCTACGCTCATGCTTCGTGCTGCATTCGAGGCTCTCCTTTCGATGTTGTGGGTAGCGAAGGAGGACTCCGAACGTCGAGGCGCGGCGTACGTCGTGGCGGACGTGTACCGGCGCATAGCTATGAGCGAGCGGTACGACCCGTCAACGCAACGAGGCAAGCAATTCGAAGCTGCTGTGCAGGCCGATGACTTAGGCCATGCGTTCAAGCTGGCCAACTCACCCGATTCACAGCGAGATCGAGCTGAACTGTTCGCCGTCGTCAAGCAACCGCACCTAGCCGCTGCCGCTTCGGAGTACGAGCGGGTGCGTGGTCTGAAGGACCGAGTCCCGCCCTTCTACAGCCTGTGGGATGGACCGCGTGATGTTGAGCAACTCGCGAGGCGTTTAGGGAAGTCGGCGTACTATGAGGTGCTGTACCGGCCGTGGTCAGGCACCGCGCACGCTGTCGACCTGGCGCGCCAGCTGACTCATGTGGGCGAGACGCCCGCAGTTCGTCGATTGCGCAGCGGCGATGGGCTGACCGAGGGCTACTCGCATGCGATCGCTATCGCGCTGTGGGCCATTGAGGCGGCTCTAACGAAGTACCGCCCTGATGAGCTGCGCGGGTTCTGGACTTGGTATCTCAACCGAGTGAGTCCCACCTACGTGCGGCTCACGGGCGGACCCAATGCACCGCCGATATCAGTACCCTAAGACCGACACGAGCAAGGGACGCGGAGTTGATGTCGAGCAACTCTACTCACAGCTCTCTGCCTCACGGCGCAAGGGGTTTGGCCTTGGGTCCCGCCGCCCTGGTCCTGGCCCGGGACAAGTTGGTCCTAAGCGCTGGTGATGGCCGGACTCACCTCACCGTTCATTTCGGGCCTCACTCGCACGTCGTTGATCTCCACGAAACCGTGATTGAGTCCGATGGCTCAAAGACTCATAAGAGGCTGTTCACAATCACTCACGACAACCTGGCACTACTAGTGCGTGAGATTGCTCCCGGCTTCCTCAAGGTGATGAGCGACTTGCTCACTCCTCTCCGTGTTGGATGGATGGCTCGCAGGCGAGTTGCGGTCGTTGTCGGTTTGATTCCCGACGATGCCGAAATTGAGAGCGTCACGAGCGTGCGACGTGGAAAGCTGACCGTGGACCCAGACAAACTGGCTGCGCACGCAAGCCTTCCCGAGTTTCTCGAAGAACTCTACGACCTAAGGGACGGTGCGAGTTTCACCTTGTACGACTGCCGAAAGCCCGGAAGCCCCCGCCTCTTAGGCATCGGCTTCAAATACACGGACTCTGGCGGCTGGCCTCACCTGGCGTGGTTTCGTCGCGCCGCAATGGCCGACGCGATGAAGCGGCTAACGTCACAGTTCCACGAAGCCGCTGCTCGATACGGTCAATTCCATGCGCCGCTGCCGTGGTCCGCGCTCAGCTCGCGCCCCGACGCGGCTCAACGAGGCACGGGCGAGCCTCGTGAGTGACGACCTAAGGCCCCAGCGGCTCTACGCTGGATGCATGGAAGAAATCAAACTGCGGATAGGCTTGGTTCGCGCGATAACCTCCGGAGCCCTTTCGGTCGCCGGGCGGGAGGACTTCTCGGCGGAACTCGCGTGCATCCAACTCCGCAAGACTCTTGAGCTGCTCGCATTTGCTTCTCTCGTCGCGAACAAGGACAAGTATGCGGCAGCGCATTCCGACTTCGCGGGTCATTGGAATGCAAAGCGTCTCCTGGCGAACCTGGCGCGCATTCACCCCTATTTCTACCCCACGCCAATAGCGCTCGATCAGGTCGATAGCGCAGGTATCAAGAACTTCCGCAACGTATCCGAACCCTATCTTTCGCGCGAAGACTTTGTGTTCCTCTACGACACAACATCCCAAGCGCTCCACAGTCGCAACCCCTTCCGAACGGACCCGGCGGTCATTGATTTCCGAGTTGGTGTCGCCGAGTGGGTCGGGCGCATCCAAACTCTGCTCAACATGCATTACATGCGGTTGGTGGATAGTGACACTCTGTGGGTTGTGATTATGAAGTCGCCGGACGACGGGAAGGTACACGTAATGCGCGCAGAGGCCCGCGCCTGAGACGAAGGCTCCGTAGTAGGGTTACTCCCATGACAGGCCGGCGACACGCCGGTGACACTCACCGGTACTCGTAGCGGCAATGGGCATCATGATCTGGCCGGAACCGTCCCGGGCGCCAGGTATCCGACCCTTGATGAGCCGCCGGTTGACCAGAGACTAGAGGCAACTACTTTGGGCTCGACCTTGGAGCAGACGTACAGCAATCCCCGTCACGGCAACAAGCGCAACCCCGAGGCTATGTAGTGTCATGCTGATTGCTCCCCAGGTCTGACCGAGTTCAGCAGGGAGTGAGTTGCAGCGATCATAGCTGGGCTGGGCCGGGGCTCCTCCCCGCTGCGAAGAACCGGCATCTTTATCGTTTCCTCAACGAACCGCCGCAAGCTTGGGCTCACTCGGCGGAGAAGAAACCACAAATAGAAGCCCGCGAAGAATGCCCCTGCAGTGTCCTTCCACTGCGCGAGTTGAGGCTGGCTCAGGAACCATCTCACTTCATCGCGGTATCGTTCAAGCTCCTCGTCGCTGCACGCGTTGAGGGCTTCGATTATAGCCGGGGCGCTGAATTCCGCTGCCTCGAACGCTAGTAAGGCCAGGGGCTCGCCTTTATACGAAACGGCCCGCCTCAGTATGTCTTCATCATACGCATCGTCATAGTGCTCACTATGAAACCCACCTAGAGCGGCTTCATAGAGTGCGCGCACGACGGTCGGCATGCGCGCCTTACCGACCCGTCGGCGCACGCGCCCCAAGTTGCCAGTCAGTCGGGCGCTGGCGGACCGCTCGATGAAGTTCTCTGGGTCCTCTCGCTCAAACTGAGCCAGGGCTTCAAGGGCTTCCGCGTGCTGCCGTTGGAACGCCTCGCGTAGGTAGCGCCTCACCACGGGAGTGACAGGAAAGCCCTGGCCCCACAGGACGATGACGGCCGCCCTCGTGCGCCGCCAACGCGCCATGGCCCTCGCTGCCGCGACAAGTTGCTCAGCCGCCGACGCCGGATACAGAGACGCTGTGCCTCGCCCACGCCCGAGGGCGCGGCGCCGGGGCCGCGCCAGAAGCCCCGCCAGGTGCCACCGGTCAAGCTGGGCTTTCGTGACCGCACACCCCCGAGCCCTAGCGTGGGCCAGCAGCGCCTGCCAGGTCAGCTCACCGGGAGCCAGCTCCATACACGGCAAGTTACATCCCCACGCGAACGTCAGCACGAGTCCGCAGGCGTCCCGACTACCTTGGGCCCGTCCGCAGGTGTCACGGAGGGTCCCGATGCAGCGACTATTGACGCTTTCCGAGGTGATGGACGCCCTTCGGGTGAGCCGGAGCACGGTCTTCCGGCTCGTCCGGACGGGTGAGCTGCGCGCGACGTTCTTCGGCCGGCGGCAGTTGTTCCGTCAGGCTGATGTCGCCGCGATGGTCACACGACGGGTCCGCGACCAGCGGCGAGCAAGACAGCCCATCGGGAAGCATGCCTGAAACGGCGTCCTCACACCCGAATCTGCTGGCGGTTGCCTGGTCGGACGCGGCGCCCATCGTCGTCCGCTCGCTGGCGGAGCTTCTAGCGCACCCGGAGGTCTTGCAGGCGCCTAAGGTGGTCATCCCCCAGCTCGTCTGGACGGGACGCGTCACGCTCGCGGCCGGGCGGGAAAAGGGTGGCAAGTCCACATTGGTCGCTGCCGGCTGCGCGACCCTCACCAACGGCGGGTACTTTCTCGGTCAGTACACACCCTGCGGCAGCGTGCTGTGGCTCTCGGCCGACAACGAGAGCCTGTACGATCAAGTCGCCCGGTTCCGCCGCTTCGGGGCCGAGCCGCAGAATCTCTACCTCGTCACCGACTGGGACCGCACGCCGTCCGCTCTGCTGCGCGTCGCGGCCGGCGCCAGCGTGGTCGTGATTGACACCCTGGCCAGCTTCGCCGAGCTGGCAGTCGCCGACGCCGGTAGCTCGTCCGCCTGGACCCCGATCATGATGAGCATTAAGCGCTGTGCGAACGAGACGGGCGCCGGCATCATCCTGATTCACCACGCCAGCAAGGGCACCGGCACGTACCGCGACTCCACTGCGATTGGTGCCGGGGTTGACTGCATCCTCGAAATCGCGGAGAGCACGGACGCGCCGGGCGTGCGCCGCATCAAGGCGCGAGCCCGGTGGCCGCTTGCTGATTTCTCGGTTCGACTCGATGGAGACCGGTTCGAATTGATCGAGAACGTCCCGAGCTTGGACGCGCAGATTCTGGCCGCTGTCATCGCCAACCCCGGTATCTCAGGTAACGCCATCCGCAAGTACGTCCCAGCTCGGCATGAGGCGATTGTCGCGTCCTTGAACCGTCTGGCTGCCAGTGGTGCCATCGTCAACAGAGGCTCTTCCAGGCGCGCCCAGTGGCACCCTGCGATGCCTGACTCGGCCTCGGTTGTTCCCGTTGTTCCCGATGGCCGGGAACAGGCCACGTCGGAGAGTTGTTCCCGTGCCCCTATAGGGGGGGCACGGAACAACGACCCCTTGGACGGAGACCAGCTGGACGCGCCGGAACAGTCAGAGGGTCCGACCGATGAGGAGCGGCATGCGCAGCGGGGGGGCGCGTGAATTTGGAATCCTCTGCGCATGCCGGCAATGGCGCCGCGCCCGAGGCTGCTGGGTGACTGTCCGCCCCCTGTCCGCGCGCGAAGGAGTCACTCCCGGCGCACCTATCCCTGACGAGCCGGGCAGGCAGAGCGCCGACGACGTCCTCACGCGCGAACAGGTGGCTGCGTTGCTACAGGTGAAACCCCGGCAGGTCGAGAGGTTGGGGGTCCCCGTCCTCGACCTCGGCCGCAGGACAAAGCGTTACCTCCGCAACGACGTGCTCGCCTGGCTGGAGGCGCAGCGGCGCCCGCGACGGCTTGACCGCGCAGAAATGATTTGACATATTGTCAAGACCAATGACCCTCGACACCGTGGTCCGCCGCGCCATCCGCCGCGCCCCCTGCACCATCCGGGCGCTGGCCCGCGCCGCCGGCGTGTCGCACGAGCTGCTGGCTGGCATCGTCGCCGGCCGGCACCGAGCGACACCCGCTGTCGCGAACAAGGTGGCGCGCGCCCTGGACCGCTGGGCCGCGCGCTGCGCGTCAGACGCAGCGGCCGTCCGCACGGCGATTCGCGGGGGGCACCGAAAGGAGCGCAGGGCATGAGAGGCAACGGCCGCGTGTATCGGCCGGTGCGCCGCGGGAAACACCTCGCCGTGTGGTGGCTGGACTACAGCGTCCACGGCATGCGACACCGCGAGCCCACCGGCACCACCAGCAAAAAGGAGGCGTTCGCGCAGCTCCGCGCGAAGATCACCGCGCGCCAGGCGGGCAAGCTCACCGGGCGCCCGGATTGGGTGACGCTCGCCGACCTGCACGCGCTGGTGAAGCGCCAGTACCAGCTCGACGGCCGGCGCAGCGTGGACCGGCTCGAGGACGCCTTCGCCAACGTGGAGCGGCTGCTCGAGAAACAAACCCGGGCGCCGGAGATCACCCCCGCCCTGCTGGACGGCTACGCGGCGCAGCGACTCGCCGAGGGCGCCGCCCGCTCCACCGTCAATTACGAGCTGGCTGGCGTGCGCCGCGGCTTCCGGCTCGGGATCGAGAAGGGGCTGCTAGCTGTCATGCCGGTCATCAAGTTGCCCCGAGTGCAGAATGCGCGCAGCGGCTTCCTGTCGGACGGCGACTTCGCCGCCTTGCTGCTGGAGCTGCCGGCCGACGTGCGCAACCTCGTGCAATTCCTCCGTGCCACAGGCTGGCGGCGTGACGAGGGCCGTCTGCTCACGTGGGCGGCGGTGGACCGCGACGCTCAGACTATCCGGCTGGAACAGGCGCGGTCGAAGTCCGGCGAGCCGCGGGTCTTCCCGTTCGGCACGTCGCCCTCGCTCACCGCCCTGCTCGACGCCCGGTGGGCCGCACGCGACGGACTGTATGTCTTCCACCGCACCGGCCAGCCCCTGGGGCGCGGCGCGGTCCGCAGCGCCTGGAAGCGGGCGACGAAACGGGCGGGGGTGGCGGGGCGTCTTCTGCACGACCTGCGGCGGGACGCGGCCCGCGCCTTTCGCGCCGCCGGCGTCAGCGAGGGCGAGATCATGAAGCTGTGCGGCTGGGAGACGCGCAGCATGTTCGACCGCTACAACGTGATCTCCGAAGCCGACCTGGCCGCGGCGGTGTCCCGGAGATTCAATGGCACACCAACGGCACACCCCGAACCTGCCGCGAAGGCCGCTGACGCGCTAAGTTGAGCCGTCGCAATACGCTGGCCCCTCGTCCAATGGCAGGACTCCGGACTTTGGATCCGGTAATGATGGTTCGAATCCATCGGGGCCAACTGGACTTGCACCCCTTCCCTCCCCCCGTGGGTCAGTTCGTCCCGCCACCGCCAACACGTTGTGAGAACGTGAGTTGTGCACCAACCACAGCGGACTCCATGTCCGGCGAGTGCTCCGCTCGAGCATCGCCAGAACGGTACGCGGCGCGCACGCGGTCCACGGTACTAACTGCTACGAACCCGAGCAAGACACACTCCCCTCACCACGGCCGCCGCGTGGCGGCGGCTCTCGCCCGCCGCCGGCGTTTGCGGTTTCGGCCGCCACGCGGTATATGAACGGACGATAATAGTTTGGACTCAAACAACATCAAAGGGGGTGACGTGAAGCTCTCGGTGAAAGGCCTGGCGTACGCTGGAGCGGTGCTGTGGGGGGGATGCCTGTTCCTCATGGGGATTCTCAACCTGATGTTCCCGAAGTACGGCGTCGCGATGCTCGACATGATACGGTCCGTCTATCCCGGCTACGGGGCCATGTCGGGACTCACAGGGGTGATCGTCGGTACGCTGTATGCATTGGTGGACGGCGCGATCTGCGGCGCCCTCCTCGCGTGGCTCTACAACCAGTTCGCCAAGCCGGGCGCCTCAGCATCGGCGTAGTGGCGATCGGCACCCCGGCGCCAGGAGGACAATGAGCCGCGTGCTTTCACGCTGCTTACCGCTTACTGGTGGGGTTCATCCTCCCGAATCTGGTGCTCGGCCCGCTTCCAATCTTCAGCCGCGCGACCGTCCTGACGGCCCCCCTGCTCGTACAGCTCATAGGCCCGTTTGGCGATCTGCGGTGCGAGATCAAGCGGCTCTTTAGCCAGCGGTAGGACTCTTTCGGGATCGAAAACCCGGTACGCGAGCAGTTTCACGCGGTCGTTGAGGAGGAACCAGGCCAGCGCATACCCCCACACGAACAGCGCCCAACCCCAGCCGAGGGGCGTCATGAACAGTCCATACACCGCGATCAGCGTCGCGACGATCTGCGTGCCGAGCACGGCCACCCACAGGATCCGCGCGGGGCGTATCGTCCAGAACGGGCCGCGCGTGCGCGTCAGGAAGATGGTCAGGTGTCCGGCCACCGACAGCTTCAGGTACATCAGCGTCTGGATGTGCGCACGGTCGAAATGAAAGACGCGCTCGCCCAGATAGAACAAGCCGAAGGCGGAGACGACCCCGATGACGCCCAGCACGGTGGCGATCCCGAGTACCATGCGCATGTTCCACGCCTCGGGCTGATCCTTGTAATGCACGTTGTCGTAGGCGATGGAGAGGATGGCGCCGTCGTTGAGCAGCGCCAGCATCACGATCATCACCGCCGTCAACGGATAG
>Ga0187849_1004425_pt1 | contig 11689 bp, 8 predicted proteins | sample June2016WEW_4_10_2_FD_132412 | JGI IMG/M metagenome (GOLD analysis project Ga0187849, IMG submission 132412) | Peatland microbial communities from SPRUCE experiment site at the Marcell Experimental Forest, Minnesota, USA - June2016WEW_4_100 | ecosystem: Environmental > Terrestrial > Soil >... | reverse complement strand
GCGAACAATCATTGCCGTCGTATCGCTGTCGTTCATCCTGGTATTTCAGATTCCCAACATTTTGACCAATTTTAATCCCGGCGCCAGAGCCAGGCGCCAGGAAAGGCAGGAAGCGTCTAAAGGGTTTGCTGTACTGGAAAAAGAGTATGCCGCCGGACGGATTACGCCGGAAGAATACAAAAAGCGAATCTCGGCAAAACTAGCAGCTCGGGATTTAGACCGCAGGCGCGAGGAGGAGAAAGGCCGCGAAATCCTTCGGTCGGTCAACATGGCGGCGCCTCCCGGATGGTTGCCATATGGAGCCGCCGCTGCGGCTCAAGGGCGAAGCCTGCCGGCACTGGCGGGCTTCGCCGGAATGGCACTGATTAGTATCGCCAGCCTGCGGCGTTCCTACCGGACCACAATCCGCCTGTACATGGGAGATTTCAATACAGGCCGGTCCAGGCGAAAGATCAAGATAGGAGCTGCTCCTGAAAATGCCTTCAAAACTAAAACCGGGATTCGCTGCCAGGCTGCATTCCTGGAAAAAAGACTCCCGTGGATATCGGAACAAGCTTCTGCAATCTCCCTGATGTGCTTCCGGTCTATGATGCGCGCACCTGAAGTGAAAATGATGCTGCTGACGCCGGTGATTATGCTGGTTGTCTTCGGCGGAATGCTCGCAGGCGTGAGGGGCAATGCATCTGTCCTTGTCCGACCGCTGATTGCGCTGGGCCTGTCGGCATTTATTCTCATACTCAGCATGACCGGATTACTCGGAAACCAATTCGCTTTCGATCGCAGCGGCTTTCGTGCATTCGTTCTGAGTTGCGCTCCGCGTCGGGACATCCTGTTGGGGAAGAACCTTTCATTGCTTCCGTTCGCTTTTATATTGATGGCGTTCATAATAGGAGTGTCTCAATGGATAAATCCGATGCGGCCGGATCACCTAGCGGCCGTCCTGCTTCACACAATCCCCATGTATCTGTTGCTTTGCCTGACCGGAAACATGTTGTCGATTCTTTCTCCGATAACCTTGAAGCCGGGTTCGGGCCAGCCGGCCTCACATCAGGGAATCAGAGTCCTTTTTCAGATAGCGTTCATGCTCGTCGTGCCCGCACTTATCGGCTTTACGCTTATTCCCCTGGGCGTCGAAGCGCTATTCGCCTTAATGAAATGGGCTGTGTGGTTCCCGGCTTTCCTGGTTTTGGGAATGTTTCAGGTCGCTGTTATGTTATGGCTGTATTGCGTTGCGCTCAACTGGCAGGGCGGCCTCCTGCAGCGGCATGAACAGAAGATCCTGGAAATCGTCGGTTCAAAAGCGGAGTAGGGTAAAGTCTGCATTTACCGGAGATGTTTTAATTACTCTGCGTTCCTCTGCGAATCCTTGTGTCTCTGCGGTGCACTTTTATTGAGTCCCGCCTAATATAGTGAAACAATTGCATGCCCTAGCCTCGAAGGGCATGCGCGCAATGCTAAGGTGCTTGAGCGCTGAAAGCGCGGAACAGCAAAGCCCAGGGTGAAGGAGCATGCTCAGCGTGCTCCGGAACCCTGGGTTTGGTATGGGATTCAGTCAAGCCCTGTAAGGGCGGCGCAGGTTGTGAAATTTCTTCACCTCAATAAAGATTGTTTTGCACTCCTAATCGAAACCGATCTGCAAAAACCTGCTTCGCCCTTGCAGGGCTTTTCAATTCTTGTTTCTGAGGCCCAGGGCTGACGCCCTGGGCTTTGCTGCTCCGCGCTTTCAGCGCTGAGATTCCCCTTAGTTTGACGCGCCTGCCCTTCGGGGCCAGAACCTTTAACGCTGTCACTATATTATGCGGGACTTAGTAGTTCGCAAGGCTATATATGCCGCATCGGATTCGGAAACTGTACTTTGAGTAAACGTTCTGCTTTTTGAAATAGCGTTATGTCTCATAGCGTCATTTCTAAAGGATAAGAAGAGTGCTATGGCAGCGGTGCAAACTGTGAAAAATCAAGACATACTTTCACAGCCATGAGAAAATGCTGACTCATGGTTTATCCTGATAACGAAAACCCTGCCGCTTGGCGGAAACGCCAATTGATGCTCCTCATTTTAATCGCTGTTGCCCTCCAACTGCCCTTCCTGAATCAGGCCTTTCATATGGATGACGGCCTTTTCTTGCACCTGGCAAAGAACATTTCTCGACATCCCTTTTTTCCGCAAGACATGTCCCTCATGTTTGAAGGAAAACTGGCTCATGATCTTGCCTCGATGGAACACCCGCCTATTACTGCGTATGTGCTCGCTGCGGGAGCATTTTTATTTGGCGGATTTGATGAAAGATCACTGCATGGAATCTTTTTGATTTTTTCGCTGATCTTAACGATGTCGATGTACTCATTAGCAATCAGATTTACTCGTCATCCTTTTACGGCCACTGTGCTCTTGATCCTATTGCCGTCGGTTGCCATTATGTCCCATACACTGATGGCGGATTTTCCACTTTTGGCATTGTGGACAGCTTCGGTCGCTACATTTGCTGCCGGCGTGGACAGGAATCGAACTGGCCTTGTCGTGCTTTCGTCGATGTTGGTTTCATGTTCGATACTTGCATCCTGGGCAGGATTCTGCCTGGTACCATTACTGTTCTTCTATGCATGGCTTTCGGAGCGGCCTTCAGCCGGGCGCTGGGTCGTCATCACTTCACTAATGGTGGTGGGCGCCTGGTTATGCGCCAGCTATTTGCATTTTCATAGATTCACGCCGGGATTAATCTTTTCATACTACTTTCAGACCAAACAGGTTTACCGCCCTGCCGCTTTACTGCAGAAAATCGGATACGTAACGGCCGCAATAGGGGGAGTAACGGTTTTTCCCCTCTGCCTCATTCTTCCGGCCACAATTCACTGGAGGCTGCGATTGGTGATCGGAGCAATTTCGGCATTGCTGCTTACGGAAGTTACCGAGATCCGTTCAAATGCATTGGGACCCCAACTCCTGTTTTTTGCATTCTCATTTATAGGCTCCGCCGTAGCCTCCGGTTTTCTGATCGATACCGTCAGGGCCATTTTTCAATCGAGAAAAATCCGGCGGCTATCGGCACGTGGGTTCCTAGGAGCCTGGTTTTGTGGAGTCTTCCTTTTTTGCATCATCTTTTACATGACCGGGTCAGGACGCTATCTTTTGCCCCTAACGCCACCCCTGGTTCTTATGTTTGTTCGCGAAGCGGAAACGGTTTTTTCGGCACGCGTCCGGACCCTCGTGTTAGGTGGATCCATAGCGGCGACTGCCTGCCTCGCCCTATTAATATCAGCTGCTGATTACCAGTTTTCGAATATTTATAGAGATTTCGGAACTTTTTTAAAATCTCAGAGAAGAACGAATTCGCAACTCTGGTTTACCGGCGAATGGGGCTTTCGTACATATCTCGAAAAAATAGGTGGAAATGAGCTAGGTTGCCGGGATGCAGGCCCTCAGCCGGGAGATTGGGTGGCAATCCCCAAGCTGGCCACTCCTTATAACACGTTGTTCAGTGAATCAGTTGCCTATGACTCAATCATTATGGTGGCACCTTCGCGGGTGCAATTCGTCATTCCTGCTCTTAATCGCAATTCCACTTTAGTCATATCCACAGGCCTTCCGTTCTGGGAAAAAAGCGATGGGTTAAATTTCGAAGTGACCTTTGAGGCCGAAAACAAGCGACAAATCATGATATCGCGACGCATCAGTCCCGAATCGGGGCGAACCTGGATGGAAGAAAAAATCCCATTCCCTGACTTAGCAGGAAAACCAGGACTGATGACTTTTGAGGTGTCTGTCGGAGAAGGTGAAAATGCTACAGCCGATTGGCTTGCCATTGCTAAAGCACGGATTGATGGCCCGAAAATTTATGATTTTCGCCTGGAACTGACCACCGCCCGAATCGATTCGATGGAAGGAATCAATTATCATACAGTTTCAAACCGCCCAATTTTCCCGATGGAGGTAACACTCGCACAAGCACCAGCGTTGCGCATTGTATCAAAGAGGGAATACGACACAGCAATCCCTCTGCGACTATTGGACAGTTCAACGCATGCCGGTTTCTGGAGCATGGGATGGGGCTACCTGCCTTTTACTTTTGTCCGCGCAGGTGCCCCAGCAATCGAAACACTCTCGATTTACGAGGTGATCAGAAAGATTGACCCCTATTCCTCGTCGCAACTGTCCTGGTATCCGGAATAGAAAACAATTCGAGTTCATTTTTCTGCATAGCAGCACAGAAGGACCGTGGGACTGATCCACCCAAAGAAGTTTGAAGGGAGAAACTTGCGTTTCTCCAGAACGAATTTGGATCGGATCAAATGCTCGTCCAAACGATAATCATACCCAATCAGGCTGGTCCGCTCTGAACGCATGGCGACTTGCCCAGGATATCCGAACAGAGCACGGATAAGCTCTCCAACCGTGTAGTTGTCACGCCAGGTTCCCAAAATGCCTCGCAATCCTTCTCGCAGGAGCAGTCCCGGTCCCAATTCAACGGGCAATGTAAAGACTGCCGGGCATCCCGGGCCTAACACACGTTGTATTTCGTTTATCAAGGTCAGTCTTTCGGCGGAGGAAACAAAAGGCAACGTATCCAGGCAGAAAACGGCATCAAACGAACCGTCTCGGAATGGAAGTTCTGTGCCGTTTGCCTTTAACAGTGACAAACCTTCGACATTCCGGTTCTCCTGCAGGCACAGATCGCGTGCAGCCTGCAAAGTCGTCCACCACTTCGGTGTGCGCTCAACAAGCGAACAGCCGTCGTTATCGATTGCCGTTACTCGGGAATAATTGAGAAGCAGGGTTGGAAGAAAAAAACCTTCCCAGCAGCCGATCTCCAGCGCGTGTCCGGAATTGGAAGGTCTGGCGGCACGAATTGCCTCCCGAAGTCGAAGCAGAAAGAACCAACGTGCAGGCACAAACGGATTCTGATAGGGGCAGACTTGCGGTCCAAGTTCGCTTCGCCACCGAAGAACAGGATGAAAGTTTACTTGTGAAATCATTCTACAAGTTTCAATCCGAGAAAACGCTGAAAGTCCTCAAGCCTGGGAATCACACGTCGTATGTGATGAGTTGTTACAAAAAAACTGAGTGAAGCTAGAGCCGGGTGCGGCTGATGCCGTGGACATGTAGCGCAGACCGGATACCGGGAAAGATCGCCGCTGAGATGAGCAGCCCTGAGCGATTGCATCTGTTCGGAATTCCAAGCCTCTGATAATGATTGCTGCCGCAAATCACCAAAAGATTCAGCTTCCAGATAATACGGACACGGGATGATTGTTCCCCGAGCCTGTACGAATAAAGGACCTCGCCAGAGGAAAAAACAGGGTCGATTTGCACCAGGCAAAGACCGTTTCCCTTCCACTCTGATCCCGTCGAACCCGCTCAAATCGTCACGCACGCGAACTGAATCAACTCCCGTTCTCCTCCACTTTCTTCGAAAGGCTTCGATTTCAGAAGCATTGTTACGCATCAGCACCATCTGAACTGTCACGTGGATCCTGGATCGCAGGGCAGCCTTCGTTTCAAGCAGGCACTCTATATGAGCTTCAACGCTGTCGAGAGATGCAGGATTACGGTTTGTCGAATAGGTTTTGTTCTGAACTCCATCTACAGGTAAGACCAGGTAGTCGAGTTTCGATTCGATCAACTCGGCAGAACTCGCCTTATCGAGGAGGCTGCCGTTGGTGGACATAGAGACTGTTTTTCCAGCCACCTTTGCGAAACGAATGAAATCAAAAATCCTCGCATGGAGAAGCGGCTCTCCGAATCCTTGTGGCCATATACATTCCACATCCGGATAACTGCGCATTAAAGACTGGAAAAACTCATAGCTCATATCCTCCGGAGGATATTTCCCGCTGGCTCTGGGACACATTGGACAATGCAGGTTGCATCGGTTGGTAGATTCGACCATCCATTCTATAGGAGGAGCGCTGCACCGAGTATTGCGGCCGATATAATCACGTAATTGCCTGGTTCCAATTTGAAAACTCATCGGGTCAACCTTCTGTTGTTAAAAAGGTCTTCGTAGGAACCGCTCATCGATTGGATGTAATCATCGCTGACGTAGCTGCGGTAACGGCGCAGTAGCCATATCCTTATCGTGCGCGGAAGAAAGCGGGAAAACAACAACCGAATTGCCATGCCCAAGAAAACAATGGCTGTGAAAACTCTGCGTTGCCACGATCGATAGTGCCTGCCAACATACATCGTGAGATCGGCATGATAATCACGATAGTGCTGGACGAGGATACGGTTAACCAAAGGTTGCCCAACCAGGGTGAAAACCGCATCGGGATCGAAATAGACCGGTCGGCCAGCCTTTGACAAAGATGCACACATCTCCACTTGATCGAACCAGGAGAAACGATATGTCTCGTTGAATTTGCCCAGGTCGAGTACGAGACTGCGCCTGGTCATGAAAGTGCAGTCATTGGCATGCATGACTTCGATCAGTGAACAATGATCGAAGTCATGCATTTTGTAGCGCCGTGTTATGCCGTTAGCCGGAAAGATCTTGTTAATGAACAATACGTCAAAGACCAGAGAAAGAAATGTGGGGGCCATCCGGACGTTGTAACCTTTCTCTGCCTCGCCGCGTTCGTTATTCCACCTTCCTGCAACAGCTCCCCATTCGGGATGAATTTGCAATTGCCTTACGAGGCGCTCAATTGAACCTTTTTCTGGCGTCAACCCTGGAAAAAGAAAAAGGATCAGCTCGCCGGTGCTTGCAGCCACTCCAATATTCTTGGCTGAAGGCAGCCCGGAATAATTGGGACAGCAAAGAATCTTAAAACTGGAAGCAGACGTGACGGGGCTTGGAGGAGCCATAGCGGGATCTACCTGAACAAGAATCAACTCGCATGAGATATCCGCGGGTACTCCCTCCCTCGCCAGATTTGCCAGGCGAACTGCTTCTGAAAAATCGTCATAGTATGGAATGATGACGCTTACGCTTATGATGGGATTTAAACGGACCACAAAACAGTCCTCCCATTTTCGTATTCTATGATTATAGTCTCCCGGAAATGGGAACAATACGGCAATTTTCCCCAAGCGTCCCATCCTTAAAGGCCAGAATGAGTACGAGCGTCCATATACAAGAACGCAAGAACTGAGAATCGCCTGCAGGAAATCAAATCTCAGCGGAAACAGGCGTGAGCTGCCACTTCGGCGGGATCCGATAGTTACTTTCGTTGGCACTCACAGCGATGGTATGAACGCTTGCCGCTGTACATTCAGGAAGAGTGTAAATGAGTAAGAGTTCTTAAGGCGCTGCGAAAAGCACTCCTGCTTTCGGAATCTGGGAAGCCAGGACGCGAGTAGCGTTCTTGGGCTGAAATAGTCTCAATTCTCCCGAACGGCGTTGTGGTAAGTTGGGGCTCTGGACAGGGATCGCATGCCTCCTGTGCGGGATAACTTCCCACATCACTTCTTGGGAGTGATCCTACCCAGCACAAAAAAGCCTGAGTAACAGACCATTCGGTTATTGTCGGAATTTTTTCACACTTTGGTTTTATCACCCAATTTGTGCTGATGTATGGCGACGGTTTATGTCTCAATCGCCGATAGGGGAATCCCGTACCGCGGCACAGAGCGGAGCGAAGCGCTGCTTCTTTCTGTAGTTCCAAACGGATGGCCGGCACACGTGCAGGCGCGCAGCTTGCAATCGATCCTTGCAGCTATCCGACCTGACCACTCATCTGGCGAATCTATTTAGCTTTCTGTTGGATCAGTTCCATGCGGTTGCCGGCTGGATCGACAGCGAAACCGACGATCATTCCGGCGTCTCCGGATGCGCGCGGCTCACCGTCCACCGTGCCGCCGGCCGCCTTGACCGCCGCCGCTGTAACTTTCATATCGGTCACATACATGGCGAGGTGGGGCACGGTATCTTTGATGTCGTTGGAGGTGCGACTCATGATTACAATCCAGGGATTCGGATTGGCTTTGGCCGCTTCCACCGTGTCGCCGAAATTCAGCATAATTTCTTTTATACCGGGCATGTCGAGCCGCATGATCTCCTGCATGCCAAAGGCTGATTGGTAGAACTTGGCCACTCCTGCCACGTCCACTGCCGCGATTCGCGCCGCAGCCAGGGTGACACCCGCATGGGCGTTTGCGACAAGCATGAACGCGATTACCAGCGCCAACACGACTTTACTCTTCACCGCTTTTGTCACTAGAACCTCCCGCTGTGTTTATTTTTGAGTTCCGATCATATCTTGGACGGCGCGCCGGCACAAGGAAACGTGTGGCCAGGCGGGGAATACCACGATTGGCAATTGGCTTTTGGCCATCGGCAGGGAGAACAGGGAGGCGCGTCCTGGAGAACGCGTTGACGTAGCGCGGGAGTTCAGCCCCGTGGCTGGGCCCAAGACTCCCCCGCTGTTGGAACCGGTGGATGACCTTTCCTTGGGTTTCCTCCGTGCCTTCTGTTTCCTCTGTGCTGAAATGGGTTGCCCTAAGAAGGGATCTTCGAAATCGCACTCGCATTTGCCATCCCGTTCCCCCGCGCGCAGGGAGTGGCCGATAGGTGGCGTAAGCTGCATTCTTTGGAAATCAGCGTTTGCAATTTCTGATAATTACAGGTTTTGTAATCCACCAACTGCCTTACGGATGTTTCGAGTGATTCCCAAACTTTAAAGGTAAGACTTTACTACGAAGATGCAGCATGGATATAGAAATTTGCTAAGGCCGCACAGAACCAGGGATTCTAACAGCCTTTCTAAACTGAGCCGGATATAGGTCAATAAAGAAATTCAAACTCCCGAGAAACGCATTCGAGAAGAATGAGAATTCCCGGCGGATAACTTCCTCGAACGGGACTTCGGGACAGCGTTGTCAATCCCAGAAGTTTGTGAGCAATACACAATTTGAAGGCAAAGCTTATATCGGTAGTGGCCAATCCAGCTTCCGGCAACATGCCCACTGCGTTTTACGCCACGATCAGAACAGGGGCATATTCTCCCGGGGAGAATATCGTAGCTGCCCTTCAATGTTGGAGTTTGGGGATTAGCGGCTTTTGACTCCCGTCACGTCCCGTGCCACGCTGGACAATCCCTCTTCCCAGGTGCTCCATCCGGAGTTCATTCCATATGGCGGGGAAACCATATTGGCTTCAATTCGGCGAATCAGGCCTTTCTCAATTTTGAACAACTCGGCGATCTCCCAACCATTCGGTTGGATAGGACCGTGCGTTACAGTGCGTCCGTCCGGCGTCTGGTAGGTCCGGTCCTTGCCGAGCGCGTGGTCGAAAAACGCAAAACTGAAAACCAGTCCCCGCTCTTGATCGACTGCGACGAACCGGCGATCGCGAACGCGCCACACAAAGTGTATCAATCCGGATTGGAGCTGTTCTTTGCAGCCCCATGCGGACGAATAAACCTCGGCGGTTTTGGGATCCGGCCGGGGCTGTCCCTCGCGCAGCGGAACGTTGGTGGTCTGCACCCCTCCCTCCACTCGCTCACAATCATCCGTAAATGGATACACACCCTTGCCATCGTTCTTTTCCAGGCCGGAAAAATACATGTTGGCGACTCTAATGAGGTCTGCACGCGACATCCGCTCGGCGGGAGGGATGGTTTCAAGATACAGAGGATGGGGAGTGCCGAGTTTTTCCAGGTTATCTGCGGCACTCCGTCGAGGAGGGGCAGCAGGGGCACCCGGAGGACTCGTCTGCATTGGGGGGCGAGCAACCAGTGTTTCGATTTCTGTGATTTTACGGTTTACGACCTTCAACCGCAGATTGATAACCGCACCTGTGCCGTCCTTGGTGTTCCCCTCCTCCCGGACGGTCGCCATACAGGTTACTTGTCCGGCCTCAGGATCGGTGACAAACAACCGGTATTTCCCTTTGGCGGTCATTATCTTCCAATGGGCATCGGGGAGAACCAGTCTTTGCCCGTTCTCCGTGAATTTCGCATTTGGCGCGAGCGGCAACAGACTAGGATTATGCTCGATTGCCGCATCAAGATATCTCTCAACGAATCCTTCCAGACAAGCTCGATCGCAGGGTTGAGAATTGTTTTGTTCGTAACTGATTTGTGAGAAACAGGATAGCAACAACCATGCAGCAGTAGGTGTCACAAACCTTCGCATTGTGCATCGCCTTTCTTATGCGCTGTGAAGCGATCAAAGTAAGCCATAAGACTCGTGTACAGGAATTCTTCGGGCGATCATATGTTACTTTGTCACTGCGGTCAAAAGGTGAAATCCCAAATTTCAGTCCTGGGTGGCTGTTTTCAGCTGGAGAACCGAGCGAAGCTAATGCTGGTGGCAAAATCCACCGAAACGCGTTCTGTCCCAGAATGCGACTTCGGGACAACGTTGTCAATCCCAGCAGGATATCGATGGAATAGGTGCCGTCCTTCCGGTCGAAGTGGATTCCTCGTGCCAGCACGTGATCCAGCCTGAATAAAAAATACTTCTTGACAAAATATACTGTATATACGACAGTATATTAATAATAGTGTAATGTATACAGCTGGTCGTGATGATGAACTTAGAAGGTCGTTATGATGAACTCAGAAGTTTTTGAAAATCTCAGATTGGCGTTGCGCAAGGGATGTCTGGTTTTAGCAGTGTTGGCTGAATTGCGGAGCGAACGCCATGGCTACCTGCTTCGCAAGGCGATCTCCAATCACGGCTTGGAGATAGACGAAAACACGCTTTACCCCCTTCTACGCCGCCTGGAGGACCAGGGTCTGCTGGTCAGTCAGTGGCGGGAGGAAGACAAGCGAAATAAACGCTTTTACCGCCTCTCAGGCGATGGTGAGACTGTGCTTAAACAGTTAGTTCAGGAATGGCAAGCCATCGATTTGTCATTAAGCCGGATCATTAACGGCGACACAAAGCCAGATGAACGCGAATCGGCCATTCATCAATGAGGGAGTTTATGAAACTTATAGATCGTTACCTTAACGCTGTCCGGATCTGGCTGCCAGCCGCCAAGCAGGATGACATCATCGAGGAATTAGCTGATGACCTTCATTCCCGAATTAATGAACGGGCAGCCGAGCTTGAGCGGGAACTCGATGAAGCGGAGGTCGCTGCTATCCTGAAACGCCTCGGGAGGCCAGAGCATGTTGCGAGCCATTATCATCAGCCCCAGTGGCTAATCGGCCCTTTGTTTCTACCGGGCTACTTCTTTTTGCTAAAGCTCGTAGTCCTGTGGATTCTTGTGCCGATTTTTGCTGTTGTCGGCCCCATTGCACTGTTGCAGGCGGCAAGCCCCGTCACAGCTTTATTCAGCACGGCCTGGCACTTCTTCATGTGGACTGTCTTCACGATTGGTGTGCTCACAGTTCAGTTCGCCATTATCGAACGCTTGTCGCATAATCGGCCCGATAGCCGTGATGATAAATGGGATCCTCGCCAACTCCCACGTTTTTCGAGCGCAAATTCAAACAAGGACACGCCACGCCACATTGCGATTGCGGAATTAGCGATCGGACTTGTAATCGGTCTGGGTTGGCTGTATCTGCTGTGGTACCAACAGCACCTTGATTTCAATGGTGTCAGGGTTTCCCTAGGTCCTGTCTGGAACAGCATGCGTGTACCCATTTTGCTGCTGGGCTTTGGCGGAATTCCTTTGGGTTTGATCACTCTGATTTGGCCTTCCCGGACCAAGCTTCAATCCGGCTTGCGGATGTTAATCAACTGCTGCGGCCTGATCCTGCTTTATATTTTGGTTAAAGCGGGCAATTGGGTGGTACT
>Ga0187849_1004422_pt1 | contig 11690 bp, 14 predicted proteins | sample June2016WEW_4_10_2_FD_132412 | JGI IMG/M metagenome (GOLD analysis project Ga0187849, IMG submission 132412) | Peatland microbial communities from SPRUCE experiment site at the Marcell Experimental Forest, Minnesota, USA - June2016WEW_4_100 | ecosystem: Environmental > Terrestrial > Soil >... | reverse complement strand
TTTGAAAGAAGATGTCCCGAAGCTGGGCTCCCGCGGCGACGTGGTGAAGGTCGCCGAAGGGTACGGGCGCAACTATCTGCTGCCCCGCAAACTCGCCATTGAAGCCAGTGCGGCCAACAAGGCGGTCATCGAGCAGATGAAGGCCTCTTCCGTGCGCCGTGGCGTCAAAGAGAAGTCCGATGCCGAATTGCTGGCCAAGCAGTTCGACGGGGTCAACCTGAGCTTCACCCGCCGCTCGGGCGAAAACGACCAGTTGTTCGGCTCGGTGACTTCGGCCGACATTGCGCACGAGCTGGAGCATCGCGGCTTCACCATCGACCGCCGTAAGTTGCAGCTCGAGGAACCGCTCAAAGCCCTGGGTGAGTTTACCGTTCCCATCAAACTGCATCGCGAGGTCACCACCACCATCAAGGTGACGATCGCGAAGGAAGCGGTCGAAGGCGAACAGCCGCAGGCCTGATCTCTGTCCAGATAGGGTGAAGAATGAGTCAGAGACTCTCTCCTTTCGCCAAGGGGGGAGTCTCGGGCTGCATACCCGGGAGGCGTAGTCACTCAAAAGCCATGCTCGTTTTGGCTTGGGGTTGAGAGCCCCAGATACCTCCGGAACCGCTCTACCGTAACCTGCTAACCAATCGCCCTTTCTCTCGTCCAATAAGTGCTAGCGGTTCGCCCCGCCGCAGGGGTGACGAGAGATCAGGTGGCGCAGCCATGTCAGCCGAGGCGATGATGGCGGCTTTTCCATCCACAAATTACGATGGAAGAGAGGGCACGCAAGAAATTTCAGGAATGATTGCCCCCCAGCGAACGGGAGCTATGCTCGGGCAGAATGCCAGCCGGGTCAACGACGCGGAGCTGATTCGTGAAGCGCAGCGCGGCAATCGCGCCGCGTTCGAGGAATTGGTCCGCCAGTACGATCAGGCTGTGCTCAGGCTCGCGCTCCACCTCACCGGCTCCGAGCATGATGCGAAGGACATCTACCAGGAAGCATTCCTCAAGGCTTATCGGAATCTTGGCGGCTTTCGCTTCGAATGCTCGTTCTACACCTGGATTTACCGCATCGTCACCAATCTCTGCCTCGACCATCTGCGCCGGAAACAGACGCGCAAAGAGGAACCGCCGGTGGCCAGCGACGCCGAGGGACGGGAACTCAACCTGCTCGAGCAGGTGGCCGACGAACGTCCGGGCTCCAGTCCTGAGCGCAATCTGGCGCGGCGCGAACTGGCCGCTCGCATTGCGCTGGCACTCAAGAAGTTGACGGCGCGCGAGCGCATCGTCTTTGAGATGAAGCACTACGAGGGCCTGCGGCTGCGCACGATTGGGGAGGCACTGAACACCACCGAAGAGACCGTCAAGAACACGCTGTTTCGCGCGACCCAGAAGTTGCGCGCCGCACTGGCGAACGCGCGCTGATTGCCGCGGGCGACAGGATTAAGAGGAAGAAGTCATGAATTGCGAGTGGGTGCAACAAAACGTAACGCTTTACCTCTACAACGAGCTGCCTGACGATGCGCGCTTCGAGTTGGAGCAGCACGCCAATCGCTGCCAGCAATGCGCGGCCGTCATAAGCGAGTTCCGGGGCTTGCACGAGCAGCTCGACGCCTTGCCGAAGCTGGAGGTAACGCCGAACCTGCTGGCTGCGGCCCGCATGGAACTTCAGGAGCGGCTGGAGACGGCGGAGCAGTTGCAGGGTTGGCGGCGATTCGTCCTGGACCCGGTGGCGTGGCTGCGGCAGTGGCGATTCTCGCCCGCGCTGGCGGCCGTGATCTTCATCGTGGGCTTTGGCTCGGGCCTGGGCACGATGTATAGCGTGGCGGGCGGCGTTCGCGGCGCCGCCGGCGTGACTCCGACGAGCCCGCAGCCGCATGCCGAGGCTTCCATCTCCGGCATACGCACTATTCAGCAGGAAGCCGGCACCAACCGGATCAAGATTCAGTACGACAAGACCACTCCGGAGCAGGTGCAGGGCTCGCTGAGCGATCCGGAGATCCAGCAGTTGCTGCTTTACGCGACGCGGAACAATTACAACTCCGGTGTGCGCATGGACTCCATCGATGTGCTCCGGCAGAAGCCCGAGGATGGCCGTATCCGCGAAGGGCTGGTCTTTGCCCTGCGATATGACAGCAACCCCGGTGTCCGGCTCAAGGCGCTGGAGGCGGTTACGCCGTACGTGCACGGAGATATTCGCGTGCGCAACGCGGTTGTGGAAGCGCTGCTGAATGACAACAACCCCGGCATCCGCATGGGAGCGCTGCACGCGCTGGAAGCCAGCCGCGCCGATACCAGCGTGCGGCAGGCGTTGCAGCAGTTGGCCAAGGATGACCCCAATCCTTACATCCGGACGGAGTCGCGGAAAATGCTTGCCTCCATGCCGGAGATTGATTGAAGTGGGTTCGTCCCGAGGAGATAGGTATTGATCGGCGTTGGCAAACTCGACACTTGGGCCGCCTGGATTCGGCGCGGAAGCCGCAGCGGTCTTGCGTTCGGCCTGGTGCTGCTGTTGGCGGGTGTGGCCGGCGCGCAGGCGGCGCGCGTCTACCGCGACGGGCAGTCCTGGGTGGAGGAAAGCAGCGGCACGCTGCCGGCCTCCCGTGCGCTGCGCGTGAATACTCCGCTGGGCAGCGTGAAGGTGGAGGGCGGCGGCAGCGGCCTTCGCTGGACCGTGCGCAAGCGCTTCTTTGCCGGCAGCGAGGAAGAGGCAAAACGGCAGTTCGCACGTTTCCGGGTGAACGCCTCCCGCAGCGGTGAAGGCGCGGTTCTGGAGGTCAACGACGAGTCGCATACGCGGGGACGCTTCGACGCCGATTTCGAGCTTCACATCCCGGCGACGATGGAAGTGGTCCGGATCGAGAGTGGGAATGGAGACATTGCGGTCATCGGCCTCGCCTCACGGCTCGATCTGAGCACACGGGCCGGCGACGTGGCCGTGGACAAGGTCAGCGGCGCCGTGCGTGCACTGACGCAGGGCGGCAATCTCAAGTTCGGACAAATCAGCGGCGATCTGCTGGCCCGAACCGGAGGCGGCAACATTACTCTCGGTTCCTTGCAGGGCCGCATCGAGATTCATACTCTCGGCGGGAATATCGACCTCGGAGTGATTGGCGGCGGTGTTGTGCAAAGCGACGGCGGCAACGTGACGCTGCAACGATGTAGCGGACCTCTCAATATCAACACCGGAGGCGGCAACATTGCCGTCGATGAGGCCGGCGGCACGGTGACGGTCAGCACCAGTGGCGGCAACATCCGCGTGGGCTCCAGCAAGGGTCCGGTCGTCGCCAGGACCGGCGGGGGAAACATTGAACTGTCGAAGCTGGCACAGGGAGCGGACGCGCGCAGTGGAATGGGGAGAATACAGGCCGAGTTTCTCGGTTCTTCCGGGGCCATCGAATCCGTGCTGCACACCGGGGCCGGCGACATCGTGGTTTATGTGAAAAACGGGGTGCCGCTGACCGTGCGTGCAGCGACGGAGATAGCGGCTGGGCAAGGCATCAGGTCGGATTTCCCGGAGATGAAGGTTACTGCCGAAGATGGAGGCTGGGGGCCAAAGATGATGTACGCCGAAGGAGTGTTGAGCGGCGGGGGACCCCTGCTGAACCTCCGTACGTCGATCGGGCAAATCGATATCCGGCGACACCAATGAGGAATTATGAAGCGTCGAATTGATCTCTTCTTGATCCTGTTGTTTGGTTTGCTTGGTTTGGCGACCGCGGCGCACGGTCAAGACTGGCCTGATCCACTGGCGAGGCAGGGATCGTACCTCGGGATCAACATCCGCAACGTCGCGCCCGAGCGCGCGCAGTCCCTGAAGCTGAAGAATGCCTCTGGAGCCGAGGTGACGATGGTCGACCATGATGCCCCGGCCGGAAAAGCAGGCCTGAGGGAGCACGACGTGATCGTCGGCTTCAACGGCAGCCAGGTCGAAAACGAAGACCAACTCCGCAACTTTGTTCGCCAGACACCGCCCGGGAGCACGGTGACGCTAGGCTTCATGCGCGGCGGACAAGCCATGAACGTGCAACTCACGCTGGCCGATCGCGCGCAGTTTGCCAACTCGATTTTCCTCAATGCGGCTCCGGCGATGCCCGCCTTTCCGCGGTTTCCTGCCATGCCGGACTTCGACTTGCCCGCCATCAACATGTTGCACCTCGGCCCCACGGGAGCCGTGCTGGAGAACCTGACCCCGCAGCTATGCGAATACTTCGGAGTGAGAAACGGAGGCGGCGGCGTACTGGTGCGTTCGGTCGAGAAGGGTAGCCCGGCGGCGGCGGCGGGCCTGAAAGCCGGAGACGTGATCGTGCGCGTCGAAAAGGATGCGGTGGCGGACATCAACGACTGGCTGCGCGCCATGCACGGCCGCACCGGTTCAACCGCGCTCACCGTTGTCCGGGACAAGCGGGAGGTAAATCTCTCGATCAGCATGCCGGGGCGAAATCACCGTTCTTCGCTGCTGCCTTCGGACTGGCCGCCTGGCTGGCAGCGCGAGTTCGAGGCCTTGCAGACGGAGATGGAGCGGTTGCGCTCGACCTAGGGCAATTCCTTATTGGTATATCCAAGAATTCCCAAGGAATGTCATGGCGACCGGAGCGCCGAGCGCCGGTGGCTGGTGCAGCCAAGCTGCGTACCCGAGATTGCGTTCGATAAGCAAGAAGCTACTCAGCGCGGAGTGGAGCCACCCTTTGTTTTCGGCAGCAGAAACAAAAGGTGGCTCGACTTCGCTCGCCATGACATTCTGGTAGGTTGGAATATATCTACTGGGGAATTGCTCTAGCGGGATGACATTTCCGATTCAGGCGTGGTTGGAAGCGGTTCGGCGGATCGCGATCCCCCAAGCGCCTTTTCCGCGCGCTCTCTCAGCGTGGTCTGCTCGTAGGTGTAGCGGATACGGTGGATCACCGTGATCGTCGAGAGCACGGCAAGCACCCACAGAACCGGCGCCATGCGGTTGAACAATGCACCGATGATGATCAGCACGATCCGTTCCGGGCGCTCCATAAAGCCGACCTTGCACTTTTCGATCATGCATTCGGCCCGCGCCCGGGTGTAGCTGACCATCACCGAGCTGGTCATGACGAAAGCCACCATCACAACGTAGAAGAAGCGATGCCCGCGGGCGTAGTAAACCAGCAGTCCGAAAAACAGGGCTACGTCGCTATAGCGGTCGACCACGGAGTCGAAAAACCCGCCGAACTCGGTCACCTGGTTGGTGGCGCGGGCCACGCGCCCGTCCACCATGTCGAAGATGCCGGCCCCGATAATGACGACGGCTGCCCAGCGAAACAACAGGGGCTGGTTGTTATCGGCGCTGGCAAAACCGAAGAGCAGCGCCGCGGCAATATTGATGACCAAGCCTATGAATGTCAGCAGGTTCGGCGAGATTCGCGTCAGCGCCAAGCCGTCGACGATCTTATAGAGCACTACTCCGCAGGCGCGTCCAAAGGCACTCGTCCAGGTCATTCGTCCTCGTCGTGAATGGTGGTCAGCTTCAGGATTTCCAGCTCGCGATTCCCTGTCGGAGTGACTACGATCGCCGAATCGCCGACTTTCTTGCCCATCACAGCCCTGCCGATCGGGGAAGAAGTCGAGATGAGGCCCTTCTTTACGTCGGACTCCTCACTGGTGACCAGCTTGTATTCGATTTCCTCGCCTTTAGTGGCATCGTAGATCAATACCGTCGAGCCGAGCGCGGCGCGGTCGCGAGGAATATTGTTCATGTTGATCATGGAGAGATCGGAAACGCGTTTCTTGAGCTGGCTGAGACGGGCGCGGACGAACTCCTGCCGCTGTTTGGCCATATGATACTCGGCATTCTCGCTCAGATCGCCCATCGCGACCGCTTTCTTCAATTCCCGGGGCAATTCGACATTCAGCTCGTGTTCGAGGACCTGGATCTCCTCTTGGAGCTTTTTCTTTATGTGCTCTGGCATCCTGTGAGACTCACTATTAATCAGACTTAATTATACCGCCTCGCTGGCCTCCATCGTGGAGATACAGCCCGTGGCTAAGGGCGGCGGATTGTATCGTGATGCGAGTATTTCCACCGCAGGGAACGGATTGACCGGGTTCATGCGGTTCCCGTATACTTAAAAATGTTCCCTTGTGTCCGGGAGTCACTTTTTCCTGGGCGTAATGTTGGGCAGGCATGAATCCCTTAAACTTCGGTATCGGCGACAAAGTTGTTTACCCTAATCACGGTGTGGGAATCATAGAACAGATCAGCAGCCGCACCATGGGCAGCACCGTTGAAAGATTCTATCTGCTCCGCATCAAGTCCAGTAGCCTGAAGGTAATGGTCCCCTTCCATAACGTCGCCAGTGTCGGTCTGCGGCGGGTGGTAAAGAACGGCGAAATCCAGAAGATCCTCGAGTACTTGACCGACGGCAAGTGCGAAAGCCACAGCGACTGGAAGTACCGGTTCAAGGAAAACTCCGACAAAATGCGCACCGGCTGCCTGATGGACGTGGCTGCGGTGCTGAAAAGCCTGCTGCAGTTGGGCCAGCAGAAGCCGCTCAGCTTCCGCGAAAAAAAGATGCTGGAGCGCGCCCGTTACCTGCTGGTCAGCGAACTGGCCATGGCCCGGAACTGGGAGGAAACGGAAGTCGAGGACGAACTCCGCCGGGTACTCGCAAAGTCAAAACTGCGCTTTCCCGAGGCCTCCCTCACCGAAGCCTGAACCGCTGTTGACCGCCTCCGCTCTCGCAAACCTCTCCCCAGCCGCTGGAATCTAAGAACAGCATGAGCGGGACTCTGCACATCTTTCGCCGCCGCATCGCCAACGGAGGCGATATCTACCAACTCAACTACACAATGACCGGCAGCACATTTGCCAAGGTTTTCGGCTCGCCCCAGGAACTCCGCCATTTCCTGCTGGAGCTGGGGTTGGAGCCCTCCGCCCTGGACAGCGCCTGGACGGCCCTGACGCGCTCCGGGAACCTCACGCTGGATGACCTGGAGATCAGTCCGCAGCAAGCCGCCGCGCTCGGCATGACGCATGCGAAGGTCGATTTCTAGGGCAGGGCCGGCCGGGGCCCGCCAGCCGCACTAACACGTGCCTGGCAAGTACAAGCCGGGGCCAGCATACAGCTTCATGTGAGCCGCCACGGCTTTCGCTTGGCGACCTGAAGCCGGGCTCGTCTCCGATTACCCGCCAAAACTTGAGCCTCGGAATTGCGGCGGGTGCCTCTATACTGAATTCATGGCTGTAGAAACCACCGCTCCCGGGCGCATTCTTGCACTCGACGTTGGCTCCAAGACGATCGGTCTGGCGGTCAGCGACGCGCTTGGCATCACCGCTCAAGGCATGGAGACCATTCGGCGCAGGAACAAGCGTTTTGACTTGGCCGCGTTGCATTCGGTGATCCGCCGCTATGGCGTAACCGAGCTGGTGGTTGGGCTGCCGCTGCGGCTCAGCGGCAAAGCGGGGACGCAAGCGGAAAAAGTCAGCGCCTTCGCCGAAGAGCTTCGGGAAAAATTCAAGATTCCGGTTTGCCTATGGGACGAGAGATTGACCTCGGCTGAGGCCAACCGCATCCTCAAAGAATCGGAAATCTCGATCCGCAAGCGCGCGGGAGCAGTCGACCGGCTGGCAGCGGTGTTGATTTTGCAGAATTACATGGAGAACCGGCTGTCGATGTCAACACGACGGGAGATCGAAGACGTTTAGAGCAGTTTCAGAGTTGGTGTATCCCGATGTTTCAGGGAGTCGTCATCCCGACCGAAGCGAAGCCGGGGCCCCAGCAAACGCCGCTGTTGCGTTTGATGGGGTGGGGAGCGGAGTGGAGGGATCTTGTGTCTTCCCGCGGCAAAGCAACACAAAAGATTCCTCGGCTCCCACCCCAGCGACAGCAAAAACTGCCGTCGCTGGGGACCCCGGCTCGCGGCCTGGAGAGCGATGTGCTATTTGTCGCACAGCTCGTGAGCGCATTGCGGCAGCACAGCGTAAATACTCTCAAGGCAAGGCGTCGCTCGCTCGGAATGACGTTCATCTCTTGGGATACAGCTTCTCTGGTTTGATCTGGCGGGCTGAAAGCCGTGCCGAGCTTGCTTCTCAACGCCCCGGGGCGGATGGTTGTTGCGCCGGGCTGGGAGAAATATTCATAGACTGAAACATGCGCTTCTTTTTTAAGCTAGTTGTGCTTGCGATTTTAGGGTTCGCCGCCTGGCTCGGGTGGGCCCTTTTCGTGCCGCTGGCTCCGGCGCACGAAACGTTCGTCCTGCTGCCTCCGGGCCTGCACACAAGGCAAATTGCCCGGCGGCTTGAGGCCAGTGGCGTCATCCGCAGCCGGCGTGCTCTTCTGCTGCTTCATTATTTCCGGCGTTCGCGCACGCTGAAAGCCGGCGAGTACCGTTTCGACGCGCCTCAGAACGCGATCCAGGTGTTCGACAAGTTGGCGCTGGGCGAGATTTACACCCACACGGTCGTCATACCGGAGGGCTTCAATATCTTTGAGGTGGCGCAGGCCGTACAGCAGGCGGGTTTGGGAACGGCGGACGATTTCCTGGCGGCAACGCGGGCAGAGGTGGGGCTGGTACGCGGCTTCGACCCGCAAGCAACGTCGCTGGAAGGCTATCTGTTTCCCGATACGTATCAGTTCACGCGCACGCAGAGCATGCATGACATGGTGCAGGTCATGGTGCGGCGTTTCGAGCAGGAATCGCGGCAGATTGGGTTGAGTGAAAACGTCCACGCCGTGGTCACGATGGCGTCTATCGTGGAAAAGGAAACGGCGATTGACTCCGAACGCCCGCTGGTGGCCGGCGTTTACTACAACCGGCTGCAACGCCACATGCTGCTGGCGGCCGACCCAACCGTCGTCTACGCGGCGCTGTTGAACCAACGGTATCGCGGCGCAATTTACCAGAGCGATCTTCAGTTCGATTCGGCTTACAACACTTACAAGCATCCCGGCTTGCCGCCCGGGCCTGTTGCCAATCCCGGAATCGCATCGCTCAAGGCCGCGATGAATCCGGGCCGCTCGGATTACCTTTATTTCGTTGCCGACGGACAGGGTGGACACCGGTTTACCAGCAGCTATGAGGAGCATACTCGCAACGTGGCTGCATGGCGGCATCGGCAACGTCAGAGCGTGAAGCGTTGATTTCGAGTGGAGCGCTTTCCGCGTCCACGTTCAACCTTCGCGCGCAGATTGAACTGCGTCCACGGCAAATTTCGTGTTGCCGTTTATACTAAGAGGGCGCCATCTGTTCAAACTGCGAACCCGGACAGGCCATGAACCTGCACTCTCGAATGCTTACGATTGCCGTGCTGGCTGCTTCGCTGACCTCCATCGGTTGTCTGTTCCGGTCTCACAAGGTTCAGTCGAACATGAGTCATGTTCCCTTGCAGGCGGCGAGCCAGACGCAACTGGTGAACAAGCTGAACGCGCTTGCCAACGCAATCCAAACGATGAACGCCGCAGTCGAGATTTCCACCACGGTGGGCGGGGTCAAGAAGGGCACGGTCACCGAGTACTCGAATATCACTGGCTTTATCCTGGCCGAGAAGCCGTCCATGCTGCGCATGATCGGGCAATTCCCCATCGTCAAGAACCGGGCCTTTGACATGGTGAGCAATGCGCAAGGATTCGAATTATGGATTCCGGCGAAGAACCGGTTCATCATCGGTCCCAGCGAAGTAACCAAGCCCTCGGCAAACGCTTTGGAAAACCTCCGGCCTCACATCATCATGGATGCTCTTTTGTTCAACCCAATACAAGCCGACGAGATTGCAGTGCTGGAGACAAGAGTTTTTGAGATCGTCGGGAAGGATTCCCAGGCGAAAGTGGAACAGTCGAACTACATCCTCGACATAATCGAGAAGGATGCGGTCTCCGGGCAGTGGCATCTTTCGCGCAAGGTTTACTTCGACCGGACCGACCTGTTGCCCCACCGCCAACTTGTCTTCAACAAGCAAGGAGACGTCGCGACAGACGCACGCTACAACGACTTCAAGGATTTCCAGGGTATTTTGTTCCCGTCCAATATCCGTATCCAGCGGATCGAGGAGGAGTACACGATCGGCCTCAGATTCACCAAGCTCACTTTGAACGGACCTCTCCAGCCGGACCAGTTCCTGTTGGTGCAGCCCCCGGGAGCGCAAGTGGTGCGCCTTAATGGAAACCAGGAGCCGGGTTCGACGTCGGCGACGCATTCAGCAAATGCGCCGCGCTAGGGCCTAGACTGGTTTTCAGGCTTTGCCGATGTGACGCCGATGCGGCTATTGCTTTATCCTCGAAACGAATGAATAAACTGGTAATTTCCAATTTGATACACCGTCCCGTGCGGTCGGCAATCAGCATTGTGGCGATTGCGGTCGAAGTTACTCTTATCCTGCTGATCGTGGGGCTTTCGGTCGGCATGTTGCGCGACAGCGCCGAGCGCACCAGGGGAATTGGCGCCGACGTGATGGTTTCGCCTCCCGGTTCTTCGTTTCTGACGGGGATCACCGGCGCTCCAGTTTCCATCAAGGTGGCTGACGTGCTGCGCACGGTTCAGCACGTAACGGCGGTGGCCCCGGTCATCATGCAGGTGAATACCGCCGGTGCTGTCGAGGTGATTTACGGCATCGACCTGACGTCCGGTTCAGCGAACAACTACAACAACGTGGGAACGCCATTTCATTACATGGCCGGCGGCCCGTTCGAGGGGCCGGACGACATGCTGGTGGACGATTATTTCGCGACGCAACAGCAGGTTCACGTCGGCCAGAAGCTGGAGTTGCTGAACCACCAGTTCCGGGTGAGCGGAATCGTGGAACACGGCAAGGGCGCACGCAAGTTTCTCCCCATCAAAACGCTTCAGGATCTGATCGGCGGCCAGGACAAGGCTTCCATGTTCTACGTGCGGCTGGATCATCCGGCGAATGCCGACGCCGTGGTCGCGGCAATCAAGAAAATCCCGGGAATGGAGCGGTATTCGGTGCGCTCGCTCCGCGAATACCTGTCGCTGATGACGCCGGGAAATCTGCCCGGATTCTCAACCTTCATCAACGTGGTGATCGGCGTAGCCGTGGTAATCGGGTTCATCGTGATCTTCCAGTCGATGTACACGGCGGTGATGGAGCGCACGCGCGAAATCGGAATTCTGAAATCGCTCGGCGCAAACAAGGCATACATCGTCGGAGTGATCATTCGCGAGACGCTGGTGCTGGCCTTCGCCGGAATCGTCCTCGGGATACTGATCAGCTTTGCGGCACGAGCCGGTATCCTGCACCGCTTCCCGCAGATGCGGGTCATGATGGACGGCCCCTGGATTCTACGAGCGGCCGGCATTGCCATCTGCGGCGCCATCCTGGGCGCAATTTACCCGGCCTACAAGGCGGCGCAGAAAGACCCGATCGACGCGCTGGCGTACGAATGACAGGTCTTGCAGGCTGCGAGCGCAATTAGGGATGATGTATCCCAACCAAGACTGTCATGGCGAGCGAAGTCGAGCCACCTTTTGTTTTCAAGTTCCAGACAAAAGGTTCCTCCACTTCGCCACGCTTTGCGCGGCTCCGGTCGGAATGACATTCTTTAATTTTTTAATCCGGATACATCAATTCTGGTGCTGCTTCCAGGATTTCAGCGCTGCGAGTTTGGCCGGTGCCCCGGAGCCGAGCTTCATCGGCACAGTCTTCCAAGCACGCGACCTACTTGGCCTCGCGAATGAATGCCGTGAGCGCCTGGTTGAACTTCCCGGGCTGCTCGTAGAACAAC
>Ga0187849_1004421_pt1 | contig 11691 bp, 9 predicted proteins | sample June2016WEW_4_10_2_FD_132412 | JGI IMG/M metagenome (GOLD analysis project Ga0187849, IMG submission 132412) | Peatland microbial communities from SPRUCE experiment site at the Marcell Experimental Forest, Minnesota, USA - June2016WEW_4_100 | ecosystem: Environmental > Terrestrial > Soil >... | reverse complement strand
CTTGAGTTGATGCTGACAGCCAGGTCCAGGAACAGCCCCGTATTGTGCCTGATCTGTTCGATCAAACCGGCATTCTCGATGGCCATACCCCCCTGCTCAGCCAGGGCGGATCCGAAATCGATCTCCTGCTGAGAAAAATGCCTCGGGCTACCCGTAAAAAGAGCAAGACCACCCATGACCTTCCCTTTAACCTTGACGGGCACCACCAGAAGCGAAGCCAGTCCTTCAGCCTTTTTCATGTCATGGCCGTCCAGCCTGTCGTCGGCAGTGCAATCATAAGAGAAGAAATATCCTTCTTTCTCGAGGGTGGGCACCAATTTCAGCGGTTGTGTCAGCCCCTTTTTTGTGTAGGTCTCTGATAAACCCTTATGCGCTACTGCCCTGAATCTCTCCCTTTCTTTATCGTGAAGAAAAAGCAAGGCAGCTTTCACGCTCATGGTTTCAATGGCGGTGTTAATGATCAGGTCGAGCAGTTGATCCTTTTCGAGAGTAGTTCCGAAGGCCCTGCTGACTTTACAGATGGCATCGAAGTAACCGTTCTTGTCTCCGGATCTCATGATCTACTCCCTGCGGCAACTACTTTTTGCGTCCGTTTTGGTGAAGGTCGACTTTTGGGACCGGTTTCTTTTTTCGGCTCAGCTTTGGCTGGGCGGGCGGCAAAATCTTTCCTTTCAACTCCGTCTCTTTCTTTCAGCCACCGGGCGATTTTGGGCGCCAGTTCTTTTTGGCATTTGGAGCTTACATAAATTCCAATGTGGCCTGTCTCAATGCACATATTTTCCGTGTCTTTGCTGCCAACCCTGCTCGTCAGAGGCTCACACATCTCGGGAGGAACCAAATGGTCGAACCGGCCATAGATGTTCAGAACAGGCATGGTGATGTTCTGAAGGTCAACCCGCTTGCCTCTCAATTCCATCTTGCTTTGGATGAGTAGATTTTTCTTGTAACAATCGTTGATAAACTCCCGCATGACTTCTCCCGGAACGTCGGGGCTGTCAAAGATCCATTTCTCCATACGGATGAAGTTTTCCACAAACATCCTGTCGTCCACGTTTTCAAAATAGCCGACGTACTTGTCGATCATCAGCCGGGCAGGGTTGAGCAGCAGGAAGCACATATTCAGCATGTCCCCCGGCATATTGCCATGGGTGTCCGCGATGAGATCGGCGTCGATTGCCTTCGCCCAGATGTTAAGAAGGCCTTTATCGGTGTCGAAGTTGCTCGGGCTCACCGTGGTGATCAGGTTCTTGACCTTTTCGGGGTGCAGGGCGGAATACATGATACAAAAGCTCCCCCCCATGCAGATTCCCATCAGGTTGATTTTAGGCGCCTGGTGCCTGTGGCGGACAAAATCGACGATGTTAGCCAGATACCCGTTGACGTGGTCGTCGATTCCCTGGTAGCGGTCCTTGCGCGTGGGATACCCCCAGTCGATCATGTACAGGTCGATTCCCTCCTTGAGCAAATTCTCGACCACGCTCTTTCCCGGCTGCAGATCGAGCATGGTCTCTCGATTGATCAGGGCGTAAACCATCAGCAAGGGTGTTTTCACTCGAGTTTCGGCCAAGGGAAAGTAGTGTTTGAGCTTGACACGATCCTCTTCGTACACGATTTCGTGCGGGGTGGAGGCAATCTTCGTATCAAGCGGTCCCAACAGGACCTCCTTTGACTTGAGGATGTGTTTCTGCGATTTTCCCACATCCTCGGCCATCTTAGCCAGAATAAGGTCTACCGAAATTTTAGGCTGATTCATGCGAGGCCTCCCTTGCGGTCAATGACTCTAACTTCTCAAATTTTTTGGCCAGTTCCTTGACCGTTTTCTTCAGTCCATAGAACTCCTTGTAAAGCTCATCCACATCCCTGTTCGTCGCAACCGGGAGAAACTGCAGCATATCTGTAAGCACCTTCTCCCGGGCCGCCTTGTACTCTTCCGTGACATTCACTGTCCTTCCCAGGATCTTGATGTATTCCGGCGACTTGAAAAGAGTCATGTAGTGCCCTTCAAGTATTTTTATCCACATGTTGTAGTAATCTTTAAAGTTTTCGGATAGCTTCCCCTCTTTAACCTGCTCATCGATCTTTTCCTGAATCACCCGCAATGATTTTTCCACCGGGAGACCGAGCAGATGGAGAAATTCGGCCATGGCTACCTGAGACTGGTTGAACTTGTCTATTGCCTCATTTGCTCTTTCCTGATTAAAGCGGGTCAAGCCTAACGGGGGCGCCTTCAATAAGGGCTGAATCTCTTTTTCATAGAATTCCGCCCAGCCCTTGAACGTATCGGCTTCAAGCCCTTCAAAGCTGTAAGCCTTAGCTTCTTCTCCAAGCTTACCAACGCCTTTCAGCCACATCTGATAAAGCTGGAAATAGCCGTCCCACGTGGTGCGGGTCATTCTCATCGCAGATTCGGGCAGAGCGTTAGACCCCTTAAGAATCAATTCCAGGATTTGGGGAGAGCTCAGAGCCGAAGACGAAGTCTGCCAGGTTTTGAGCAATGCCTGCCACCCTTCCTCCAGCTTGCCGTGATAGCTTGCAGAGGATGGCTGTGAGCCTTCGGAAACATTGGAATCGCTGGCAGGCCGGGTTTTGGCTGCCGACAGCCAAAGATCGGCGGTGGATTTTATCCAGTCGGCAAACCAATCGGGGCTTCCCTTTTCTTTGTCGTCATGATCCATGTTTTACCTCCCACTTTCCGGTAAATTGAATCCCTATAATCATGTCTCTTCCCCTTACTTGTGAGCTTGAGATGGGAAAGCTCCGCCCTTGTCTTCATCAACCGGAGCAGGATGCGTGGCAAGGGATTTGGGCAGAAACAAAAGGTCGATCTCGTGGAACTCACGACGGAACGATGCTCCTCTCCATCTCTCCGTCCTGCCGAAAGCTCGACGTTTAGAACTACGATCTGTACGGACAACGCAAGGAATCTACTAAAGCTGAACCTGATGCTCTCTTCATTATCGCTTTGGAATTGATCAATCACTCCCCTCGAACTTGAAGGAGAGCTTCACGCGCGCGCGATATTCTACAATCTTCCCGTTCTCGATCCGCACGTCCAGTTGGTCCACTTCAGCAATTCTCAGGTCTCTCAGACTCTTGGTTGAAGTTTCAATGACCTCTTTTGCCGCTTCTTCCCAGGATTTTGGACTGGTTCCGACGAGTTCTACGATCTTGTAAACGGACATGGCAATCCTCCTTTGGTTATAGCCACCGCAGAAAACAGGAAAAGGGGTTTCTCCTATCCTCTTACCAATCACAAAATTGATTTCACCGCGTAGCCGTGGAACCAAGCAGGTCGTAGTGCACGCTTTGCTTATCCCGTTAGTGTTAGAGTAATCATCAAGCCACATATTGCAATTGAAGTTGAATGGGTATTGAGTGCGGCCGGAAAGTTTACCGGATTGGGCGGTTTGGAACTTTACCAGTGGCGGCCGGAAACAAACAAATACGTCCTCAGAAGCTTCACGAATTCAATTGATAACGCGCTGAAATACGGCGGAGAGAGCCTTATGAGGATTTCGATCGGATACGATGACTCGGAAAGCCTCCACATTTTTTCGGTGACCGACAATGGCAAGGGGCTTAAAAAGCAGGATTCAGATAAGATTTTCGGGCAGTTCCAGAGGCATGAAACATCCAAAGGAGTGGAAGGTGAGGGGCCGGGACTAACCATAGTAAAAGAAATAGCCGAACAACACGACGGAAAGGCATGGATTGGACCGGCAGCAGGAAAGGGAACCGCTTTCTATGTATCGGTTTCAAAAAAGTTATAACACCGCAATGCTCACAACTTACCACTCTTCAAAGTGCTGCACATGACCCTGCTCCCTCGCAGGAGCCTTCGGCAATCGTTTAAGCCTGTGTCAGGCGTACAAAGCGCGCAAACGGGCGCTCGGTTGAGCCCGAATTTCCGGCGCCGATAAACGGACAGGGGTGATTTTCGGCTTACGACTGCTCCGACCAGGTTACGATGTCCTGAAATGCTCCCATCTACCCCATAAACAAATGGGGTCAAATACCGGCTGAAATAGGGTAGTTACCCCATAGCAATTTATATGGCTTATGGTATTTAATCCCGGATTATGCGTGAGCATGCCTGAGAATTACACTGCATTTGTCCCAACTATATGATATTATGTCGCAAATTCGTCAGAGGGAGGAAAAACTTCATGCGCGTGGTTGGTGACAAGCAGAGGGAGACCATCAGGCCGGATTTCGACAGATCTTAGCATTGATTTTCAGGGAGCAAAGATCACCACTGATGCCGGCTTTCTCCTGATAAGAGAGATGGATCAGCGCTTCGACATCCTCGGCGGTGCAGAGTCTATGATTGACGATCCGAGATCGCCTCGACATACGGATCATTCCTTGCTTCAACTGCTGCCAGCGAGTCTATCAGGTCGCCGCAGGCTATGAGGATTACAATGACGCAGATCGCCTGAGGGTGGACCCGGCGCTCCGGTTGGCCTTGGGCAAAGAGCATGAAAATGGGGCAGGCCAATCCGCACTGTCTCGCTTTGAGAACAACATCCTCGCGACGGGTGAGGGTCTAAAGGCCCTCGAAAATGCGCTCAGCCGATCAGCCGAAACCCTCCTTCGGCGTAGAAACAAACGGCGGCTCATCATCGATGTTGATTCCACTGAAGACCCTGTCCACGGAAAGCAAGAGGGCGCAGCCTTTAACGGCTACTTCGACCAGATCTGCTACCATCCTCTGTTTTGCTTGACCAACAAAGGTGATCTTTTGAGCGCAAGACTGAGACCCGGAAACGCGCATTCAGCCGATGGCGTCTTGGACCTTATCCCTCCTCTGGTTGACCGCTACCGGTCTTGGTTCAAGCAGTTCTGGCTGCGGGGCGATGCTGCATTTGGCGGTCCAGACCTCTACGAGTTCTGCGAAGCGAAGCGCATCGCTTACTTCATTCGGCTTCCCAGCAACAGCAACCTCAAGAAGCTCATCGCACCCCATTTGAAGCGGCCTGCCTGCCGTCCTCCAAAGGGCGGAGTGCAGGTGAGGGTGGTCGAATTTCATTACCAGGCGGAGAAATGGAATAAAGCCCGAAGGTTGTCTGTAAAATCGAATGGCACATGGGTGAACTCTTCCCCCGCGTTGGATTTATTGTGACCAACTCGCATCTCGAAGCGGAGAGAGTAATTACGATTTACAATGGCCGTGCTGAGATTGAAAACCGGATCAAAGAAGGAAAGAACACCCTCCGCTGGGACAAGACGAACCTCGCGGAGCGTGGAGTTTGAGGCTAATCAAGCAAGGCTTCTTGTCGGATGTCTCGCCTACAATCTGCTTCACATGATTCGGGATGCAGCGTTCTGGGGCGAGAACCTGAAACCGTCCATAGAGTCGATCATCAGGCGGCTTGTAAAGGTTGGGGCCAGGGTGGTCTATCATACCTCGCGGAGCGTAGAGTACTTGCATGTTGCGTCGGCTTTTTCCCTCGCCCGCTATTATCGCATCTTATTCGCCTGAGCCTCCCCAACACCATGAGTGGCGTGAAGCGAGCTATTAACTGCGTGGATGGTGGTATGTCCTCAAATTGCCCAAATTGGTCTGGTCGGCATTCCAAAAGCTTTTTCGGATGGAATCCGTGCTGGAAATGCAGTTCGGCATCCGCTGGTGACCACTTTGAGGAATTATTCAGGGTCAAAAGATTTTTTTGGTTGACCCGTGAACAATTCCCAAGAATTCGGAGGAGATTTCAATGAACAAAGCCAATGTTTTTTCTAAAAGAAGTATGGTGGCCGGTTTGGCCGTTGCCTGGAAAAAGATAATGAACAGGAAGACGGCTATTCGGACCGGGTTATTGGCATCGGTTATATTCATTTTTGCTTTTGGGATGTTTCCCGGGCCGGCCAAAGCGGCTCCCTTTTCCATCCCTTTGGAAAACCTGACGGGGCTGGATCCAACGCAGTATACGATATATGTGCTTGGTTACAGCACGACCTCTGGGATGATGCTCAATCCGGACGGGACCTTCCAGCAAATCCCTCCGGGGAATGGGATAATACCCAGCTATGCGGTCGGGTCCGGCCCCGGCATGCTGAGCAAGATCACTGTCGATGGGAGTGTCTCACTTCCAGGAGCCAGGATATACTTTTTCGTTGCTACTGCGAAAACGCCGGCTCCTTCCCTGCCATATTCGAACGGCGGGATAAATGTGACCCAGCCCGCGAATCCGCCCAATTCGAATTATCCCCCCTTTGGTTTTATCGAACTCACCATGAACCCTTCATATTCCACGACGCCCGTCATCGACGTTCAGACGGTGGATGCGTTCATTTTCCCAATCACGATCACCCTGAACGACAACCTCGGACAGGTGGGCCAACCTAGGCCGGCAGGCGTAGTTACCCGCGAGTCTATTTTCCAGAGCTATACCAAATTCATGGAATCGCTTGGCACCTTAGGGCAGCCTTATGTGGGCTTGCGGTTCACCGAGGCGGGGGGCGGACTGTTGAACCCGTATGACTATCTGATCGAGACGAACGCTGCAAACGAATACGTACATTTGTCCAGCACCCTGAACACGGTTTTCGACCCGGTGTTGAACACCTTGTTCTCCAATAAAGATTTGAGCCTGCAGGGCGTTGCTTACGGAAGCATTCCCGCGGACGTTTACACCGTCGTCTCCACCACGCCTCAAAACTACCCCGGCAGCACTTTCTCCGTCCCGGCTCTCCAATTCAAGGGCCAACAGTATAACAACGTCTTCAACATATTCAACCCGGTGGGTCTGACGGTCTACCTAAATCCTAAGACCCACGCCCCGATCAAAGGAACCATTGTCAACACCAGCTTGACATTCAGTGAGTCCCTGCCCGCGAAGACTCTGGTCGAGAATATGTACGTCGGGGGCGCCGGCACGAATCCTGCGAACACGATTGCATCGCTTGTCCTAAATAAGCAGGGCGAAATAACGGGAGCGACACTGAACCAGAATTTAGGCAGTCCCGCCCCCAATTCAACTTACATCTTTTCGAAGGTCCCGGCCCTTTTCGTTAGTAGTGGCGCGATGGTCTTCGGCAATGTGGGGGTGTTCGCCGACTCGACCGTACAATACCCCACAAACGGGGACAGCCAAGCGGTCCTTGCCAACCTTGAAAACCAGATCGTCTCTGCTCTTAACCGCGGGGTAGCGAACCCTATGATTATGAGAGCGAACCCTGCGCCGAGTGGCTATACCTCGGCGTTCTGGAACACCGAAACCTATTGGTATCCTCACCACGAGCCGCAAAACCTTTTCTCGCTGTACATGCACACCGGGCGTGTAGAGTCCAATGGAATAAGTACGCCTATCTTCGTGCAGCCGAACTCGCCGGCCCAGAATGCGCCGCCGGTCAAGAATGCGCAAGGGCAGTATATGGGAATGGCCTACGGTTTCGCTTATGACGAGACCCCCGGCGGTCCGGGGCCCGCGGGTCAGCCGCAGGTCCCTTCGAAGTTCGATCCGACACCGGCGGGAACCACCACGATGACCGTCACGCTGGGACCCTGGAAATAGCCTACGACGGCTGTCATCGGCCGAGGGGGCTTACGCAAAGCAAGGGCATTGGCCGTTTGGCCAATGCCCTTAATGCTACTTCGCAAGTTCTTCTCTCACTATGCTAAGCTAACCAATGCTCGCGCTTCTCACTTTATATCCATTATAAAGCTCCGAACCTTTTGAATAACCACAGAGAGCTTTCGAGCGGAAAGGGACAGATAGAGCGTTATCTCGATTCGATAACTACGGATGGTCATGTCAATCACCCTGAAGAGCGTAAAAAATGGGCGGGAATCCTGTGCGATGGAACTCCCTTCACTTGCTTAATTGGTCGAAGCATTTTTCAAGTTAATATATAGCTGTAGTCTAACTCCCGTTCAAGTCGGCTCTCTTCCACGACACCAATCATTTTCTTTAAGATTGCCTCCTTTCGCTCTCATCAAAAAAACGCGGATGTCCTCCAGTGAAGGCCGAGGGCGCATTTCCAGACCAAAGTCAAACAAACGAGGAGGACCAAATAAGCCCCAAAACACCGTCCGAAGCGAAGGGGAGGAGGATTTGGCAGTATACGGACAGAGATCAACTGGTGAGATCGGCAATAAAAAGATTCTAGCAGGAGGTCCATATGAGAAGCAAAAGTGACGCGATCAGAATGGTTGAAAAGGCGAAGAACTTCTACAAAAACTCCGGCAAAAGGATTGCGTTCGCTGAATTCACGAATCCAAATGGGGCTTTTGTTGAGGACGAGCTGTATGTGTTTGTCTTAAACTGCAAAGGGACCATGCTCACCCACGGGGTTAACGAGAAATTCGTGGGTGAGGAATTCATGGACCTCATGGACTCCGATAAAAAGCTTTTCATCAAGGAAATCGTCGATACCGGCAATTCCAAGGGCAGTGGATGGGTAGAATACAAGTGGTTCGAAGCGGTGACCAGAAACTGGCTCCCCAAAACAGTCTATTTCGAGAAGGTCGACGATGTGATCATTTGCAGCGGTTTCTATGACCACAAGGCGGCGGCAATTGCCAAGGCAGTCTAGACCTTTATCTGACGCAAGACCGTTTGAGAGTTGCTTTCTATTATAGGGAAATAAAACAACCAGGAGGAATTATGCCGCAATTTCAAACAACACACGGTCCAGACGGGACCCGCAGTATTACTTTTACCGGTGATTACACCCGTAACATGCCGAAAGAAGGAGTAGTTAAACACAGTGTTTCTGAAGACGGAGACTTAATAACGCATGATATCAAATTCACTGACGGTACCACGCTTAAAATAGTCAGCAATAAGGAGGGTAAGGTACTTACAACCCAAGGGTGTATTGACATTCTACGTTAACATACGGCTGAATGCGTGAATGCCGTATTCAGCCAAGTAAACTTGCATTGGGGTCTGCCCCCGAGGCTTTGATGAGGACGCCGCGTATTGTACTCGAAGTCCCATAATTTCAATTGGTATTTCCTCATCTCATGATCGGTAAATCTTGTGACATGGGACAGTTATAGAGCTTCCTTTCATTCTTTAAATATCAAGCTCTTGTGTAGTCTTGATTCACCTGATTTTACCAATTTCTACAGTGCCAAAAGCGTATGGGGACACGGCTTTCCTGAGCTAAAACTTGAATAAGCAAGGTAAAGTCACTCTACCACAAACGTTCTTTTTCTTCTTTGAAAAGATCGTTTACGCTCTCCCCACAACCCAGGCCTTTGGAATCGGGACACTGTAGGCGTACTGTATATACCCGTAATCATGACACGCCGAACCAGACATTTTCCGGGCCGCTGACGCTCACAATGATCCAACACCGCGGCGGCAGGGCGGCGCAGCGCAAGTCAATCGCCCTTGATGGCGCCGGTCATCACCCGGTTCGCATAATAGCGGGAGGCGCCCGGGTGGTATGGCAGGAACGTATTGTGGACGAAGTTGGCCGGAACCGTTTCTGCGGCGGCAGGATGGGCCTGCACCAGCTCCTGGTGGTTGGCAAAGACCGCGTCGACGATAGCGTAGACGAGACTGTCAGGCAGGTCCTTGTTGGCGACGGCAAAATTGTAAAGACCCACGCTCGCGTAGCTCTTCTTCAATGACGGGTAGACCCCCGCCGGGATGGTGGAGGGGGTCAACTCAGGCATCGCCAAACGCAAGGCGAGGATTTCCTCGCGGGAAGGCTCAACAAATGTGATTTTTTTGTTCGCTTCCAACGCAGCGATAGCCGGGAAGGGTGCGCCGACCGCCGCCGCCAGCACGTCGAGCTTTCCGTCCGAAATCTCAGCGGCGAGTTCCTCCCAGGCGCCATAGGTCAACTCAGCGTCGATTTTCAGCGTCTTCAGAAACATCGGGATATAGGTACCGGCCGTACCTCCCCGTGGGCCAACGCCGATCCTCTTCCCTGCCATACCTGCAACAGAGCGGATGCCGGAATCCTTCAACGCAACGAATTGGAACGGCGTGTCGTACATTGGAAAAAGCGCACGCATCGACCGGTATTGTTTGCCGCTCGTCCACTCCGCAGCGCCGTTCCACGCCTGCAAGGCGGCACCCATCGTGACAAAGCCGAGCTGCGCTTCACCAGCCTCGATCATTTGGATATTCTGATTGGGTCCTTCGGTGGTCAGTTCCGTCACCGGCAAGCCGAGGGCGCGCGTCAGGATTTTCGCCAATCCTGCGCCATACACATGGTATGTACCGCCGGGTGAGGCCGTCACAATCGTCAGGGTTGCCGGCCAGTTGGGGTCGGCCGGCAAAACGGGCGTCGCCAACGCGGCGAAAGCCGCCAAGGCGATCGCCAGGATGCCGAAAATGCGTGCTTTCATAGCTCGTGTCTCCCCTCGGTATTCGCGAGTTGCCGATGACAAACCTGCGCCTTTCCGTGCTGCGGGGCAGCCAGCCAGAGCCTGCCCCGGACCCGATCCGAGGAATTTGACGCGAAGCTGTGCGGGCGCCCATGCACAGGGCCGGTCAGTTTTCACTCTTCGGCTGTGGCTTGCAGCACGGCGGTGGAGCTGTCCTCGACGTCCGCCAGGGGCAGCAAATCCTCTTCATAGTCACCGGCCAACACTCTTGCCGCCTTTGCGGCGTCGAACGACCTCTCCCACTTGGCGACTATGACTGTGGCGACGCCGTTGCCGATGAGATTGGTGATGGCGCGGGCCTCCGACATGAAACGGTCCACGCCTAGCAGCAGCGTTAATCCGGCCACCGGCACCTTTCCGACCGATGACAGTGTTGCTGCCAGGGTGATGAAGCCGCCTCCGGTCACAGCCGCTGCGCCCTTCGAGGTCAGCAGCAACACCACAAGAATCGCCAGTTGATCGCCCAGCGTCAATGGGACGTTGGTCGCCTGGGCAATGAAGATCGCCGCCATCGTCAGGTAGATCGAGGTGCCGTCAAGATTGAACGAGTAGCCGGTGGGTATCACCAGACCGACCACCGACCGATGGCAGCCGAGGCGCTCCATCTTTTCCATCATCCGCGGCAGCACGGACTCGGACGACGACGTGCCGAGCACGATGAAGATCTCTTCCCTGATGTAAACAAGGAATCGCCACAGGCTGAAACCCGCGAGCTTTGCCACCAGCCCGAGGACAACGAACACGAAGAGAAAGCAGGTCATGTAAACCCCGGCCATCAGTTTGCCAAGGGATAACAGCGTTGCCAGCCCATACTTACCTATCGTGTAGGCCATCGCCCCGCCTGCGCCGATCGGGGCGAGCTGCATGATCATCTCGATGATCCGGAACAGAACGTGGCCGGTTTCGTCGATAAACTTCAGGATCGCTTCTCCACGCGGTCCGACCCAATTGAGCGCAATCCCAAAGAGAATGGCAAACAGCAGCACCTGAAGGATCTCGCCCTTGGCGAACGCGTCGACCACCGTGCTGGGAATGATGTTCACAAAGAACTCTTCAGTGGAGTGGATATGCGCCGCCGTCGCGTAGCCAGCGATCGCCCTGGTGTCGAGTGTGGCCGGATCGGCGTTAATGCCGGCTCCCGGCCGCAACACGTTGACGACGACCAGACCTATGATGAGCGCAATCGTCGACATCGCCTCAAAATAAATCAGGGCTTTGACGCCAACGCGGCCGACATCTCTCATGTGCCCCATCTTGGCGATGCCGGCAACAACGGTGCAGAAGATGATCGGGGCGATCATCATCTTGATCAGTTTGATAAACGAGTCGCCCAGAGGCTTGAG
>Ga0187849_1004414_pt1 | contig 11702 bp, 9 predicted proteins | sample June2016WEW_4_10_2_FD_132412 | JGI IMG/M metagenome (GOLD analysis project Ga0187849, IMG submission 132412) | Peatland microbial communities from SPRUCE experiment site at the Marcell Experimental Forest, Minnesota, USA - June2016WEW_4_100 | ecosystem: Environmental > Terrestrial > Soil >... | reverse complement strand
GTGACGGGAGCCGCGACCGGCGCCCCAGCGGTGCTCGGCGAGGGCGGAGGCGTTGGCGTCGTTCTCCAGGGCGCAGGGCGCGCCGAACTCCTTGCTGAAGAGCGGGGCCAGCGGGACGTCGTGCCAGACCGGCAGGTTCGGGGCCTCGGTGACGACGCCACGCTCGTAATCGACGGGCCCGGGCGCGTCGACGCCGACGGCCGCGAGCCGGTCGATGCCGGCGCTCGCCATCGCCTGTCGCAGGGAAGCGGTCATGTTGGCGATGACGGCGTCGGGGCCTTCAACGCCTTCGGTGGGGCGTATGTCCTCGGCCAGCACGTCGCCTGCGTGGGAGACGACCACGGAGAGTATCTTCGTGGCACCGAGGTCGATGCCGCCGACAGGGAGTTGGTTCCTTCCGCTCACGCTCAGACTGTAACCGCGGGCGAAGGATGGGACAAGGGGCCGCCGCCTTGACAGGGAATGAGGGGAGCCGTACTGTTCGAGCGAGCAACGAAAGGACGTGTCACATGCGTAGGATACCGGCGAGCGGGATGTTTGTTGCGGCCGTCGCCATCATGGCGCTGGCGGCGACGGCGGTTGGCTGCGGCGGCGGCTCGTCGACGACGAAGACCGATTCGCCTGACTCCTACGCGAACGCCGTCTGCGGGGCTCTGACGAAGCATCTCGACGAATTGTCAGGCGTCCCTGCCGGCGCGGGCAACCTGGACATGGGGAATCTAGCGAGCTCCAACACAGATGCCACGAGGCAGGCGCTCTCTGCCGTCTCGTCAATCGATCTTTCAATCGCGGCGGACCTGAAGAACGTCCAGCCGCCCTCGGACATGGCGGAGATGCACGCGCAGATCATCGATGCGTACCAGAAGGCCGGCGATGCGGCCGCGACGATTCAGGGCGCGCTGGGCGAACCACAGGACGAGGCGGTGGCGACAGTCCAGGCCTCAGAGAACGATATGTCGAGCATACAGGACATATGGCAGCAGTTGCCCGACAACTACTCGCAAGCGTTCAAGGATAGCCAGGCCTGCAAGAGTCTCGAACCGACGGCTACGCCTGCCCCATGAACGCCGTGGCAAACGGAGAGGCCGAGCGCTAGCTCGGCCTCTCCGTTTGCAGTTAATCGTCGCTAGTACATCGGCGGCTGCGGTGGCATGCCCATCGCCGGCTGCTTCTCCGGGATGTCGGTCACCAGACAGTTCGTCGTCAGCACCATGCCCGCGATGCTGATGGCGTTCTCCAGGGCGGCCCGCGTCACCTTCAGCGGGTCGATGATGCCCTTCTTCTCCATGTTGCCGTACTCATCTTTGGCGGCGTCGTAGCCCTCGCCCTTCTTCATCTCCTTGACCTTCTGCACCATAACCGAGCCGTCCTTGCCGGCGTTGATGGCGATGCGTCGCAGCGGCTCTTCGAGGGCGCGATGCAGGATGTTGACGCCGGTCCGCTCGTCGCCCTCCAGTTTCAGCTTGTCGAGCGCGGGCAGGGAGTTGATGAAAGCGACGCCACCGCCGGCCACGATGCCCTCCTCGACGGCGGCGCGAGTGGCGGAAAGGGCGTCCTCGACGCGGTGCTTCTTCTCTTTGAGCTCGACCTCGGTGGCGGCGCCGACCTTGATGACGGCGACGCTTCCGGCCAGCTTGCCCAGGCGCTCCTGGAGCTTCTCGCGGTCCCAGTCGGACGTGGTCGTGTCGAGGGCGGCCTTGATCTGGGCGACCCGCCCCTGCACGTCCTTCGGCGCGCCTTTGCCTTCGATAATCGTCGTCTCGTCCTTGGTGACGACGATGCGGCGGGCGCGGCCGAGATCCTCGACGCCGACAGACTCAAGCTTGCGGCCCAGCTCTTCGCTAATGACCTGCGCGCCGGTTAGCGCAGCGAGGTCGCCGAGGTTCTCCTTGCGGCGGTCGCCGAAGCCGGGCGCCTTGACGGCGATGACGTTGATGGTGCCGCGCAGCTTGTTCACGGCCAGAGTCGCAAGCGCCTCGCCATCGCAGTCATCGCAGATGATGAGGAAGTTCTTGCTAACCTGGAGCAGCTTCTCCAGCACCGGCAGGATGTCGGCGATGGCGGAGATCTTCTTGTCGGTGACCAGAATATAGGCGTCCTCCATCTCCGCCACCATCTTCTCGGGATTGGTGACGAAGTAAGCCGAGATATAGCCGCGGTCGAAGGCCATGCCCTCGACGTACTCGACCTCGGTGGCGATGCCCTTCGACTCCTCGACCGTGATGACGCCGTCCTTGCCGACTTTCTCCATGATCTCGCCGATGAGGTTGCCTATGACCTCGTCGTTATTGGCGGAGATGGAGGCGACCTGCGCCATCTGCTGGCGGGTCGTGACGGGCGTGGCGTTCGCCTTCAGCGTTTCGACGATGGTCTGGGCGCTGTGCTCGAGGCCGCGCTTGAGGGCCATGGGGCTGGCGCCGGCGGCAACGTTCTTCAGCCCCTCCTGGACGATTGCCTGGGCCAGCACCGTCGCGGTCGTCGTGCCGTCCCCCGCGATGTCGTTGGTCTTGGAGGCGACCTCTTTCGCCAGTTGGGCGCCGATGTTCTCGAAGGGGTCTTCGAGGTCGATGTCCTTGGCGATGGTGACGCCGTCGTTGGTGATGGTCGGGGCGCCGAACTTCTTGTCGAGGACGACGTTGCGCCCCTTGGGGCCGAGGGTGATCTTGACGGCGTCGGCGAGGGCGTCGATGCCGTTCTTGAGCGACTGACGGGCTTCCTGGTCGAAGCGTAGCTGCTTTGCCATGTGCTGCTCCTTTGGACGGTCTTGTACTGGATATTCATGCGGGCACGCCTGTCGACGGGTCACGTCGAATCGGCAGGCAAGCTTTAGCACTCCCTGGGGAAGAGTGCTAACACTATATATTTAGCGAAGTCGGCGTCGAAATGCAAGCGGGGGTCGACGGATTGTTGGAGGCGATCGGCTCTGCTAGAATTGCGGCAGAAGGCATGACGCCGAGGAGGTAACACCATGGTCATCGTCTTGATCGTCATAGTGGCGATAATCGTGCTGGCAGGCTTGATCCTGCTGGGCATCTACAACGGGCTCATCAGGTCGCGGGTGCGCACGCAGGAAGCGTGGTCCGGCATCGACGTGCAGCTCAAGAAACGCGCCGATCTCGTCCCCAACCTGGTCGAGACGGTGCGCGGCTACGCAGAACACGAGCGCGGAACGTTCGAGGCGGTCACTAACGCCCGCGCGGCGCTCCAAAACGCCACGGGCCCGGCGGAAGCGGCGGCGGCGAACAACATGCTCACCCAGACGCTGCGGTCGCTGTTCGCGGTGGCGGAGAACTACCCGCAACTGCGCGCCACCGAGAACTTCCAGCAGCTACAGAGCGAGCTGACCGACATCGAGGAGAAGATCGCCTACGCGCGCCAGTTCTACAACACGAACGTGAGCGATTTCAACGCCCGCATTCAGGTGATGCCGAACGTCTTCATCGCGAACATGATGGGGCTGAAGCCGTTCGAGTTCTTCGAGGCGGAGGAAGAGGCGCGCGAGGTCCCGCATGTCGCCTTTGGCCCGCCGACGCAGTCCGGTTCGTCGTCAGGGCCGCCGGTGCAGCCGACCGCGCCGCCGTCGGAGCCGCCGACGCAGCCGCCGGCGTAACGACGCATGGCCGAACAAAAGCAAGTCCTCGTCTACGACCGCATCGGCGAGAACCGGCGCAACACGTTCTTCCTGCTGCTGGTGTTCGTCATCGTCATCGGTGGGGCGCTGGTGGCGGTCGGCGTTGCGCTGGGGCTCCCGTTGGCTTTCGCGCCGATCCTCATCGTCCCGGTCATCATCTACGCCATGTTCAGCTATTACAGCTCGACGAACGTGACGCTGGCGATCTCGCAGGCGCATCCGGTGACGAAGGAAGAAGAGCCTGACTACTACCGCAGCGTCGAGAACCTGTGCATCGCCGCCGGCCTGCCGATGCCGAAGCTGTACGTCATCGAAGACCGGGCGCCCAACGCCTTCGCGACGGGTCGCGACCCCAATCACGCCGTCGTCTGCGTGACGCGCGGTCTGCTGCAGAAGATGGACCACCTGGAGCTGGAGGGCGTGATCGCGCACGAGCTGTCGCACATCGGCAACTACGACATCCGGCTGATGACGGTGGTCGTGGTGCTGATCGGCGTCGTGGCGCTGCTGTCGGACTTCATGTTCCGCTTCACGATCTGGGGCGCCGGCAGTCGGGCGGGCAACCGCGGTCGCAACGGCGGCTCGGCGGTGATCATCATCTACGCTATAGCGTTGCTGGCGGCGATACTGGCGCCGATAGCGGCGACGCTCATCCAACTGGCGCTGTCACGGCAGCGGGAGTACCTGGCCGACGCGTCGGGGGCGCTGCTGACGCGCTATCCGGAGGGGCTGGCGAGCGCGCTGGAGAAGATCGAGAAGGACAACGAGCCGCTGGCGGAGGCGAACAAGGCGACGGCGCATCTGTACATCACCAACCCGCTGAACGAGCACTCGAGCTGGCTGAACAACATGTTCTCGACGCATCCGCCGATCGAGAAGCGGATCGCTCTCCTGCGGGCGATGTGAGTGACTCTACCGGGCCAGGGGGCCTCTTCACTTGAGGGGGACCAGAGCATTCGCGCGATCGATGAACCACTGTGGCCCGTTGTTGAGGCCGTATTCGAGGCGCACCATCGTATTCCCGATGGTGAACACGAGTTGCTGCTCCTGCGCATCACAAAAGAGCGCTGGGCCGAACCTCGTCACTACCTCCGCGGTGCCGGAAACCGGCCACTCTGTCGTGCAGAATAGACCCTCGTCGCCCTTCGGCCACTCATAAATGCCAAGGCCGCCTGGAGATGAGTGGACTGGGCTATAGTCAAAGTAAGCGACTTCGCCGTCTTGGCTCGGCCAGTTAGCGCGCGCGTCGGACAGGCCGTCGTCGCCGTTGATTTTCAAACTAGCGGGGAGAACGCTGCCCAGCCAGTACACGTCGAATGGACTGGCTTTCAGGGCGGCCAGCTCCTCGCCGATTATGCTATCTCGCACGGCCTCAGGCGAGAACTGGGCGTCAGGAAGGGTTCCTTCGTCCAGAAACTCGATGCTGGAATAGATTATCTGATACTCGTAGTCCGTCGGGTATCTCTCCTGTTGACACAGCAATGTCACATCCAGAGACACCGGGAGATATGACGAGGCGTCGACCGTTAGTGTCCTTTGCAACGGGCACAAAAACGGTGAGTCAGTAGGCCATACGGCGAAAGGAACGTCAATCCCGGCATCCGCCACCTCGTTGACCGTGAGGACGTCCTTTCCGCCAGCGCGCCCTCGAGTGACTGTTGAATACTGAACCGCAGGAGTATCGGCTTTGTCGCTAGAAACAAACCATGGCAATGCTAGCGAAAGAGATTCGTCAGGCGTGTTTGCGGACGAGAGACTGGGGATTTCGTCGTACGTCCTCCCGTTGGCGATGATCTCGCTAATGCGATAACCCGCCGGTCTTGGATCGTAGCCCTCTGTAATCAGTGCGGCTGTCGTGGTGCTGTCGGCGCGGGCCCTCTGATTCGCCGGGTCCAGCCAAACTTCGACGCTGATCCCTCTGCGGTCGTCCATGACCAAGTGGGTGACGTTGCCGGTTGACTGAAGAGCCTGTTCCACTCTGGCCAGCACGTCCGGCGAGGTGAGGCTGGCGTGCTGAGAGGACCCGCAACTGGCGAGCGCAGTGAGGGAGGCCAATGCGATGCAGGTGGCAACAATTGGCCTCCAAGTGTAGCTCCCTGGCGTCTTCATTGCGGGCGATTATACCACGCCATAAGAGGTCGTGTGGGAGCGGGCACTCACGTTGAGGTTGGGGTCCTAGTGGGGCGCGCGCCAGATCTCCGTCCACTTGAAGCGACGCGCGACGCCGCGTCCAATCAGCAGCGCCGGTATCGTCGCCGCCAGGCATACGCCTGACGCCCAGAGGAAGGTGCTGCTGAAGGTGCTAACTTCCAGGCCCGATAGGTCCGTCTTGTAGTTCGGGTCGTTCAGGGGGACGCCGCCGGCAAGCTGGTAGAAGTGCCCCAGGCCTCGCGATGTCAGCAAAGCCACGCCGATGAGCATCCCGACGAGTCGCATCACCGTCAGCAGGGCGGAGGCGGTCGCGCGCTCCTGCTCGGCGACGGAGTTGACGACGGCGGCGCTTATCGGCGCAATCACGAGCCCGAAGCCCAGGCCGGTGAGCATCAGGTTCAGCGTGAACCATGGATCGGCGATGTTCGCGCTCCAGAGGTGCATGAGGAAGAAGCCCAGCGAGCTGAGCGCCATGCCGATCGCCGTGGTCCGATGGTACCCCAGCCAGCCGCCCAGATAGCCGCCCGCGATGGCGCCGACCGGCAGCATGACGGTCAATCGCATGAGGTTCAGGCCGCCGTGGAAGTAGGAGCCGCCCAGCACGGCGATGGTGAATACCGGCACGGAAACCATGGCGACGATCAGGCCGCCGCCCATCAGCATGTGCGTGAAGTTACCGGCGGCAAAGGCGACGGATCGGAACAGCGAAAGGGCCAGCATTGGCGTCTGGGCTACGCGCTCGCGCCAGACGAAGGCCGCGAAGAATAGGATGGCCGAGAGATAGAGCGACACGGTCAGCCAGATCGGCCGGGCGGCGACGGGGTCGTCCGTCAGGGCGACGGCGAGAGTCGTCAGCGCGCCGGCGAGGAGCAGGCCGCCCAGGTAGTCGACGGACGCCCGGCGACGGTCGTGGTCCGGCGGGGACCTCAGGACGACGATGGCCACGGGAATGACGAGCAAGACGTTGATCCAGAAGTGGCCTCGCCAGCCGAGGAGCTGCACCAGGCTGCCGCCCCAGAGCGGGCCGAGCAGGCCGCCGCCTTCCGCCGCGGCTCCGAGCAGCCCGAAGCTGAGGACGCGTCGCTCCGGCGGGACGTGCTCGGCGACGATTGCCATCGAGACGGGGACCAGCGTCCCGGCACCGAGCGCCTGCACGGCGCGGGCAACGATGAGCATGTTCAGGGTCTGGCAGACGGAGACCCAGAGCGAGCCGGTGACGAAGATGCCGAGGGCAACCAGGAACATGCGTCGGTGGCCGTAGACGTCGGCGACGCGGCCCATCAGCGGCATCGCGACGACGTAGCCGAGGATGTAGCCGTTGACGATCCAGGCCGTGCGGTAGAACTGGTCGACCGGGACGTTGACGCCGTCCATTATCGGCTTCAGCAGCGTGACGACGACCGTCTGGTCCATGGCGCCGAGGAAGACGGCGAAGCCGACGGCGATGAGCAGCCAGTTGGTCGGGATCGCCAGCGGCCGCGCGAGGGCGGGACGCTCTATGGCCGGGGTTTCGCTTTCGGACAACATCACTCAGGCGCGTCTATGCTGATGTCTTCGTTGAACTTCGAGAGCATGAGCTGGCGAACGATGTTGCTCGGCTCGTCGGGAGCGATGGGGCCTATCAGGTAGACCTGGTGGATCAGCGAATCGTCGGTGCCGATCCAGACCTTGATGCCGACAGTAAGGCCGGGTTTGGCGATGGGCGCCGCGGCCTGAAGGACCTCAGACGGGACGGTCCCTTCGATGCGGTAACAGGGCGTACCGTCCACATCTTCTTCGGCGGTGACCTGCGCGTTCTGCAACGAGCCGATGATCGCCTTGACGCCCTGCGTCGGGTCGAAGATGTCCTTGATCGACGTGCCGGAGGGCAGCGGCTGCCACTGGCGGCTGAAGGGGTTCGTTATCCAGCCCTGGTCGCCGATGCCGATGACCTGGACGTTGACTGTCTGCTGGCCGGCCTTGGCGTCGAGCTTGGCGGACATGCGGTCGGGGACGATGACGTCACCGTCGGCGGTAATGAGCGTCAGGCCGGGCGGAATGGGAGAGCCGCCGTTTTCGTGCTCCAGGCGGAAGTGGAACGTCTTCATCGCCTGGAACGAGTCGACGGCCTTCGACAAGATGGCGTCCGGCTGCGGTAGCGGTCCCGTCGTAGCAGCAGGTGTGCTGGAGCCGCCGCCGCCACAGGCAGCGAGGAAGGCGGCGACCACGGCGAGCGTCGCGACGATTGCGGCAGCGTATCGCTTCATGGCACCACCTTCACTCCTGATCCACTGACCACCTTGCCGATCCGCCAGCAGCCGAGGCCGTCGGCAGCCATTCGCTGCTCCAGCGCGGGGCCGCGCTCCGCCGGAAGGGCGATGAGCAAGCCGCCGGACGTTTGCGGGTCGTACAGGACCTGGGCCATCGCCTCTTCGATATCATCGTCCATTACGACCGTTCCGTCGAGGGCTTCGCGGTTGCGGGCGCCGCCGCCGGTGCCGATGCCGGCCCGGGCGTAGTCGAGGGCGCCCGGCAGGAGCGGCAGATGGCTCGCTTCGATCTCTAGGCCAACGCCGCCGGCCTTCGCCATCTCGGAGCCGTGGCCGAGAAGGCCAAACCCGGTCACGTCGCACATGGCATCGACGCCGGACGAGCAGGCGACGTGAGAGGCGTGACGGTTGAGGGCGAGCATGCTGTCGACGGCGGCGCGGACGCGCGCGGGGTCCGCCTGGTCGCGTTCGTCGGCGGTGAGGATGATCGCAGTACCGAGCGGTTTCGTAAGGTAGAGGACGTCGCCGGGTTTGGCGCCAGCGCGGGTCACGATGCGATTGGGATGGACGGCGCCCATGACGCAGAGGCCGTACTTCGGCTCGGCGTCGTAAATCGTGTGGCCGCCGGCGATGACGCCGCCGCCCTCGGCGACCTTGGCCGCACCGCCGCGGAGGATTTCCGCCAGTATCGAGGGTGGCAGGTCCTCCGGGAAGCCGACGACGTTGAGGGCGAGAAGGACTTCGGCGCCCATTGCGTAGACGTCGCTCATGGCGTTGGCGGCGGCGATGGCGCCATAGGTGTAGGGGTCGTCGACGACGGGCGCGAAGAAGTCGACCGTTAGGACGACAGCAAGCTCGTCGCTGACGCGATAGACAGCGGCGTCGTCGAGGCCGTCCAGGCCGAGGAGCAAGTCGGGGTGCTCTTCGGGCCGGAACGCTTCGGTCAGGGGGCGCAGGACCTGCGCCAGGAGGGCGATTCCCGCCTTCCCCGCTCAGCCGGCGCAGGAGGCGAGGCTGGTGAGGCGGACCTCTTCTCGCGACATCGTCGTTCCTTTTGCGCCGTTGGAATCGAAGCTACATACCCCGGCGCGATGAGCGAATTATACATCGGTCATTATCGGAGCGACAGGACAGCGCGTCGCGGGGACGCCTTTCGGTCGACGACGTTGACGCGCGCGGGAGCGCGGGATTAGTATTCTAGCGCTTCATTCGAAACCTCTCTTGCTGCCGGCACGCACTGGGAAAGGAGGAGGCGATGAGGAAGCTCCTGTTCTTGGTCTTGCTTGCGGTGGCGCTAATGCCGGTGCTCACGGGATGCGGTGGCGGCTCGAAAGCGGCAGGCGGATCGACTGCCTCCGAGGCGCTGGCCGGACTGGTGGTCCTGACGCAGGACGACATGCCCGGCTTCACCGGCAGCGGCGGCGTTAGCCCGTGCGGTTACGGTCTCGGGCAGATAGGGCCGGGCCCGGGGGACATACTGGCGTGCGCGATGAGCAGCTTTCTGACGAATGAGGCTTATACAGGAGAAGGGCGGGCTCAAATCGATGCCCAGGCGCGAGCCGAAGGGTATGATCCATACGTTGACGACGTCGAGCCGGGGACAACTCCCCAGCCCTGGCGACCTGTCCAGGGGCCCTTTGTCTCCACCCATCACGGCATATTCGAGCTGTATGCTCCGGTGACGGTGCTGAGCAGCCCGGAAGCGGCGCACGACTACTTACTTCAGTCAGAGGACAGCGCGCGCGGCTCGGAAAGCGGTTATGAGGAAGTGCCTTCATCCATCGGCGACGAGAGCTTGACGCTCAAAGCTGTGCAAGGGCCCGACCCTCAGACGTATGAGACGTCTGTCCGCATCATTTTCCGTCGAGGGAGAGTCGTGGTCGACCTAAACACCCTGGGCTCGCCGGACCTGAGCGTCGAGGAGAACTGGCGGCTCGCGTCGTTGATGGACGGCCGAATCCAATCGGGCAGCGGCGTCTACGATACGCTGCCGACGCTGACGCCGCCGACGGAATCTCCCACCGTCTGCCCGGAAGGCGATCGGTTCACTGGCGGATATCTTGTGCGGCTTCCGCCGGATGCGGCTTTCACGCCGCACGTCGCGGCTCCCTTCCTGGCGGAGGCGAATCCTGCTCTCGCCGCGCTGGGTCTCGACCAACTGTATGTGTCCGACTCTAACGATCCTGCCGACCTGCCGGCCGGCGCCGAAGTAGTAGCTCCCCTTTACCTGGAGGCCACAGACCCCAGCCTTTGCACCGACAATTTTGACCTGGCCGACCCGCCGGGCGCGACGGCGATACGCGATGCGGCAATCGGGTATTTGACGAGCACGGGGACCGTGTCGGAAGCCAAGTTGGCGGATGGTTCAACCCAATGGTACGTGTCGGATGACAGTCTGCCGAACGGTCTGGTCGCGGTGTATACGCTGATTCAAACGCCTTCGCCCTTCGATGGAGTCGACGTAGTCATGACCGTGTTTCAGGGTAAAGACGGTCCTATTGCTGGAGCCGCGAGCGTGAACTTCTACGCGGCGGGGCCGGAGAGCAGGATGTCTTGTTCACCGGTTACCCGTTTTCAATCCGGTTATCTGGTCCGGCTTCCTGCCGCCACGGCTGCCCCCGGCGGCAAGGTCGCAGGGCCGCTGCTCGCGAGTTCAAGTCCCGCCCTTTCGGCTCTCGGCTTCGACCGGCTCTACGTCGCGGGCTCGAGTGACCCGGCGGACCTGCCGCCCGACTTCGAGGCTGTAACGCCGCTATACCTTATGGCGGCGGATAGTGCGCTTCACACTTGTGACTACAAGTTGGCGGACAGGCCGGCTGCGGTAGCAATGCGGGATGCCGCCATGAACTATCTGACGACCACGGGTTTGGTGTCGGCCAGCGATGTTAGAGCCCCTTCGACGGTCTGGATGATCTCGGATACCGACCTGCCGGGCGGGACAATCGCCGTTTACGCGCAGCTTCAGAACTCTCCTTCAGCGTCCGAACAGCCGGGCAACCGAGATGTGGTGATGACGGTGTTCCAGGGCAAGGCCGGGCCTATCGTCGGGGCGGCGCGCGTTAACCTGTGTCCCGCCGACTCGCCCAGCGGAGCAGCCTTCGTAGCGGGTTCGATGGTTCCGTGCGGAGGCGCGACCGAAGGACAATCGGCTCCTTAGCGCCAGCGTCGCCGCATGCTAGAATCGGCGGCGGAGGCCAAGTTGGACGCGCTGACGCCGAAAGAGGTCATCGCGCTGCTGAGCGCGCAGTACGGCGAGCTGCCGCAGCGGCCGGTTCGCGATCCGCTGGATGAGCTGGTGCTGGGCGTCCTGTCGCAAAACACGTCGGACACGAACTCGGAGCGGGCGTTCGCGCAACTGAAGGGCGCTTTCCGGACCTGGCAGGAGGTCGTCGAGGCGCCGGCGGAGGAGGTGGAGGAGGCGATACGCCCAGGCGGGCTGGCGCCAACGAAGTCGCTGCGCATCAAGGCGATGCTGGCGGAGATCCTGCGGCGTCGCGACGGGTTCGAGCTGTCGTTCCTGCGCGAGATGCCGCTGGACGAGGCGGAGGCGTGGCTGCAGTCGCTGCCGGGCGTGGGCCCGAAGACGGCGGCGGTGGCGCTGCTGTTCTCGCTGGGACGGCCGGCGTTCCCGGTTGATACGCACGTCCATCGAGTGCTGCTAAGGCTGGGAC
>Ga0187849_1004410_pt1 | contig 11711 bp, 7 predicted proteins | sample June2016WEW_4_10_2_FD_132412 | JGI IMG/M metagenome (GOLD analysis project Ga0187849, IMG submission 132412) | Peatland microbial communities from SPRUCE experiment site at the Marcell Experimental Forest, Minnesota, USA - June2016WEW_4_100 | ecosystem: Environmental > Terrestrial > Soil >... | reverse complement strand
TTGTCTTCCGTCATCAAGATGACAAAGTTGTGCAAAGAGTTCGATGACCTGGTAGCTGTGCAAGGTCTCGAACTCGCCATTCCCGAGGGCGAGATTTACGGTCTGATCGGGCCGAACGGCGCCGGGAAGACCACCACGATTCGCATGGCCTGTGGCCTGCTTGAGCCCACTGACGGCCATGTGACCGTCGCCGACGTGGACGTGCACGAGCACCCCGAGCGCGCGCAGCAATTCATCGGCTACCTCTCGGATTTCTTTTCTGTCTATGAGGACTTGAAAGTTTGGGAGTACCTTGATTTCTTCGCGCACGCTTACAAGATGCCGGAGGCGGAAATCCCCGCGCGGATCGACGAGGTGATTAGCCAGATCGAGCTGGAAGTGAAGCGCGACGCCATGATCAAGGGACTTTCCCGCGGCATGAAGCAGCGCCTGGGGATCGCGCGGGCCATCATCCACAAACCCCGTGTCCTGCTGCTCGACGAGCCGGCCTCCGGGCTTGACCCCAAGGCGCGCCTGGACTTGCGCAACCTGCTGAGCTCCTTGCGCGACGACGGCACCACGGTGCTGATATCCTCGCATATCCTCACTGAACTCGAAGGCTTTTGCACTTCCATTGGCCTCATGGAAAAAGGCCAGATGATTCGCAGCGGAACCATCGCGGAGATTTCCGCGGCGGAGACCACATTCCGCGTTGTGCGCCTCGGCTGGGTGGGACACGGGGAGGCGATCGTTCGCGCCAAGTTGGAGGAGAACCGGCAGGTTTCCGGGCTCATGGTGCAGGGCGCGCAAGCGGTCTTTAAATTTGCCGGCTCGGAAGAGGAACTGGCCGGCGTCCTGGCAGATCTGGTTTCTGCCGGGGTGAAAGTGTTGAGCTTCGGCGAGGTGAAGCAAACGGTGGAAGATCTCTACCTGAAACTTTCGCATCACGAGGTGATGTAGTGCTCCGGTTCTGGCGCAATCCCCTGCTGATCCTTCACGTGCGGTCGGACCTTCGCCCGGCGCGTGCGGCGATGGCGGCGGCCGTTACCCTGATTGTCTGCATTCTCATCGCCATGGGTTGCTGGTCTGCGAATTCAGGCAATGCGCGGCGGTTTTGGGTGGAATTCTATGCCTGGCTGCTGGGCGCGCAATTTGTGTTGCTGGGAGCCTGGTCAGCGGGCACGTGCGGGCAGGCGGTGGCGCGGGAAAGGGAACTGAAGACGTTTGACTTTCTCAAGACCACGCGTCTCACCGCGGCGGAACTCATGGTGGGCAAGCTGTTGGGCGTGCCGATTGTAGCTTACTTCATCGTCGCCTGCACTCTGCCGATCTCAATCGTGGCAGGGTTGGTGGGCGGAATTCGCCCGGTGGCCGTCATGGGCTCCCTTGTTCTCCTCCTCGCTTTCAATCTTTTTTACAGCTTGGCGGCCTTGCTGGGATCCATGCTCGTGGAGAAATCGAGTTCAGGGGCCGTGGGCTTGCTGGGACTGTTAGCCAACCTTTTCTTCCTGGCGTTTGCGGAAGGCCCATTCAAGGGGTTCACCGCCATCAGCGTTGTTCCTGCCTTGCTTTCTCTCCACCGCATTGATACGGATATGGGGCACGTTTCCCCAACGGTTTTCGGCATGGGGGTTCCCTGCGTCATCCTCACCCTCGTTCTTTACGCCCTTTTGGGCGCATGGTTCGTCCTGATGATCGTGCGCAATCTCAAACGGGACATCCCGCAGATTCAGCTTCTCTCGCGCTGGCAGTGCGTGGGGCTGGTCGCTTTCTGGAATCTCCTCTTTTATGCGTTCCTGGACACGAACACGCTCCGCACACCCTCGTTCCTCCGCTCAGGCCTCGCCATGCACTATGTCTATCAGATCGCCTTGTTTGCGGTGGCCTGGAACGCTGTGTTCCTCTTCCTGATTGGTGTGGCAGCGCTGAGCCCGCACGAAAAGTTAAAAGTCTGGTGGCGCAAATGGAAAGCCGGCGAGGGATCTTATTTTGCCCCCGACGGTTTGCCCTGGCCCTGGTTGGTGCCGGCGGCGATCATCGGTTATGCCATGCTGGCGGCAGAAGCCTTGGGGCTGCGCTCGGCGGTTCCTCTGGGCGAATGGAGCCTGGGCTTTGTCGCGATGGCCTTCGGGGCTTTCCTGGTGTTTACGGCGCGGGATGTGCTTTTCCTCCAGTGGTGCCTCCTCACGCGGATGAAGCATCCGGTGATGAAGGGAATTCTGTTTCTCTTCCTCTATAACGCGGCGGTCGGCCTGGTGGGGTTGGTCGTCTCGGTGATTTCCCCGGCGGCCCCGACCAAGGTGTTGACCTTGCTGATTCCCTACGTGCTGATCGGCGAAGCGGAAAAGCGCACAATCCCTACCGGGTTCATCCTCGCGGCCATCGTCCTGCAAGTGGGAGTTTGCGTTCTGATTCTCCTTGCTATCCAGAGGCGCCTGGGTCGGCCCGTGCACGCTCCCGTGGCGGGCGCGGCATAAGGCGCGCCGCGAGTGTCCTGTAACGATTGACTTTTGACGATTGGCCAGCGGCTCTGCTACCCTTCTCCGATTTTTCCCGAGATGAGTTATCATAGGGGATGAAAGTACTCTGTTCGGGAGGAAGTCACGCTCGCGCCGCCCGAGCGATCCATCAAACGCACGTAGCGGGAATCGTTGGGAGCGGCGCAGTTTCAATCTTTCAGTAGACATCGAACAAGGAGGTTCCACCCCATGTTTTCGTCCCAGCACACCAAACTCTTTGTGGCGGCGTGGGTTGCCACAAGCCTTCTACTATTCGCTAGCCTCAGCCGCTCCGCCCATGCTCAGGGCGGGAAGCCCCGCAGCGAAACTACCAACATGACCGTGGTCGTAAAGGAAGCTGACACCGGGCAACCCATTAGCCAAGCGCGCTTGACCCTGCAATTCACGGCGCCCGGCGGCCCAGCGAGGTTTGGGAAGTCGGAGAAAATTGCTTACAGTGCCAAGACCGATACCCAGGGCCGGTACAAGTTTTCGGGCATCAACAAGGGAACGATAGTTTTAACGATAACCGCCGCTGGCCACCAGAGCTATGGCAAAGAACTGCAACTGGAAAAAGACAACCAAGTCTTCGAAGTCAAACTCAAAAAGCCCCAGCCGCTAATTTAGGTCTGAAACAAGCGCCCACTGAAATTATTTTGTCGGCGTGTTATGTAGGGGCGTGCGGTGGCCCTTCGGGGATTCTCAAAAAGAATCAGCAAGGGGAAATCGTTGTGAGCATTTCTATCGCCAAGGGGCATAGGTTCCGCGCGCGGGCGCGTTTTTTTTGCGTTACAACGATTGCTTCAGGTTGGTGCAAAGTGTTAAAACCCTTTCATGGTTTTGACCTTACCGTAATCTGGGGTAGGCTTTTCCACAAACTTTTCAACAGACTTGTTGAAAACATTATGAGGGGCACGCTCGAGAAGAACAAACAAAGGGCGGACCAACACCGCAGAGTCTACCGCTCCGCGATATTAATTCCCAGTTCTTAACTGCAAGTGCAACTGCGCACCAAACCTTCAATTATCGTATTGACTTTCCCTGTTTTGCGTCTTACTGGGCTCAAGGTTTCGTAGGTGTTTTGACGACAGGTGCGCCCAGGGTGGGCCCTTCTTTCGGCGTGGGTGGGGCCGCGAAGTACTGCTCGTCCATCCACAGGGTGGTATTCTTCTTGACCTCTGCCAGCGCTGCGTCAATCTTTTGCTGCCGCAGGTTTTTTTCGATTTCCAGGGTAACATCCTTCAGATCTACATGGCTATGCCCGGTCACCTGAAAGAAGACCAAGGCCTGGGGCAAGTCGACAGGTTCAGAGACCTCGCCATCTTTTAGAGCAAATGCCACCTTTTCCATTTCCGGGCGCATGCCTCCCCGGCGAACCTTGCGGGGCTCAGCTTCGATGATCACATCCCCAGGCGCTTTGAAATCCTCAATGACCTTCTTGATGTCGGTGCCTGCGACCAGTTCCTTGCGGATGGCCTCGGCGCGGCCTTTCGCCTCCTCCGGAGCAAGTCCCGGACCCGTGGGAGCGGCCGGGTGCGCCGGGTCGGCTTTAGGCTCGGCAGCCTTCTTACGGACGACGATTTGCCGCACCGTGATCTCGTCGTAGTCGGCGGTATGCGCAATGAAATACCGTTGTGCCTCTTCCGGACTTACCTTGGCTTGCTGATTGATCTCTTCAAAGGCAGTTTGCGCCTCCAACTGCTGTTTTTGGAAGGCCAACTTGCGAACAAAATCGGGCGTCTGGTCTAAATGATGGAGGTGCGCCCGCTGGGAAAGCATCACAATGAGCGCGTACTGATCCCCGAGCGGTTTTTTCCCCTTTGCGGCTATAGCCTGCTGCGTTTGCGGGGGTAAATTTGCAATCAGGTAGTCAATGTCTGCCTTGGTGAATTGTTGATCGCCGACCTTGAGCACCACCTTGTCGGCCGGCTCCGGAGTCTCAGCCGTGGGGCCCGCGGGCTTGCTGGCGGCAGGAGCTTGGCTCGCCGCCGGGGGTTTGGGCGCTTGGGCCCGAGCCACGCCCATTACCAATGCTGATAGCCATAGTGCGACGAGCAATCTCGATATACGCCGCGAGCAGGTCTGATCCATGGAACCTCATCCTTCACACGCAAGAATTTCACGTCCCCAAAACCTTTCTATCGTAACACAGTTCGCCGGACGGGCGGGGTAAGAAGCGTGGTCGGTGGTGGGTCGGTTTGATCCTTGCGCCAGATGGATCATAGAGGGGGGCGGTAAGCACAACGGCGTTACTGAGGGAAAAAGTTACTTAGTATCAGATCTGCGAGGTTATAGATGCTGTCGTAATCAAACCTGCCGTGCGCTGGGCGCTCCCCATATCGTCCGTGAGCAAGCCAATGGCGAAAATGCAGTGCAGCGCGCAGTTCTCCTACCAGTCTCCTGAGCTCGGGGTGATGTCGGACCCACAGATCAAGTAAGTTCTCGTCCAACCGAACTTTCTCTCGTTTCGTCTTGTAAATGACTCTGAAGGCCCTCGAAAGTGGATCCTTGTGTCGTTGTGTCACTCGAAGCCGATAATCGTTACGCAATGCTGCTTCCACCGCAGCCAGAGTTGCCAAGGAGGAACGTAAACCTGTTTCTTCGATTCGGCTATGAAGGAGTTCGTTGAATTCAGCTGAGGAATAGTTGATAAAACGAGGGTTGTTCTGTTGCAATAACGGTTGCAAGAAGAAGGTGAGCGAATCCACCGCATCATTGTGATAATCGGCGATCTCAGCCAATCTCTGACCCTCAAGATCAGATGTTCTGGCCATTCGAAATCTCCACCAGAAGATTCAAGAAATTGTCCTTGTTGATTTCGATGATCTCCCGTTGGGGTGGACGTGTCACAATTCTCCAAACCCACTTGATATTAGAAGGGGGTTTCCGCGGTGGAGGTGAAGGCAGTCCGCCATTGATGCTAACGGACACATGAATGAGTTGCGACGTGGACCTAACTTTGCTGTCTAGCAGAAGGAGTTGTGCCCGAGCCCGTGGACCGGCAACCTCGACCCTCCCCTTTGAGCCAACGATAAGGGTGCCTATTGGCTCAAGCTTGATCGTCTTGCTGCCAATGGTAATTATCATCTCCTTGGTGGAATACAATCCAATATATTCTTCGTTCAAGTTAATGGAGCGATATCGAATAACCACTTGGCCAGCGTCCACGTATGGCTTGAGATATCCCTCCACTTGCGTAAAGAGTTCTTCCAGATGCCGAAGCCATGCAGTCTTCTCGGCTTGCCAGTCGACGGGATTCTGATCGGAGACTTTCACGGCTTGCTGTTCCCGCCGGACGAAGTTGTCAAAACTCTTATCTGCCATTTTCTTGACCTCTAGGTGGTTGCACCAACCGGCTTTCCACTTGATTGTAACTCCTCGCCCTGCGGGTGGCAAATCCCTTCACCGTCCCTTCACCGCCAGGGTCACAGCTTCGAGAGTGACGGGGCATCCCGCGCTATAATGGTCTTTTCGCTTTCCGCCGCCGGAGTGAGTGTGGGTGATGGACTTTAAACTTGTTTCCGCTTATCAGCCGCGAGGTGACCAGGTCACGGCCATTCAAGACCTGATCCATGGCGCCGAAGAGGGAAAGCAGCATCAGGTGCTGCTGGGCGTTACGGGTTCGGGCAAAACCTTTACGGTGGCCAAGGTGATGGAGACCCTCAATCGTCCCGTCCTCGTGCTGGCTCACAACAAGACCCTGGCCGCTCAGCTTTACCATGAGTTTCGCCACTTCTTTCCCCAAAATGCCGTGGAATACTTCGTCAGCTACTACGACTATTACCAGCCGGAAGCTTACATTCCCGCCGCCGACGTTTATATCGAGAAGGAAGCGACGATCAACGACGAGCTGGACAAGCTGCGCATGTCGGCCACACGTTCACTTTTCGAGCGGCGCGACTGCTTGATTGTCGCCAGCGTCTCCTGTATTTACGGCATTGGCTCCCCGGAAGCCTATTACGGCATGTTGGTTTTGCTGGAAAAGGGCCAAAAGGTTTCGCGGCAGGACATCCTCCGGCGGCTGGTGGAAATCCAGTATGAGCGCAACGATGTGGACTTCCGGCGCGGGACGTTCCGTGTGCGCGGCGATGTGATCGAGGTTTATCCCACCTACGAAGACAACGCCTATCGCATCGAGATGTGGGGCGATCAGGTGGAATCGTTGGCGCAAATCGACCCCCTCTTTGGTCAAGTCAAACAATCGCTCGCGCGCCTGCCCATTTATCCGAGGACCCATTATGTCTTACCCGCCAACCGCAAAGAGGAAGCCATCGAGCGGATCAAGAGCGAACTCGAGTGGTGGCGGGGCGAACTGGAGAAGCAGGGCAAACTCGTGGAAGCCCAGCGCATCCACCAGCGCACCATGTTTGACCTGGAAATGATGAAAGAAATGGGTTACTGCCACGGGATCGAGAATTATTCTCGACACCTCTCCGGCCGGCTGCCGGGCGAGCCTCCGCCGACGCTCCTCGATTATTTCCCCCAAGACGCGGTCATGTTCATTGATGAGAGCCACCAGACGGTGCCGCAGCTTCGCGGCATGTACCACGGCGACCGCTCGCGCAAGCAGACGCTGGTGGATTACGGTTTCCGCTTGCCCTCGGCGCTCGACAATCGCCCGCTTTCCTTCGAGGAGTTTGAGCACCGCGTCGGCCAGTTGATTTACGTCTCGGCGACGCCGGGACCCTATGAGTTGACCAAGACGGGCGGGGAAGTGGTGGAGCAGGTCATCCGCCCCACCGGATTGATTGACCCGGAAGTGGAAGTGCGGCCCACGCGCCACCAGATTGATGATTTGCTCGGTGAAATCCGCCAGCGCGCCGCGGCGAACGAGCGCGTGCTGGTGACCACGCTCACCAAGCGGATGGCCGAGGACCTGGCGCAGTACTACGCGGAAGTGGGCGTGCGCTGCCGCTACCTCCATTCCGAGATCGAGACGCTGGAACGCGTCAAAATCCTGCGCGATTTGCGGCGCGGCGAGTTTGACGTGCTGATTGGCATCAACCTGCTCCGCGAAGGCTTGGACCTGCCGGAAGTTTCTCTGGTGGCCATTCTGGACGCTGACAAGGAAGGCTTTTTACGTTCTGCCGGCGCGCTGATTCAAACCATGGGCCGCGCGGCGCGCCACTTGCGCGGCAAAGCTATTCTTTACGCCGACCGGCACACGGACTCCATGCTCCAGGCTATTGGTGAGACCAATCGCCGCCGCGCCAAGCAAGTCGAGTACAACCAGGAAAATGGCATCACCCCGGAAAGCATCATCAAGCCTGTGGATATGGTACTGGCGTCCATTGTCGAAGCCGATTACGTGACCGTGCCGATCGAAAGCGAGGACGAAAATGCGGCGACCGGCGATCAGCTCGAGGAATTGATTCGCACTCTCGAAACCCGCATGCGCGAGGCGGCAAAACAATTCGAGTTCGAAAAGGCCGCCCAGTTGCGCGACCGGATCAAGGGGCTTCGGGAGAAGGGAATGCAGAGTTAGTATCCGCGCGGCGGAGCCGAAAGAGAAAGTCAAAAGGCAAAGCGCAAAAGGCAAAAGTGAAAAACAGGCGGCGCAGCGCGACTGCCGGCCGCAACTCAAGAAGGATTTCACTACAGAGGGCACGGCGCGGTTTCCCACCATTCCGGCACCACCCACCCTTCGTCGTGGCATTCCACTTCCGGCGGAAGGTAGGCGTTAATAGCCACACGAAAATCCTTGCCGGACCATGCCGCATTGGTCCGAATTTTGAGCACCAGCCAAGGAGCACGCTGGTTGTTTTCGGTCTGTCGAAAGCCGGGCACAGCCTCCAAGTGCAGCGCCTGGTCACCAACCCATGCCGCCGCTTGAATAAGGTCCGCGGGCTGGCGGCAACGCCACCACTTCCCATCCTTGAGCAGCCGGAGGACGATGGCCAGAACGTGCGGACGTCCCCCCAGGTCGGGCAGTTTCGCGCGCCGGGCGATGATCCGCTTTTGGTAGCCGCGGTTTTTGAGTTCCTCCAAGGTGGGACGGGTCACGGTGGAGCGAAACGACAAATTCGGTTCAGCAAAAAAGATTTCCATCCCCGGCTCCACAGCCTCACTGGTAAGCTCCAGCCGGCGACTTTGCACGTCCGGCTTCTCTTCCGGTAGCTTGCGCCTGCCAAGCTCATGGCTCTTGCTGCCAGATGCATCCTCGGGGAGGATTTCGCACAGGGCGACTTCAAACGGCCGCAACCACATCTCGATAACCTGCCCGCATTCGAAAGGCGCCCCTCCCTCCTTGACCAATTCCGCGTGGTCAGGAAAGTGGCCAATCAACTTCAAGCGAGTTCCCGCGGGCGTTTTCAGCCCGATGCTTTCATCCAGGCGGAGGCGCAGGCGGCGGGCCTGAAAATCCACGTTGTTCATGAACACGAGTCCACGATCACCCTGGAAGTAGGCATATCCATAAATTTCATTCTTCCAGGGGTCACCGAGGATGCGCTTCTGCCGGTGGAGTGTTGCTTCGTTCTGTTTCGCCAGCTTTTGCAGCCACGCCAGAAAGGCGACGTCGCGATCACTGAAGGAATAAAGGTCGCCCCAGAGTTGGGGAAACAGCAAATTCCCGCGCCCCAGGTCCATCACCAGAGCCTCGCGCCACCGTTCCTTCCTCATGGCATTGCCCCACCAAGTGTCGGTAATCCACACTCCCAGACTATCCTTGCAGACGGGCGGAATGAACTCGGCAAATTGGTTACCCTGATCCAGAGCTAAGGTCACCGCGTCGCGGAAGAAAAGGCTGGGATAGTCACCGGTGCTGGCGGCTTCCAAGGTGATTCTCTTTTCGAAAATCGAATCCCCGTACAAAAGCCAGAAGGGTGAGCGGGTCCCCCAATACCACATAATGTAGAGATCCGGACATGCTTGGCGCGTGGCCTGGGCGATCTCGATGAGGGCGTCATAGTTGGCTTCGGTGGAGTATTTCCCCGGCAGGTGATGGTGTTCCGTGCTGTTGCAGTAACACACGGAGCCGTCGACTTTATAGAATCGAAGACCGTAGTGTTTGATATGTCGAAGCAGGGCGTCGCGGAACATACTGAAATAGGGCTCAGAGGCCAGGCACAACTGGGTGTGCCAGTTGTCCGCATGAAACCCATCGCGATAATAGGAGCGCGGCCACTCACCCCCGGCCACCGGCGCTCTGCTCGGCGCCACGCGGGGGTTGTCGCCGATGCTCCAGTCAGCCCCGGTGCCACTGAACCAGAGGCCCCACTTCATGCCCAGTTGGTGGGCTCGTTGGATAACCTGGTCCGGGCCGGCCGGAAAGCATTGGGGCCAAAACTGCGTCATGTCGCCCGCGCGGTCCTGCCAGCCGACATCGGGGACGTAATAGTCGAACTTCACCCCTTGCTTTTGCCATTTCTCCAGCAGGTCCATCGTGCCCAGCATTTCTCTGTCGTCCAAAGTCCAACACGGGTTGTCGGGAAAACCGTTGATTCCGAAGGGGTCGTAGATACTCAACAGCCCCTTTCGCGGGCTGCGCGCACGAATGTATTCCAGAAACTGTTCGCGGCCCTCGCCACGAGGCGCCACGCCGACCAGCGCCACCTTACTGGTGAAACTGGCGCCGGGAGGCAATTTTTTTCCAGGGAAATGCCGCAACCGGACCCGTCCGTTCACGCCTTGGTTGAGCCCGGCGGGATGCTCGACGGCGCAAAAGAGTTCATTGTCGATGAGCAAAGGTTGGCCGTAATCGCCTTCGCGCATGGGCGCGTCGAGCTGAAAGTCATCCAGGTCAACGTCCAGCAGGAGCCGCTCGGCATCCGCAAGGTTTTTCACCTCAAACCACTTTCGCCGGGTGAATCCAACCAATGCGTGATGGACCGTGAGCTGAAGTTGCGCGCCATCGTTCACGAAATCAAAATCGCACCTGGACCGATTTCCGTCTTCCTCCTTGCGCCAACTGCGCAGTTTGAAATCTCCGACGTAACCGTGGGGCTGACCGACGGCGATGAACTGGTCTGAGAGCCTTTGGTCAAAAATGAACCGATCGAGAATTTCGTCCGGCAGCCCTTCGAAACGCTTGTCGCACTGGTAGGTCCGAATCGCCAATAGATTCTTCTTGCCATCCCCGAATTGGAGACGGGCATAGGCTGGCGAAGCTGCACTGACCGTCAATTGCTCAGGTTCACGCCAGCGGCCGGACTTCTTCCAGTGGCCAATCTCCGTGCCGTTAACATAGACCCAGTATTGGTTCCAATCCTCCTGTGTGTAACCCCCCAGGCAAAAGGTGAGTTGTTCCCCGAGGGATTCTTTCGGCAACTCAAACTGTTGCCGGAACCAGGCATAACCATGGAAAATCGGGGGAATAGGACTGCGGTCCACGTCGCGGAGCAGCAGGTTCAGGGTTTTTCCCCAGTCTGCACCCTCGCGGTACTCCTGCAATTGGTAGCCGCCCCGGTAGCCGCTTTCCTCATCAGGGGAACTGTTGTCCAGGTCGGGCCCAACCTTGACATTCCACCAGGGAATTTCGATGCGGGCTTTGGCTGCCGAGAAAGTGAGTTGCACGTCTCGGCTGAGATTCAATTGAAAGATGCGGCCACTGAGCTTGTTGCGCAGGCGGGTGCTCAGGACCGCTCCGCCCGCCATGGTAAATTCCCAGTCGAGATACTTATTGCTGAGCGCGATCTTTCCGCCCTCAGCGTAGGCCCCTTGAGTCTGGACACCGCCGAACGCAGGGGGCCTGAGTGCGCTTACAGAGGCCAGAGACATCAGCCCCGATTTCATAAAGTCGCGGCGCTTCATCGGTACCTCCTCAGAGGCTCGTATTCCGTTAATTCAATCTGCTTCGACACGTCTTATACCGAACAACATAGGATTTTGCGGATTGCCCTGTAGCGGCAGTTAGAGAGCGGGCTTGTCCAAATTAGGCAACTCCTCGGGTGGTCAACGCGGCTCTGCCCCCTGCTGTCATGAATACAGCACCAAAACTAAGAATTTTTCTTCCCTCGCCCCCCTTGGAGCAATGATGCTCTCGAGCAAAGCACAATCGCGAAAAACTCTTCTTCCCTCTCCCCCAAGGGGGCGAGGGTAGTAAGTCTTCAGCTCTCAGTTTTCAGCTATTAGTAACCTCTCCTCTAATGGAGCCTGATCGTGTCCCACATTTTCTGCTGGACACCGCGGGTGCGCGCATTCAGCCCCAAAGGGGCGGCCTAGCAAAGCCCAGGCCAGCGGCCTGGGTTAGGAAGGTCACCCCATTTTCCGTTCTCCAGCCCTGAAGGGGCGTGA
>Ga0187849_1004408_pt1 | contig 11713 bp, 9 predicted proteins | sample June2016WEW_4_10_2_FD_132412 | JGI IMG/M metagenome (GOLD analysis project Ga0187849, IMG submission 132412) | Peatland microbial communities from SPRUCE experiment site at the Marcell Experimental Forest, Minnesota, USA - June2016WEW_4_100 | ecosystem: Environmental > Terrestrial > Soil >... | reverse complement strand
TCCGGGCCCCGATAGAGCACCCGCTCTGCCGGGTCGAATCGGAAGGCGCCGAACTCGAAAGCAACTCCACCTTGGGATTCCATGGCAGCCGCACTGCCCCCGATGGTATCAGACCGCCGTCCGTGCGGTCATCCGTCCTGCGACTCGGGTTTGCCGCCATGCTGCCCATCCCGCCGATCGCGGCATCATGGATGAAACCCCCCAGGTGCTTTACGATCAGAAGAACGTGATCGGCTACGCCTCTTGGGGATCCAATGATCCCAACCGCAAGAAGCGCTGGCTCAATTTTCAGTGGTTGCCGGGAGCCATTGTAACCGAGTTCGTTTCCACCAATGCCCGCACCCTGAAACGCCCTCCTGACGACTGGATGTTCGGCGGAGACAAGCAGCACTGGTTCGGCGGTTACAATCAGAACCTCTCCGCCGACTATCTCCACGAAGGCGCCACCGGCGTCTCCGGCAACGTATACGAGCCGTATCTCACCGGATGCGCGCGCCCCGACTACCTCCTCCCCGCCTATTTCCAGGGCCGCAACCTGGCAGACAGTTATTATCTTTCCCTCCCCTACCTGAGCTGGCAAGGCGTCGTCCTCGGCGACCCCTTGTGTTCCTTAGGAAAACCGTAGTGGCCTTCCCCATCCTGCCGCGCCAGTCCACCGCTCACCGAGGCGGTCAAGTGACCGCGGTAATTCGTGGGCCAGGCGCTTTCGCCTGGCAACCTTCAGTCTCAGGGCCTCAACGGGGCCACTTCCATGTGGCCGTGGAAATCCAGCCTTGCCAAACACGGCATCCCTCCCCGATACTGGTTATAGGCTTGTACAACTTGTACGAGCAGTACACCACCATGACACGCCTCAATGTTTCGAAAGCGCGGGAGGAGTTCCCCGAAGTCTTGAACCGCGCCGCCTATGGAAACGAGCGGACCATTGTGTCCCGCCGCGGGAAGGACCTGGCTGCCGTCATCCCGATCGAGGACCTCCACCTTCTGGAACGTCTGGCCCGCGAGGAAATGGACCGCGTCGACCTCGAAGACGCCCGCGCTGCTCTGGCGGAAGCGGAGGAGAAGGGGACCGTTCCGCTTGAAGAAGCGAGGAAGCGCCTCGGTCTGTAGGCTACTCGCGCCTGTACGAACAACCGTGTGATGACAGATCCCAAGAGGCCCCTACACACTCTGGACTTTACTCACGCCGCTCTCCGGGAACTTGAGAAGCTCGACCCGAGCGTCCGCCGGAAGGTCTTTTCGGACATCGAAAAGCTCAAGGAGAATCCACGGCCTCACGGAGTGGAAAAGATGGAGACGAAGGAGAAGCTCTACCGCATCTATGTGGGGCCGGGCAAGAACTACCGCGCCATTTATCAGATTCGAGACGAAGCTCTCCTCATCCTCGTGGTGAAGGTCGGAGACCGGAAAGAAGTCTACCGCCGTGTGAAGTGAAACCGCTTCAATGGGGCCACGGCCACGTGGCCGTGGAAATCCACCGGCCCATTCGGTGCCGGGATGGAATCAGCAAGCTTCAATGGGGCCACGGCCACGTGGCCGTGGAAATGGGGCGTCCGTTCCTGGTGTCAAAGGTCTTGCCTCTGCTTCAATGGGGCCACGGCCACGTGGCCGTGGAAATAAGTTACCCCGATGAAACCGGGGGCACTGTGTATAGGCTTCAATGGGGCCACGGCCACGTGGCCGTGGAAATGTCCCGGCGAGCACACCGGGAACACGGGCGTGATTGCTTCAATGGGGCCACGGCCACGTGGCCGTGGAAATCCACCTAAACGGGGCCGACCTAGAGCTAAGAAAGAAGGCTTCAATGGGGCCACGGCCACGTGGCCGTGGAAATATCCAGACCTTCCCTGGCATATACTGCGTCTGGGTAGCTTCAATGGGGCCACGGCCACGTGGCCGTGGAAATACGTATTGTATCCTCAGCACTCTATGCTTTAGCGGCGGGCTTCAATGGGGCCACGGCCACGTGGCCGTGGAAATGCCTGCCACCTATCCTATTCAGTTTTCAATGACCTTTGAGACCTCACGCGAGCGGCGCCCAAGTCCCGGCCCTCGACCCGACCTTTGTAACCATCCTCCACTACCTAACTCCTTAATCGTCGCCAGCTTACCACCCCGCGAGCGCCCCCTGTGTTCTGGTCGCCGCCCCGCCGCTCGCAACCCGCTCACCGCGTCGTAAATACCGGATATTCCCCAATCTCTCCCTCGATCACTCGCGCCAGCAACCGCGATTGTATCTCCAGCAGCCGCCGGTAGCTCACCCGGTAATCGAATAGCGGATGCGTCACCAGCGTGTCCATCCGCAACTCGTACGCCCGGAAAAATCCCTTCCGCCCCGCCGTCGTCAGCGCCACCGACCCGCCCACTCGCATGAAGTCGCGCGCCGTCACCATCCCCGTGTTGATCGCCGTCAGCACCGCCGAATCCACAATCAGCGGCCGGAACGGTTCCATCAGGTCCAGCGCCAGCGCCGGACGCCCGAAACGCGGTTGGTGATAGAACCCCACGTACGGATCGAATCCCACCGCGTAACACGCCACCGTCAGGTCCTTCGCCAGCAGGCTGTAGCCCAACGACAGCATCGCATTCACCGGGTCTCGCGGCGGACGCCGGTTGCGGCCCGCCCAATCGAACTGCAGTTCCGTCGCGCCTGCGTCTTCATCCGGTTTGATCATGCCTCCGAAATCGCCGAAATACAGCCGCGCCGCGTTGCCTTCGATCCCCAGCAGTTCCTCCACCGACGCCGCCCGCCCCGCCCGCTCCTCCATTTCCTTCAGGCCCGCTAGCGTCTGCCGTTTGGGCTCCACGTGGTTCCGTTGCAGCAGCGTCCGCTGGTTTCGGATCTTTCCCTCCACCAGCCGCCGCGCCAGCGCGCGCACAAAGTACTCCTGCTCCGCCAGCCGGAACTGGCCTCGCCGCAGAAACACGTTCTTCTGGTTCAGGCCCGTGGTGACGCCGTAGAACCATCCGCCCATCGAAAAATAGCAGATCGGAATCCCCGCTTCGCACAGCGCCTGCACCGCTTGCGTCGAAATCTGCACGTTCCCCATCAGGTTCACCTGGCAGATCTCGCCGATGCGCGCCTCCTGTAACAGCGTCTGGTTGTCGCGGACCTGCAACACCGCGCCCGATTTCCCCACGCGCACCCCCTGGCTGTTGAGGTACAGCGGACGCAGCTCGCTGCGCGGCGTCACCAGCGGCCGCACTTCCCGCTTCACCGGTTTGCGCCGCCCGGTTTCGAACAACCCGAGCTGCTCCGGTTCCGCTTCCCGCTCCGCCGCTTCCGACGCCAAGGTTTCGTCCGGCAGGCAGATCCCCACCAGCGAGCATCCCGGACACTTCGGCGAATCCACCAGCGGCGGCGGAATCTCGGGCGCCGCGGCGGTGCTCCACGCCCGTTGAATCATCCCTTCCGTCGCCGCCATCAGCTCTTCGTCGAACGCCACACGGACCCGCTGCCCGGTCTTGCGGTAGTAGACGATTCCCTCCTCGCACCGGTACCCGTTGTCCCGCAGCACCATTCCCTGCACCGCAAGCTGCGCCCGGTCCGACGGCCACAGTTCCAATCCGTTGGCCCCCTCGCGCGGTCGCCCGTGTTTGTAGTCCACTGGCGTGACCGTTCCGCCCTCCGCCTCCACCAGGTCCATCTTCGCGATCACCCGCAGCCGCTCGTTGGCGAGCGTGACCGATCGCGAGTGGATCGATTGCGGCAAATCCGCCGCCTCCGGCAGCGCCGTGGCCTTCGCATCGACGCGCTGGTGCTGGATGGCACCCTCGACGGTGTCGGAGCTTTCCTCGAACAGCCCCTCCACCCATTCATAGAAAAACAGTCGCGGGCAGTACGCGAATTCGTTGACCATGCGAGCCGGCAGGTAATCCGGCAAGCTCCGTCCCGTCTCGATCGTTACCGGCAGTGCGCCCATAGTGCCCTCATACGATGATGCACGGCGCATCGACCGCCGTGTACGGTTTGCCAAGCGCCGTAATCACACGGTCGCCCCGCCCCTCAGCCGGACCGAGGTTCACGAACAGCACCTGGTCCTCCTTATGTTGGATAATCGCCCCCAGTTCCGCGCGGCAGCGCGCCAGGTCCATCGCCGTAAGCTGGCATTCGAAGATGGAGAACTGCAAATGGTCCCCGTACCCGCGCATGGTCTGAAAGACCTGGCGCAGCCGTTTCTCATCGCAGATGTCGTAGCACACCAGGTAAGAGGATCGCATGCAGCTACCTCCCCACGCTGGCCGCGCCGCCGAATGCAAGTTCCGGCGCGCGGAAGCTCGCAAGATACTTGTTCGGCTTGAAGCGCGCGCTCCTGTAAAGCGCCGTCACGCCCCGCGCCGCAAGTTCCTTCTCACGCAGAGAATCCTGCGTCAAAGCCGCCCATCCAAGCAGACACTTCAGTGTGTCCAGGCTGATCGGTGCCTGCCATACGGGCCAGCAGAGGGTGAACTCTCGCCGTGTGTGCCGAAATGACGGAAGCTGCAAGCCTCGCGAGTAGAAACACGGGAACAGCGGCAAGCTCTCGAACGCCAGCCACACGGCTGCGCGAACCCCGGAGTTTGCCATCGAAGTCGGCGCCTTGTACGTGAACGCGCCGAGCTTCACGGTGGTAGGGTCCCAGCCCAGCGAATGTTGGTCGTCCGCATACTTCCACGGCCCAAACAAAGCTTCCGTGTAGGCATCCGTTGCCGTTTTCCCGCTTCGGCCCGTGCGCTCGGACAACCCGGCCGCCAACCGCCGCGCGTCGGCAAGAAACTTCTGCCGCGCCACGCTCATATCGAAGGGCGTCGACTCGATCTTCCCTTCTCGGTCCAGCACCAGTTCGCTGCCGAACGCCGAAAACCAGTCCGCCGTTTCGTGGTCGGCCCCTGTGGCTCCGTCAAGCGCTTCCTTTGCGTTTCTCCGGAATTCGTCCCGCGAAGCCGTCTTGATCTGCTCCGACCACTTCAACTCGTCCCGGTTCTCCGCCTTCCTCACATCCTTTATGAGTAGCGCGACCAACTCCTCCCGGCTTCTTTCTGCCGGCGTCCACAGCACCGCATGCACGCCACCGGCCGCCCACGCAAGCCGCGCTCCGCGGAGTTCCGGCAGACGCTGGCAAACGCGCAGGCACCCGAAAGCAGCCATGGCCCCTATCGGCAAATCCGCCCGCAAACCGGTGAGTTCAATGGGATTCATTCGATGACTCCTCTTCCTCGCGAGAGCGCACGCAGTCCGCCCGCCGCAGAATTGCCTCCAAGTACGCCAGCCCCCACCAACCGTACTTTCGGATGAGCGCCCAATACCGCTCCGTCCAGCCGGAGTCAAGCGCCGCAACCCTATGAACGCCTCTTACCGCAACCTCCCCGCCGTCGATTCGCGCCCGTACCTCATAGTCTCCATCCAGCCATACCGGCGCAGACGGCCTGCCGTAGCCGTGGTGCGTGCCGATTAGGTGGAGCGCCAGTTCCGAGTCGCAGCCATCCGGCCAAACCGAACGAGCCTCCGCCAGAGCCACTGATGCGAATTCGTGCCGCGCCCCCTTCGGGTACTCCGCTACTTCGAGGCGCCTTCGAGACTCGCGCTGCGAACATCCGTCGCCCTTCGCCAGCGGTTCCAACCTCGGGTCCCGCGATGGGTTCAGCAGATATTGAAAGCGTTCGTCCCACTTTCCCAGATCATGCAGTTCCGCCGCCGTTACTAGTGTGGCCGCAACCGATTGATCCAACCCACACCCGGCCGCAAATATCTCCACCTTGGCCACCACTCCGCCGACGTGATCTTTCAACGTCGTCTGCGATGTCAGCGAGGAACTATCGTCTTCATCGGCCTCATCCAATTCCGGAAGCACACGGCCCCTCGCATGTGGCCTCCGTTTGGACTCCGCGAGCAACCAGTCGCTATCCCTCGGGCCGTACGTCTTAGCGTTGCGCCCCCACCGGAGGATCTTGGCGGCGTCCACCAGGTCCGGCTCTCCTGACGCCGCTCTCTCCACAAGCGCCGCGAGATCCCCAATTGCGCCGTCCTCACCCTCGGCCACGCGCTTCAAGATATTCCCGAGTTCCAGCCTGGATTCCGCATCCTCATCCGCCGGAAACAGCACCAGCGGGTGCGCCCGAATTCGATACTTCCCACCCCCTTCCCGTGCTCTACGGTTTGAGCACAGGTCCCCAACATCCCGCACCGGAACCTTCGAATCCGGGTTCCAGCCATACGTGTCACACCCAGCTTCGGACGCGCGCACTACAACCGTGTCGCCCGGCCGCAGCCCCCGCAAGTCGGCTGTGCTGTGTTCTGGCCCACGCCAGATCAGAGCAAGCCGCTCGCCCGCCGCCCGGCCATCCTCTTCTGCCGGTGCCGGAACGACGCCCTCCACATCTGCTACCGCTGCCCCGGTTCTCTCCAGCCACCGCCGCGCCGCCCAAATCGGAACTGGGACCGCTTCCGTCGAGAGAGGCGGGACCGCCTCTAACATCGCGATCCAATCGCTCGGCTCCGCACTCTCCAGATCCGCCCGCCACACAATCTGCACGTCCGCCGTTTCCAGTGCCTTCACGCCGTGCAGAAACGGTGCCACATCCGGGTCCGCTGTCGGTGCCGGGTTTGTCTGCGCCCACGCATCCAAGTGCGCTGGAAACAGAAGTGGTCCCTCCGCAGGCGTCACCACCAGATTCTCATTGCCCAGACGGCGGAACAAATCCCCCATCCTGGCAACGCCGAAATCGACCGAACCACCCGTCGCTTGCTCATTCAACCACTTCCAGGTGTCCTCCAGGGCATCGCCGTAGATCCAGTCCTTCTCCTTCGCCCGCTTTGCCCTCAGAATCACGGCCCGCGCCGAGGGCCGTTTCCCCAGCCTGTTGAGACGCCCGAATCGCTGCCGTAAGGAGTCCAGTGACGCCGCTTCCGTCACTAGCGCGTCGAAATCCAGGTCCGCCCCCACTTCCACCGTCTGCGTCGCCACCACGAAGAACCGCTCGCCGTCTTTGCGGTGCCGCGACGCCTTCATCCGGTCGAGATGAGCTTCCAGCAGCCGATCCCGATCATACGGCCGCACCCTACCCGTCAGCAGAATCCGGTCCCCGCCGTCGGACACCAGTGCGTCGAAAGCCGCTCGCGCTCCTGCAACCGTATTCAACACCACGCCGACCACTCCGGCGCCCGCATCGGCCAGTTGCACCGCTGCCTCCGCGGCAGCTTGCGAAACGTTGGAGGCCTCCCTGAGTTCCGCAATCTTCTCCGCCTGCAGGCGAGGCTTCAAAGCTTCGGACTCAAGATCCGGCTGCTCCAACCGGAGCGTTTCCCGCTCATCCCGCACCGTGGCGGACATCTGCACAAACCGCAAACCCGGCACCGGCTTTTCGTCCCGCCACGCATCCCCTTGGTATCGCTGCACCCATTCGATCGTGTCCAGAAACGGCCGCGAGAGGTGGGCTTCGTCCACAATCAGCAGAGAGTCGTTGCCCACCAATCCGGCGTCCACTGGCCTCCGCCCATCGCTCACTCCGTAGCCCCGAAACAGCAGCCGCGATCCCACTTGGTCCACAGTCGAAACACAAACCAGCGGCTGGTTCGGCGCATCAGCCCAGGTGTTGCTGCGGTACATTCCCCCGCGTAGGACCGCTGTTTGCAGCGGACAGGGCGCGCCAAATCGAAGCAACTGCTCCCTCATCCACCGCAACTCTTCGGTGCCCCCTCCCTCGATGGCTTCCGCTATCTTCTCAACGTGCCGGGAGACATCGTCTACCACGAGCCGCCGGTCTACCACGAAGAAAGTGCGGAGTCTCGCCGTCCGCTCCCGTGCCGGCAAGCCCACCTGCGCAGCCAGAGCGAAAACCGCGACGTCGATCACCGAGGTCTTTCCACACCCCGTCGGCACGCTGATCGTATCGGGCCATTCGCCGGCCAACACCTGCGCCGCCAACCGCTCCTGCCAGGGAAATGGCTCACGGCCGTGCACCGCCCCGTAGAACCTCGCAAAATCAGCGCTGGTCAAGGCTTTCCTCCTTCTCTGGTCGCATCAGCCCCAGTCCGAAGTAGCGCCCCGCCCCCAGTAGCACCGGCCCCCGCACCCGGACCGGGAATTCGATGGTGGCATGTACTCCCCACCGTGGGCGCTCCGCTCCCGCACGCTGTAGCCGAAACCCCGGAACTGGCGGTACCCCCTCCATCTTCGAGTACGGGCCGTGGCCAACTCGGGCCGGCTCGGGCAGCCCGATGCGCCGGCAACCTGCTGCAAGAATCTCCTCCACCCCGGCCCCTTTCTTCTTTGGGAAACGATCCAGCAGAATCGGCGTCACCGTGCGCCACAACCGCGCAGGCCGTGACCATGTTCCCGGTCGCAACGCCTGGTTTGTCGTGGTTTCGTCCGCCGCGTCCAGAGTCCAGTCGCCTACGCCGGGTATATGAAGCCCGCGCCTCGCGAGTTCCGCGCAAGCCGCCAGCACCGTGCGGCGATCCGTGATATTCGCCTCACGAGGCAGGATGATCGCGAAGCCCATCAAGTGCCCGTCCGCATGCTCACGCCCAACGAACGGCAACGCCGCGGTCGCGCAATGTGTGTCCCCGTTGTGCCCGTGAATCAGGTCGATAATCGGTCCCTCGTTGCCTGCGTTGCTCATCAGCGCCTTTCGCACGGCCTCCGTCAGGGTCAAGGTGGCCTCGATGGGCAAACCCGGTCCGGCCGTCTTTCGGAAGACCGCCATTTGCCCGAACTCTGAGCCCACCGGCTCAGCTTCGTCTCCCGGTTGGTCCATCCGCCTGTAGCGTGCCTGCGCCCCTGGTGACACGCGCTGGTCCGCCGCGTATAGCCAGGCAAGTTCTTCGAGCCGTCCCCGGCTCGGCACGCGCAGCACGCGGTTTCCCGCTGCATCCGGCGCATAGTTCGGCTCCGGCGCAGTATCCGCCGCCCGCATGCCCACCACCGAACACGCTTTCCCAAGGTAAGCTGTCTGGCCCGCCAGCCGATCAAGCGCTTCCGCGACCTCTGGCGCCGGGTTCGCCTCCGGCCAGATGAAAAATACCGTGGTTTCTGAAGGCCCCTGAGCCGGAAAGTAACGCGGCTGCTTGCCACGCAATACGGGTGGCCCATCGCCGGGATAGTTGGTCGGCACGAACGCCTGCGGGGTCTCCGACACTCCCGCCGACCCGGCACGAACGAACGGTGGACTTTGGCGTTCGAGCCATTCCAGCGCTTCCTTCTCGCGTGCGTTCGCGCCGTTCTCAAAATAGGCCGCAGCCAGCGCCGAAAACAGCCGTGACGGGTGCGGCGGCCATTCCGATTCCGCGCGGTCCTGGAAATCGCCTGCGAAGGCCCGCCCCAAAAGGTACTGCACCTCTAACGCAAACACCGCTACCCTCCTTCGGCGCCGGCCACTGCGCGGTCGCTGTACGCCACCAGCTTCAGGAGATCCGGGCGAGCTTCCAGTTCAATCCTGCCCGGACGCCACTTCAACCCGTTTTTCCCGGCATCATCCACCGCGTGTTTCAGTGCCAGTTCCGCCGCTGCCGAGTCGAGTTCGAAGCCTTCCCGATCCTTCTCGGTTCTGCCGATCAATTCGAACCGTGGCTTCTCCACCGGCACAAGCTGACACCGGGACCTAAGTTGATATCCATCTTCCTGGTGCAGCGTGGCAGCAAGCATCCCCAACGCCGCAATCACCGCGCGCCCCGCGACGTCCCGCTCAGCTGACGTCGCTCCCTTCGCATCCGGAAAACGCAACTTCCGAATCTGGGTCAGTGACAAAACGGTCGTCTGAACCGCCTCGCGGAAGGTCACGCCGCCCGGTCCCGTCTCCGGATCTGTAATCGACGGTGTCACGTTCCCGTGATTGATCTCGGATGGTCTTACCAGCTTGTCCTCGGATTTCTTGGCCTTTTTCCCATCGGCCTGCGGCTCCACGAACCGCCACACTTCCTCGGTGTCCGTTTTCGCAATCACATCCCGCACCAGCTTGATGCCCAGTGGATCGATGCGGGATGATGTTCGCACGCCCCGCACCGCGTCGATGGCAATGATTTCGGAAACCAGCGACCGGGCAATCTTGGCGGTATTGACCCCGCCTCCCGACTGGGAATCCCAGGTTCCGAAAAGCAGCGCCGTCGGCGCGTACTCAAAGAAGGCAGTGGCATTCCAAGCCCGCGCCGAAACCAGCCGCTTCCCGTTTTCGGACTCGCGAAATGGTTTCCCTTCCCAAATCGAGTCGCGCAGAATCGCGTCGTGCACCCGGTGTGGCACTGTCAGTGACGTAATCGTGTCGTGCCCCGGTATGTTCATTTCGAAAACCGGCATCGCCAGCCGCCCCGACCGGTAAGCCTCCAGCAGGACCTCCTCAAAGCGGTTTGCCTGGCTCTGCACACTATCGAGAAGGACGGTCTCGACGGTTACGCCGCCTATAATCCTCTTCTCGAATGCATACGCGCCACCGGCGTAGGTAGGCGGGAAGACCTTGTCTCCAGGTCCGCCCGCCGGCTGTAATTTGGTTATCGACCGGATAGCCGTCAGTTCTCCCCGGCATCCGCGAATTAGCGTTTGTATCAATTCGTCAGCAGTCATCAAATCTCCTTCAACCTCAATCGGGTTCTGCCGGTGGCGCCTGAGGTGCCGCCGGGCTGCATGGTAATCTTACACCTCAATCAGCCAATCCAGTCTAATTTTCGGCGTGGAAGTGTGCAGGTTGTTCGCTCGCCCGGCCATGATGGCTTACGCAGACGATAACGTCGCGAGCAACCAGCCAGACAGTCGCGTGTGGGCACCGGCAATCTTCGAAAAGGCATAGATCTCCTTCGAGGATGCCCGGCGTGGTAGAATAAGTTTGTCTCTGGTGTCCCACCACGTGGGCACCCCAATCGGTCCACGCCCTTCGCGAGAGGGCGTGGGCCAACCTTACCCAATCAAAACACACTTTTTCGGTGTTGTCAAGAATTATTGTGTGGTTTTTACGTTGTGCCCTATGCAAGGGCCGTACTTACAAGTTCCATTGGACGCAATCGAGAAACGCGCAGAACCTTCACTGCTCAATGGGGCCGCGACCGAGGGATCGCGGAAATGCGCACTCTTGCGCCTTCGGCCAAGGCCGAACGTAACTTCAATGCGGTCCGCGTAGTCGTGCGGATAAGGTCATTATATCGCATGATCGACAATGACGACATGCCTGCCGAGATTGACTTCAGCAAAGGTGTTCGCGGCCTCCATCACCTCCCTCCCGACGCGAAGATCCTGATGCCCGCCGCCATCGAGCGGAGTGTGTGGGAGTATTTCTCCGGCAAGGCCGAACAAAAGGGCGTCGATCTGTCGGAGCTTCTGACCGAAGTGTTGAAGCGCGATATCGAGATCAACGAGACGTTGAAGTGATCTCAGGCGACCCAGCATGATTTGGCCTCGCGCCATTTCCCAGTCACAACTTCTTTCTCCCCCATCTTCATCCACTTACCGCCAATCGCTTGGACCTCGCCTGCTATCCTGTAATCGGGAGGACAAGGCGTTGCAATCAATCCGTGATCCCGCCCGGCGCATACCCGCAACCTGGGGTAATTGGCTTCGTTCCGCCGATTCCTCCTTGAGCGGATCGCACAATCGGCGGGCGGCTTGTGGAAATGGATGACGTGCAAGGCCGCGCCCGACCCCACGTCGGCCGATCCCCACCCGTGATTCCGCCGAGCCCATACCCGCAAACTGGGGGAATTGGCTTCGTTTCGCCAAATCGTTGATCGCCTGCTTGACCCGGAAAAAAG
>Ga0187849_1004405_pt1 | contig 11716 bp, 11 predicted proteins | sample June2016WEW_4_10_2_FD_132412 | JGI IMG/M metagenome (GOLD analysis project Ga0187849, IMG submission 132412) | Peatland microbial communities from SPRUCE experiment site at the Marcell Experimental Forest, Minnesota, USA - June2016WEW_4_100 | ecosystem: Environmental > Terrestrial > Soil >... | reverse complement strand
TGGCGTTATCAGTAGTGCCTGCTCGGCCCATTGCCTCCAATTCCTTGCACATCTCTGCGAGCATCATGGCGCCGAGGTTTCCGCTGGTGGATTTCAGGCTATGGGCCGCTCCCTGCATAGCTGCTGCATCACCAAGGCTTACGGAGTGGCGGATTGTTTCCATTAGCTTCGGTGAGCTCTCCATATAGATCCGGATGACCTTCTCCAGGAGATTGGGCTGGCCTTCTCTGACCATCGACCTCAAACTTTCCAGGGTTTTGTAATTCAGATGGTCCAGGTGTGAAAATCGACCTAAAAACCCTTCACCATGCAGGTTTGATCCTTCATTCCCTCCATCCGGCAATCGGCAGGCTTTGGATTGGTCCTGTTCTGTCTGATCTTCCCAAGTGGTGTCTACCGGTATATCGTTCGTTGATTTAGATGGCAGCCACCGTTTCAATACTGCGAACAACCGATCCCGATTGAAGGGCTTGCTGAGGTAATCGTCCATCCCGGCGGCAATACACTGTTCACGGTCTCCCTGCATTGCATGGGCAGTCAGTGCAATGATGGGAGTGCGGTGAATCCCCTGACCTTGCTCAGTTAGATCCTTCCGTCCTCGCATTTCTTTTTCCCTGATGATCTGTGTGACTTGGTAACCATCCAATTCGGGCATCTGGCAGTCCATCAGTACAAGGTCAAAAGGAGTCTTTAAGAAGGCTTCGAGGGCTTCTCGTCCATCTGATGCCAGTTCGACACGGCAGCCAAAGCTTTCCAGCATGTGCTGCGCGACTTCCTGGTTTACAGGATTGTCCTCGGCAAGGAGCACCTGTGCTCCAAAGAGCACTTTGGCTTTATCCTCCTTTCCACACTCAACGGCCGATGGGGAGCATTTCTCAGATAAAGGTCCCATTACAGCGGTGATCGAGTTGAAAAGCTCGGACTGCCGCACGGGCTTGGTCAGATGAGCAGAAATGCCGTGCCTGTTCATCGTTTCTGTGTCGTAGTCCTGACTTAGAGAAGTGAGCAAAATGAGTTGAACGGAAGCGATAGCGGAATCCGCCTTGATCGCGCGGGCCAGTTCCAGACCGCTCATCCCTGGCATCATCATATCCAGTAGCGCCAACTCATAGGGATCTCCCATCGCAACTGCCTTTTTGAGCATTTCCAGGGCATTTTGACCGTTTTCAGCACACCCGTTGCGCATCCCCCGGGAGAGGACCTGATGATGCAGGATGTTGCGGTTATTCGCATTGTCATCGACTACGAGAACACGTGTGCCCTTAAGATCATGAGGCCGGGCAACTGCATGCTCAAAAGGATCGGAACGGGTCTTCAAACGCACTGTGAATCTGAAGATACTGCCCTTATTGAGCGTGCTCTCCACGCTGATTTGTCCACCCATCATCTCGCACAACTGCTTGCAGATGGCAAGACCCAGACCTGTACCGCCGTATCTTCGCGTGGTGGTGCCATCTGCCTGCGAAAAGGCGTCAAAGATATGCTCTCGGATTTCCGGGGCGATCCCAATCCCTGTGTCACAGACTTCAAAACACAGGCGTGCATAATCTTCCTCGTTTCCTAAGGCGGTTACGCGAACTAAAACCTCTCCACGCTCAGTAAATTTGATGGCATTGCCAACGAGGTTTACCAGTATCTGGCGCAAGCGGCCGGGGTCTCCCTGCAAGGCGATGGGAACATCGTTATCCAATTGGCATGCCAGTTCGAGGCCCTTCTGATGAGCGCTTTCCGCGAAGAGTTGTGTGATTTCTTCAACGAACTCGTGCAGGTCAAAGTCAATGTTTTCGAGCTCCAGTTTGCCTGCTTCAATTTTTGAGTAGTCCAGGATGTCATTGAGCACTCCCATGAGCGCTTCACCGGAGCGGAGCACAGTTTCGGCAAGATTGTGCTGCTTTTCATTGAGATCTGTCCCCAGCAGCAATTCTGTCATGCCAAGCACGCCATTCATTGGAGTGCGGATCTCATGGCTCATATTCGCAAGAAACTGAGATTTGGCACGGCTGGCCGCCTCCGCTGCTTCCTTTTCGGTGGTGCTCTCAGCGACGCGCGCGAGCGCAAGTTCGAGCTCTAGCCGGTGCCGGGACGCTATCTCGCGCAACATATTGGCTAACCGTCCGAGCGCCATCAACCGGGCCAGTGTCAGCGCGAACCATATCCAGACAATAATTTTCTGGGCCGGACTCGAATACGGGACCAAACTAACATCTCCCAGTGCGTAGAGGATGGCGGAACTCGCAAGCACTGTCACGGACCATATGATGCCTGTCTGGCGCCATGAGGACCTCCAACTGCCAAAGACGCCGACAACGAAGAGTGTCCCAAGAAAGACAACCCCAACAGACGGAGCGCAGGCAAGAAACACTAATGCGGTTGCCGATGCGACGCAGACTTGGGGCAGCCCCATGAACTTATCAGAATAGCGCTCGCTGTAGCCGGAGACGATCAAGGCGTAGAAAACTAAGGTCTCCGTACATCCGGTCGCAAAGTATGCAACGCAAACCCAGGCAGCTACACTGCCGGCGGAGGCAAACAGAGCGAGGATCACTGCGTCGGCAAGATAGGCGGGCACATACGAAAGCGGAAACCACGCGCGGAAACGCCGGAGCACACGAGGCTGCGCCGCCCCGGCTTCTTCAGTTGGCCCGGGATTCATGTCCTGTGCTCCTTTGCACGTCCGAGTCTTCTATACTGCATCGCATTCGATCACGCGCTGGTCTATGCCGGCCAGTACGCCGCCGGCCGTTTCCGGCGAGCCGACGTGCCATCCGCGCCCCATCGTAGACAGCGTTTGGCGGAGTTGACTTACTCCGCCCCTTTTCTGCTGTATCGGGACAAGCTTGAGAATTCTTCAATCCATTTCCTGCAACGACGACAATGAAACTTGCCGCCTCTGGAAATTTGCGGCCCGGCGATCTAATGGTCTCGAAATCATCCACGGCCAAGACCGTCCGAAAACGTCTTCGAACACCCGGAAGGCGCATTCAATTATCCTTTATCCCAATCATGATAGCAAGTGATACGCCGGCGGGCCTGTCTGCACGCTTGCAGGACGTACCACCATTTCCGGCAGTTTATAGCTCCTCAGCTCAATGCAGATTCGAGTTCCAAAAACCACTTTTTTCACTTTCTGGGCATTAATGTCAAGAGGTGAAATGGGTAAGGGTTGGAAACCAGATTGAAAAGCCTTAAACGGGTTCTACCGGCTACTTCCGACGGCCGTTCAGTGGAGGCTCACCTGTATCCATGTTTGGGGTCACATACACCAAGGGCACAGCTTGAGGAGTTCCCATTTTTGGGCAAAAATAGAGCCAATGCCGGTCATTCCGCTGAGAATCATTACAGTCAAGCCGATGGTGCTGACTACGCCGCCAATGTAGAAAATCTTCGTTAATGTGTCGAGTTGTCCCAATCCGGTCATCATAGATACCCTTCATTTCCGAAAAACCTGAAACTCATGCCCACACTCCGAGCATCTCTTCTCATAAATCTTCACCGTCTGGCCTCCGAGTAATTTCCCCACCCATGCGACGATGATGGTAAAGGACAGCTTGGATTGGACATTCTCACTGCCACAATGCGGACACTTCGCTTTTACTCGTGGATCTTGAATAATCATGACTCGCCCTCCCTTTTGATGGATGATGTTGTTTCCGTTGGCGAATTGAGTTGCGAACAGTCGAATGGAAGTAGAGTGGATCAAATTAATATCTTGGATATTCATATGTATAGGGAGGAAGCATCATTTCAGCGGCCGGAGGATGGCTAGGCTGGTGAAATATGCCTGAGAAGTGAACGAAGTGGGGGCTTGCAAGTTGGTGCACTGCTGGACAGTGGCAGCATCATTTCCAGGCACATTTTAGAGTAAACGTTGGGATCAAAACTGCGCTTTGGCGCCTATCGTTAGTCATTTGATGCATTATTACGGATTCTAAGTACCTGTAGGGAAGAGAGGCCAAAAAATCAACGGATGAATCTGGTTTTTTCCAATGCATCCTTTCGGGGTACCTGTAACGGTTCGCTGCCGGGTTTGCCGAGGCATACCACTGCCAGAGGCACCTTCTCAGATTTCACGTCCAGTATAGTTCGCATTATTTCTGCGTCAAACAAAGTGAACCACAGACTTCCAAGTCCGATAGCATGGGCCGCAAGAAGCATGTTCTGAACCGCCGCTGCACACGCGTGCTGGTATGCAATACCGCCGCCTTCTTTGAACTTATCTGCGCCAGTCTTGTCCGGATCTCCCACTATAACCACGAGTACTGGAGCAGAGAGCAAAAAATCGACGTTATATCGTCCCAACCATTTCCAGCCGCTCTTTTGAAACAAATCTTGCTTCAGTTTTTCAGTCTCTGTAAAAATCGTCTTCTTGGTTTCCTGGTTGGTGATAACGATGAAATCCCATGGTTGCGCATTCATTGGCGAAGGAGCCCACACGGCGGCTTCCAGGATTGTCGCAATCATTACTTCTGGTATTGGCTCCGGTAGAAAAGCACGACAACTCCGCCTTCCTTTAATAGTAGAGAAAATGTCCATTGACAGTCTCCTTCGGTTGAGTCGAAAGAATGCTGAGTTGCTATCATTACTCTAAACTGCATTTTGGCTCGAAAAGCTCATCGAATATCAGGTCGTAAAATATTAATTCCTCATGTACATTTCAACCTGAATAATGCGCCAACTTGGCCCCCAACTGGAGCCGAACCACATTCCGGTTCGGATTCCATCCCCCCCAAGCTCTTTGAATGCCGAGTGTGCGTAAATCATACGGTATTCCAATCAAAACGCAACTGGGAATGCTGATCCGACCAATTTGGGCAATTTGAGGACATACCATTATCCCCGCGTACACCATCCATTAGGAATTGATCAAAAAGGGCTTTGCTGTGGATCTGAGTTCGGTCGGGGCATTTGTTGACAAATATTTTGAAGAATTCGCGGCATATTGAAGTGGAGACAGGCAGTCGTTGGAAGGGCAAAATCAGAGAAGCTGGTACGAACAAGAATTGGCAGGTTAATCAACGTCGCTGATGATGTGACGGACAACTCATTATTTAACTGGTCCGTTCAAGCAAATGGAGCTGACGGTTTCGAACTTGCCCTGTACCTCATTTCACGTGCGCTGGAGGGGATAGATGCCCATATTGTTCATAACTCAACACGACGAAATAATAATCGAGGCCAGAGATGGCACAGAGGATCAGGTGGAGGCGATTGTGAAGGAGTCGATGGAAGAAGCATTTCAGGGGATAATCCCAGAGGTTCCATTTGTGGCGGAGCCCAAGATTGCAAATTCGTGGAAGTCATAAGCTCGGAAAATGCAACCGCCGTCGGACTCTGCCTTTTTCCCGGTCCCAATGGCAAGGATGAAACCCGAATCCGAGCGACCGAACAAACCATTTCTATTCTAAGAAGTAATATACCTGGCGCTTCCTATGGAAAAGGGGAATTTTATTCGGAGGAGCGCCTGGCATAGGCGATGTTTTTTAGCGATGTCCGCCGCCACTGTGGCCACCACCACCGCCGCCACTGCTACGCAAGCCGCCGCCGCCACCACCTCCTCCTATCTTGATGGGGAAGGCGAGGTTGATGCCCGGCGATTGATACACGTCGGGGGTATGGACGACCGTTGGAGGCGCATAGACGCGATACCCTTGGGCAGCACCTTGGCTCATTGTCTGCGCATGGTTCATTAGAGCTCTCGCGCCTGCCTGAGCGTTGGTGGAACTGAGCCGCGAGCTCTGAGTGGACCTGCTTGCCCCGGCGAGGGTTGAAGAATTTCGAATTCCCGTTCCCGTTGCACGGGTAACCGCATTGACCCTGCTCACCGTGCCGTTCGCATTGCTTACATGGTTGGAAAACCTGTGGTGGTGATCGTTCCTGTCGAAATCCTTCAGCATGAAGTAGCCGCCGAAGCCGAACCCTCCCCACCAGAATGGCCATGGGACCCAAGCATAGAGATAACCGTAGTCCAAGGGAGGTGGATAATAGCTCACAATGGGAGGTCCGTACTCGTCATAGTATTCCTCAACATTGGCGGGCGCTTCATATTCGGAAACCTCCGGAGGAGGAGCGGTGGAGCTTGACTGGTATTCGGAACTTGAACTTGATTCATTAGTGTATTTTTCGCCGGCAACTTCGATCGGAAGATTCATTGCGATGCTGACGTTGTCCATGGTGCGGGCCGCATCAGCCTCTGAGATACTCAGGCTCCCCGATGATGCCGATCTTGCGGTGCTTTCCCTCACCTCGGCAATGATGTCGGGCGTCATAGGATAGTCGGAAATCCATCCGTTTCGAGGCGTGATGCTGATCGAGGTCAGAGCATCTTCTGCTGCCGCTTCATCGTGGGACGAGGTTAAATTGAGGGCTGTTGCCAGTTCTACGGCAAACTGGCCTTCACTGACCAGAGGTTGTTCAATGGGGGGACGGCTGGAGGTTGAGCTTTGAGCGTTCACTGAGCCGGTACACGGTGCCAGAACCAGACCTGCGGCAACCAATATCACGAGCACTCTTTTCATTTAGTACTCCTTTCCGACGGACTGTCAGTCAACGCAATGCCCGGATGATGAATAAATATAAGAAGTCTGTGTCAAGGTCGAGTTAATATTCGTTAAAGCAGGTAAAGTTTCGTAAATGAATATCTGAGTCGCGATATTATACTTGACAATACCAACATAATGTGTATATTAGCCTTAAGAAAGGATTAAGTCCATGCAACACGCAATTTTATCTGATCCACGTTTTCACAATGAAGAAGCCGCATACGCCTATGTCGAAGCCCGGCTTTGGCCCAATGGCCCCATTTGCCCTCATTGCAAGAGTAAAGAGAGAATCGGCAGGCTCAAGGGCAAGAGCTATAGAGTCGGACTGTACAAATGCTATGTCTGCCGGAAACAATTCACAGTCAAGATCGGAACTATCTTCGAAGACAGCCATATTCCGCTTCGGCTCTGGCTGCAAGCCATGCACTACATTTGCGCTGCCAAAAAGGGCATAAGCTCGAATCAGCTTCACCGGACCTTGGGAATTACACTCAAGAGCGCGTGGTTCATGAGCCACAGAATAAGGGAAGCAATGAGAGGAAAGGGTTTTATGCCTTTGGGATATACAGGCGGAGCAGTCGAAGCAGATGAAACTTTCCTGTGGGATGATCCCGATCATCCTCTTAAGGGGCCTGGCGGTTTCGCACATAAAAACAAGATTCTTTCTCTTGTGGACCGACGGAGTGGTGAAGCGCGAAGTATGGTGATCGACAATTTAAAGGCTTCTACCGTTGTGCCGATCCTCAAACAGAATATCACAGGGGAAGCCAAACTTATCACCGACGATGCCAGCCACTACAATTATATTGCTCCAATCTTTCCGCGACACAGCACCGTTAGGCATTCGGCCAACGAATACGTTAATGCTGACGATCCCTCGATCCATACTAATACTGTTGAGGGCTTTTTCTCGATCTTCAAGCGTGGTATGCGAGGCGTTTACCAGCATTGCGCGAAAAAGCACCTTCACCGCTATCTCGCGGAATTTGATTTCCGCTACAGCAACCGAATTGCCAAAGGGGTTGATGATTCAAAACGTGCTGATAATTTATTGAGAAGTGTCACTGGCAAGCGTCTTACTTATCAAACGACTGATAGCTAAATCGAAGGCTGAAAAGGTACGGGGTTCTATGCCAAAAGGGAAAAGACGCAAAAAGAGCCAGAGATGGAGGGCTTATAGAAAATAATAGGCTTTTGTGGTAGGATCTTGGTGAAAACACCTTCCTAAAAGGGCCAAGTCGGTAAGAATTGAATGCGGACTAAGCCTGCCAAGCGCGTTAGCATTCAATTTTGGGACTTGCCGCCCACAAGGATAAGTATGCTCCTTGTGGGAAGGAAGGTCAAGATGCTTTCAAACGCTTTCAGAATTCCAGCATCGGAATATGTTAGGGCACTAGAATCCGGTTTGCCTTCGGCGGAACGTAACAAAAGGTGGCTCATGGTTCTCCAAGCTTATATTGACGATAGCGGAACACAGGGTAAGGAGCCATTTTTCTCTTTGGGGGGCTTTATATCAACATCCGGCAAGTGGGCGGAATTTGCCGATGTTTGGAAAGCCGAACTTGATCGCAAACCGTCAATTTCACACTTTAGTATGCGGAGTGCCTTTTCTCCCGATTTAGACGGCCCCTTTAAGGGGTGGGAACAACCGGAGATTGAGAAAAAAGTAACCGAATTTGTGAAAATAATAAAAACTTACGCACAAATGCGCGTCAGTTGTTCGCTTCGAAGAGACGACTACAAACAAACCATTAAAAAAGGATGGTTCCCGTCCAGAATAGACCATCCTTATTTTGTTTGTTTTTGGAGACTGATTATAGCTACAGTTACTTACGCACACCGTTCGAGATGGAATGCTCCACTTGATTTCATTTTTGATGAGCAAGGCGCGATGGGGTCGGAAACTGTCAAATGGTATCCATATATTAAAAAAGTCGCTCCTGAACCGCATAAGCCGTATTTTGGCTCTCCGCCTATTTTTAGGGATGACAAAATATTTCTTCCACTACAAGCAGCAGATTTATATGCATGGTCTATAAGAAGAAGGCTTCGGGAGAGTAAAATTCTTCATATGCCGCTACGGGACGAACTCAAGTCTCTCCGGCAGATGAAATCTATTGACCAACTCATTAAGGTCAGCGATCTAGCCGACATGGCGGATTACATGACCAAACTCGGAGTAACACAGTCTCCGTTAGCAATTCCCGATAACTAAAAAGGAGTAGCTATGGGCAGGAAGAAAAAACCTGAACCAGATGACCCGGAACAATCCGCACGATTCATTGAAACTGCCAAGCAACTTGGGTTAGTCGAAAATCCAGAAAAAGCCCTGGAAGACGCATTTAAAAAGATTGCTAAGGCACCTCGAATTCTGGGCCATAAAAAAGATTCGGAATCCCGCTAATTGGATTCCCTCGCTTTTCACTCGCCCCAAACCCTTGGGGTTGCGAAGTATAATATCGCGATCTGAGTTAAAGTTGGGTTTCGCCGCGTTGCACCCAGCAGATGAGGCAGTTTTTTTATGTGAGGTAGACCCACCCTAGCCGCAACCTTTACGAGCGGCTTATCATCCGGAGAAAACATCATTTCAGCGTCGGAAGGTGGCTAGCTCGGTGAGTCTGCGAGAAAAGATAAAGGCTTCTTGGCTCAAATGAAGACCATTTTTTTTGGAGATTCCGGTGTTTACATGACCAAACAGAGATGTGAGGACTTCTTCGACAATGAGGATAATTTCGATTTGGGGGAAAGCGATATCGAGGGAATGCTGACTTGGGCTGCTGAAAAAATGGGAGGACCTGATGTTCCGGTTGCTTACGCATGACGAGATCATAGTTGAAGCGAAAGGCCGCTTGGTGGATAAGGGACCAGGCCGCCGTTCAATGGCGCAAAATCTGCTCTAAAACTGCAGAAACCAGTCTTATTGGCGTTTCACTTACATATTCCAAAGGAGTGATCTAAAAGGCCAAACCAGCACAGGATGAGGTGAAACTGTCAGCAGGTCCCATGATCGCCCACTACTTCAACCCCTGGCCCTTCCAGTTCTCAGGATCGAAGTCCTGGATGTCGATCTTTCCGTAATCCTTGGGTGGAGTGTAGATCCGAGTCTTAGCCTTACCCGGCCTTACGGCGCTGTGAGTCTCCTCCATCACCCGCACCAGTTGCCAGGTGTTGTCCTTGAGTGAGTAGTTGAAGGTGTACTCGTTGCTCCATCGATCAGCGCTGCCGCCATCGTGTCGGACGGTGAAGGTCTTGGGACCAGTCTTCACCCCCCGGAATGGATCTCCCATCACTCCGCCGCAGGTGGAACAGAAAATGATTTTCTCGTTACGCTTCACTTCCTTAAGGGCGCCGTCCGGTTGACGCACCAGAATCAGGAGAGGTCTTTGATTCTCCTCGATGTCATCATCCGATGGATTTGCCTTCTGCTTCTCCAGTACGATCACGTAGTCTTGGAGGCCGTCACCGTTCAAATCCGCCCTCTCCAGGGCGATAAGCCGAGTGCCTTTTTCGACGAAGGGGAGAACCTCACGGGGTATCTTCTCGGGAGGGATTGGCGGCCCGTCATCGGCAAAAGCTGGCAAGGCTGCCAGAGCTATCAGAACAAAAAGAGCGAACTTCATCATCATTCCCTGCCTCATCGTGATGCAATTGCTTTGTGGCTTATTGTTGACTGATGGCGCGGTCGGCTCCTGCACTGAGACAAAACCGCCGGCATGTTTTGTACAGCCGCTGCATCGCACATCCTCATCTATTGTTACCTTATCCTGAATAATGCGTCAACTTAACCCCCAACTGATGCCGAACCGTATTTCCGCCTCCGATTCCATCCACAAAAGCTTTTGGAATGCCGAAGGTCCTTAAATCATACGATATTCCGATCAAAACGCAACTGGGAATGCTTATCAGACCAATTTGGGACAATTTCAGGGCACATCACCATTCAGCTCCGCAGTTGATGGTCTCGTTTTGAAGCCGTTTTATTATGGAGTGCAAGCAGCAAAGCAGAATCTTGAAGGGCTAGGATTGCCAAAATCCGGACGTGAAAAATGAAAAGGACTGGCCGCCAATTCATTCCAGCGACCAGTCCCCTCAGGTCATCTTGTCTTATCTAATGAGAGGGGATTACATTCTGCTATTTGACTTTTTCACTGAGAGTCTTGATAATCGTCGCTCCAGACTCTTTTCCAAGTATAGAATCAAGACACCATTCATGATCGAAGGGGGTTTGCCGAAGAATTACGCGCGATGCCAAATGTGAATTTACATATCGTCACGACCTGGAGGAGTGTTTCGCAGCCTCCTGTTTCTGGGAAAATCTAATAGCTCCTCGTATGCTCTCTCCGCTTTTGACAACCTCCAATCCCAAATGGAATTCAACAGCCATAGCTTGGTCTAGTGGCAGCCCTAAGCCCCGATAGACAGCTTCGCGGTCGCTTTTGAGGCAGTAGTTCGGGTACTGGGCCATCTTCTTCGCCATCTTTTCCGCCTCTTCACGTGATTTCCCTGTTTCCACCACGTAATTTGCAAGCCCCATCGCCAAGGCTTCTTCAGCGGATACGGATCTGCCTGTGAGGATCATGTCCATGGCCCGGCTGAGGCCAATGAGGCGCGGGAGTCTCTGAGTGCCGCCGTCCACCAGAGGAACACCATACCTGCGACAATACACCCCCAACACGGCATCTCTTTCCAAAACCCGCAGGTCACACCAGCAGGCGAGCTCCAGACCCCCAGCCACCGCGAAGCCACATATGGCGGCAATAACGGGTTTGGACAGCCGCATGCGGGTCGGTCCCATTGGGCCATCGGCGGACATGTCAACATTCAGACGATTCCCATGGCCTGCAGCAAAAGCTTTCAGATCAGCCCCTGCGCAAAAACAACCGCCTGCTCCCCATAGAACTGCCACGAGTGCGTCACTTTCACTTTCAAACGACCGAAAAGCATTTGCAAGCTCATCGGCCATATTTCTGTCCACAGCGTTCTTCCGCTCCGGACGATTCAATATGACGGTCCACACAGGTCCGTCTTTTTCAATCATGACATCCATGAGATCTCCTAGGAGCCTGTCGGAATAACGGCTTCTATAAATAGACTTGGAAGCATGGCTTAGCGCTTTGAGCAGCAGCGCTTAACTTTTCAACGAGCAATTCGATAACTATTCCAGGACAGTAATTATT
>Ga0187849_1004404_pt1 | contig 11716 bp, 10 predicted proteins | sample June2016WEW_4_10_2_FD_132412 | JGI IMG/M metagenome (GOLD analysis project Ga0187849, IMG submission 132412) | Peatland microbial communities from SPRUCE experiment site at the Marcell Experimental Forest, Minnesota, USA - June2016WEW_4_100 | ecosystem: Environmental > Terrestrial > Soil >... | reverse complement strand
ATCGCTTGCATGGTGAAATCCAGCGATTGATCGGCGGCAATCCTGCCGTTGCCGCTCAGCTCTCCCAAAGCCGGAGCGACCAGAACTAAATTACTTACCTGAATCCCATCCGGCGCGAGCCGCAGCGCGGAAGCGAACTTTTCAATATCGGTCTCCTGACTCGATCGGAGTCCTGCCATGGCGGCAATCGGAGCCATCTTTCCTGAAAGATCAAACCCAGCCAGCCGGGTATTGGAAATTTCCACTGTGCCGGCAATAATCAGTCCCTCAATCGGGCCTTCGGTGGCCAGATCGGAATTAAGAAATCCACCTTGCAGTGAAGCCCCTCTGGGAAGCGTGATGCCCAGCGCGGGAAGCAAGGCCGTCAGGTCCTGCACCGGCATATTGTTACCGTGCAGCGTCATTTTCAGAATGAGATTGGATCCCCGCATCTCGTAATTACCGTTCAGACGGGCAACAGCCTTCCCGTACCCGATGGTTGCGTCGCTCAAGCTCCCATTTTGACCCGCGAGGTCATAGCTGACCGAATATTGCAGTGAAACCGGCTTGCCTGCAGGAGAGCCGCTTTTCACGATCCGGAGTTTATCGGCAGACGCTTTCCCTTTGCTTCGAACTTGCCCACCGTCGGATGTAACGGTGCCGCTGAAGTCGATCAGGCCGGCAAGCCCCGATCCCGGCTCCACGAATCCGGAGGCGACGAGATCGAAATGCTTCACGACAAGCTCAGCGGACATAGGCGTCATCAGCATATCCTGCCTGGGGAGCGGTCCGGCCTTCCCTTCGAGTTTCAGCGTGCCCTGTCCAGGCATTGATGCCGTCAGGCTGAACGGAAAAGCCGTTGTGTAGGACAGATTGCTGGCCGCGATATCCACGTTGTTATACACGGCAGGCTTTTGCCGCTCTTGGCCGTTCACGACTGTAATCTGCCCTCCCGTGATTTTCAGCTGTTGGATCGATACATCCTTTCCCGAGGAACTGCCTGATTGACCGGAACCGGGCGCCTTCGGTTCGGAGCCGCTTCCCAAATCCGAAAAATTCCATTGACCGGAAGCGGAACGGATTAGAGTAATGGAGGGATGGTCCAGCACAATTCCGGTAATGCGAACGGATTTGGAGAAAATGAGCGGTTTCAGTTCAATCCCCATTTTCAATGATTGGGCATTCACAAACGGGGAATGGCTGAAGGAGGGATTATCGGCTATATTGATTTCTTCGACGGCGACGCTTCCGGACAGCGGCGAAAGCTTCAGCTTTCCCACCCTGACCTCCCGGCCGAGCGCACCGGAAAGTTTGGATTCGAGCTCGGGCTTGAATTGATTGACATCGAGAAAAAATGGGAGCGCAACGATTGCCGCAAGCAGCACCAAAAGAACAATCCCAATAACCTTCAGAGTTCGGGACCTTTTTTTGTCTTGGCCTGGCATAATTCACCTTCTTTCGCGAGTTCATTCAAAATTCCCAAATTCAGGAAAACTTTCTCCGCCCTTTTAACGTATTCCCATGAGAGGCATCAGTTTTCTCATACGAGGAGTTTATATGCAAAAGCATTCGATCTGGCGAGCCTTGTCGATCTTTCAGACACTCTGTGCAGTACTGGTAATAGCGGTCTGCCCATCAGGAGTTTTGATGGCAGAACAAAACAGAGCCGCACAAGAGGAATCCGTTCAGCCATTGCCGCCCCTGCCGCCTTTGCCGTTGAGTCTGGTAGAAAAGGCTGAAAAGGACGGAACGGCTTTACGCCTTTCTTTGAAGGACGTTACCAAGCTGGCCCTAACCAAAAACCTGGACATTGCGATTCAGGATACCAACGAAGGATTATCTCGGCAAGCGATCATCCAAGCTAAAGGATCCTACGATCCCACGATCACTTTGGCCCTAGGAGTTCAATCCCAGAAATCCCCCAATACAAACCTGGCCACAGAGTCACTCCTCGGCAATTACAGCACGATGGACTATGCGAACTGGAATTTTACAATTCAGCAGAACGTCAGGACCGGTGGTTCGTATTCGGCGAATCTTAATTCCAACCGAACCGACAGCAACGTCGGCTTTCTGCTATTCAGCCCCCAATATAACGCAGGCACTACCTTTACCTTCACTCAACCGCTGTGGCGGAATCTTCGAATAGATCAAAACCGGGGCCAGATCAAGCTTGCGAACCTCGATCTGAAAATGAACGATAGCCAATTCAAAGCGAAAGTCGTCGATATTATCGCCAACGTCCAGGGACAGTACTGGGATCTGGTAGGAGCGATCCGCGACTATGAAATCAAACGGGAATCCGTGAGATTGGCGCAAACAACTCTGCGCGATAATATCCGGAAAGCCGAAATCGGAACGCTGGCCGCTATTACCGTTACAGAGGCCCGGGCAACGCTTGCACAGCGCGAAGGGGACATGATTACTGCTGAGGAGAAGATATCCGACGCCGAGAATGCTCTTCTCACGATGATTTCCAGTGACAGGAAAGAAGAAATATGGTCGCAGGTGATTGTCCCGGCAGAAACACCGGATTATCAGGAATACAAGGTCGATTATGGGGCAGCCGTGGAGACGGCATTGAAGAACAGGCCCGAACTGGAACAATCGTATATCACATCGAATAAGTATGACATCAATCAAAAGGTGAACGAAGAGAGCCGGAAATGGCAGTTCGATCTCAAAGGTACGTTTGGAACGACTGGTGTTGCGGGGCCGCAGTCCTATATCACCAACCCCATTACGGGACAGCGCGAAGTTCTCATTGACCCGTCCATGGTTGGCGGCATCGGAAACGCTTACAAGCTGCTGTTCAACGGCGGATTTACCAATTGGGCCGTAAGTTTTAACGTGCAGATCCCGGTACTCAACAGAACCGTGGCTGCCCAAATCGCTGAGGTCAAGATTCAAAAAAGGCAAGAGCTTATGAAGCGGAAAAGCATCGAACAGCAGATTCAGGCGGATATCCGCAATGCGGCGCAGAAAATCGAGACAAATCGAAAGTTGGTTGAAAGCGCCAGGGCTGCGACCGCATACGCCCAAGAGCAGCTTATCGGAGAACAGAAGCGTTTCGAAGGGGGAGTAAGCGAAAACTTTCGCGTTCTGGATCGCCAGGCCAACTATTCGGCGGCCCAAGGGGCTGAGCTGCAGGCTTTGATCTCCTACAAAAAATCAATCATCGCGTTTCAAAAAGCGGAATATACGCTCCTCGATTCGAATGATTTCGTAACAGCAACAAATGCTACGAACAGGAAGCCGGATTTTAAATAAGTTCCTTATCGTTGCCGAAATAAATCTCGAGGGGGCTGGTGGTGTGTGGCGGTGGAATTATAGCGGGTTCATTGTTTTGCTTAGACCGGTCCCCCCTACAATCCCTTGTGGGGCTTGAATTTGCTTTATGCCAACATTGGGTTCTGCCGCGCTTTCAGCCCTCTGGAGAACCGACACTCCATACTGCCCACAGGTCTGTTACAGGCCCCTAGGGATGCTTTTTTCATGTCACATCCGGCTCACTGCTTCGTAATACTTAGGGGGTCCGTTCAAAGGAGTTGCAGCAGTAGGTTTGCGAGCGTAGCAGTGTGTGAGGACAAAAAAGGTATTATCAGAGTGACGAAATGCTCGGAATTATCCTGACTCTTGTTGCCGTGTTCCTGGTAATTTGCTTCGCATTTTACTTCTCCAGCCACCCTTCGGAACGTGGACCCAGGGCTGATTCTTTGTTTTATTTTAGTGTAAAGCCGTTTAGAAAGAAGCCCAAGAACCCCACCGGCGGTTAAAATCAGGGACATTCCCGCGTTCACTTGCTCCTGAAGTGGAGCGCGAAGGGGGGAACGTCCCTGATTTTTTCTCCATTTTGTCCTAAGATTAAAGGCTGTGACTGACTCGATTCGAATATCGGCCTGCCTTGACCACACGTTGCTGAGACCCGATGCGACGGCTCGGGATATCGAGCAACTCTGTGCCGAAGCACGCGAAAACCGGTTTTTCGCCGTATGTGTCCATGGGTCATGGGTGAAAACCGCCCGGCGGGCATTACAGGGCTCTGACTGCAAGGTCGTCTCCGTTGCCGGATTCCCGCTGGGTGCCATGTCTGCTGAAGCCAAGTGTTTCGAAACGAAGTCTGCGATCGCTGAAGGCGCGCAGGAAATCGATTTTGTGCTGAACGTTGGACGTCTGAAACAGGGCGACAGAAATTATGTTCTGGAAGAAATCAGGAATGTAGTGAAGGCCGCAGGCGGGTTGCCGGTGAAAGTGATTCTTGAAGCTTGTTTGTTAGGCGTTGAGGAGAAAATCCAAGCCTGCCGTCTGGCAATGGAAGGAGGCGCCCAATTTGTAAAAACTTCGACCGGCTTTGGCAGCGGCGGAGCGACATTGGCGGACGTGGAATTGATGCGGAGGACCGTAGGCCCGGATTTCGGAGTAAAGGCTTCAGGGGGAATTCGCGATCTGGAAACGGCCCTTGCGATGATTCAAGCCGGTGCAACGCGGATTGGCACTTCCGCAAGCGTGGCTATCGTTAAAGGAGAACAAGGATGAAGTATTTTGCAGCATTGCTGAACATGAAAGATGTTGAGAAGAACACCAAATATCGGCAGCAACATGTGGATTTTTTGACCGAGAAAGAAAAGGAGGGGAAGATTTTTGCCCGGGGACGCTTCACCGATGGAGGGGGTGGCCTTGTCATTTACATTGCAGCATCGCACGAGGAGGCGTTAAAGCTTGCTGAAAGCGATCCCTATGTTACCTCCGGAGCGCGAACCCTGGAATTACATGGGTGGGACATGAAAGCCGCCAAAAACTCATAACCGAAAAACGGGGACAGGCTACGCAATCCCCTAATTCCTGAAATCCGTGGAATGGGCGCAGTCTTCCTGAATTAGGGGATTGCGCAGCCTGTCCCCGTTTTTCGGTTTCACACCGGGATCTGTGATTCGCAGGGGACGCCGGTCTGGCAGAACCCGCACCCATAACCTTTCAAACCGAGTTGCTTGTCTGCATACTCAGCCGTAGCATTGCATTGCTTCGCGCACGCTGCCTTATTATGGCCTGATTTCGTGACAGCTCCCGCAGGGCATCGAGTCGTGCACATGCCGCAGATCCCCTTCGCATAGAAGAGGCAGTAAGCATGATGATTTTGATAGGGGCGCGGCGTAGCAGGAACCTGAATTCGCGCTACCACCGAACCGCAGCGGATCGCCTTCCCCTTGGGAGTAATCAAACCGTCGCAAAGTCCGAAAGTGCCGAGACCGGCTGCATAGGCGGCATGCCGCTCGGACCACGATGAAGCCATGCCGTAACGTTCCGAGTTTCCCATTTTGAAGCTTTTGGAAAGAATTGGGGCAACCGCGGCGTGCCCTGACTTATTCAGTGTCTCGGCCACATATTTCCGCAACTCTTCATTGAACTCCTCGCCATATATCCTTGCCCGGATCCATTTCTCTGAGGGATTCGTTTTCTGTTTCCGGAGATCAGCCTTAATTGCTTCCGTGTGAGGCAGGATCCATGAGATTACGGACAGCTCCTCCGCCTTTACAGAAATTCCAGGAAAAGTCAGACTGAATATTTCCAGAGGAGTCCAATGGAATGGACCGATGGGTTCTTCTTTGAACTGCTGGTAGATGGGATCGTCTCCTCGGGAGAAACCGACCAGCGGTTCGGCCCATGCCTTGTCGTTTTCCGCGTTCCTTATCGAGTTCCCCGGGGATTTCGCGACGTAATCGACGATAAAGGAAGTGATCCACGCAGCAGGATTTTCTTTCTCCAGGATCTGCGCGGCTAATGCAGATCCGGTCAACCCGGCGATCGCCAATCCCTGTGTGGATACCTTCAGAAACTCTCGCCTATTCAGTTCCAGCTTCATAGCGGGACTCCTTGAATGGCCACAGTATCCTGCACGGACCTATGCGCCGTCAACAAGATCGCGCCGAGACGCGGAGAGAGCGGATACGTGTCTCCGCGTCTCTCCGTGACAAAGAGGCTTGAGTCCGCTATTTTCACTGCATGCAGTCATTGAATGTGCTTCTCGTTAATCCTCCTATACACGACTTCACCGCCTACGATTTTTGGCTTCGTCCGTATGGATTGCTTCGCGTTGCAGGCCGGATGCGGCATAGCTGCAGCCTGCAATTTTTCGATTTCCTGGTTTCTCTAAAAAGAGATGCGTGGGGGCGGGGGCGCTATAGCAGCGAGGAAATTCCGAAGCCGAAGCCGCTCTCCGATATTCCGCGGAATTTTCGCCGGTTTGGGAGGCCGCGCGCTGAATTCCGCAGTTTCCTGCGTACGCACCGGTTCGATGCCGTCCTGGTTCAGACTCTCATGACCTACTGGTATCCGGGAATTCAAGAGGTCATTGAAGACGTGCGCGAACTGCAGCCCTCGGTGAAGGTCGTTCTGGGCGGGATCTACGCGACCCTTTGTCCATCCCATGCTCGTTCCTTGGGCCCCGACCTGTTAATTCAAGGCTCCGATCTGAAGCCGTTGTGGGATTGTCTTTCGATCGAGCCGAAGAAATCAGGATTTTATTGGCCTTCCGAGTATGCGGATTTGGGAGTGATGAAGATTTCTGAAGGATGTCCATTCCGGTGCACCTATTGTTCTGCGCCTCTGTTCTGGCCCGGCTTTATGGAACGCCCGATGCCGGACTGCCTGGATGAATTGAACCAGTTGGTCAGCATGGGAGCAAGGAATATTGCCTTTTATGATGATGCGCTCCTCTTTCGAGCCGACCGTGTGCTGGTCCCGTTCCTCGAGGCAGTGATGAAACTCGGGATCCGGGTCTCATTCCACACGCCGAATGCTTTACATGCGCGCTTTATAAATCCGGATTTGGCTCGGCTGATGGTTCAGGCAGGGTTTGCCAGCTTCTTCCTTGGCTTGGAAAGCTTCTCTCCTTCCTGGCAGCATTCGACCGGCGACAAGGTGCATGCGCACGAATTTAAGGATGCGGTGAAATGCCTAAAGGATGCCGGAGCCCAATCGATCGTCACCTATATTATCGTTGGACATCCGAACTCCGCAGGCCAGGAATTGGAGCAGTCGATCCATTTTGCGCATCAGTGCGGTACAAGAGTTCTCCTGTCGGAGTTCTCTCCAATTCCGGGCACCGAAGACGGAGAGAAAAGTGAGGCATGGGCGGATTTGGAGGAGCCGCTCTCGCATAACAAGACGGCTTTCGCGATCCGGCGCTTGGGCTTGGAACACATGAATCGGCTGAAGGAACTTGCACGCTCGCTGAATTCGCTTTTGTAATCTTGCCTCAAAGACTCAGAGACTGGACGCAAAGCCTGCCAGGCGAAAATGGTGATCGTAGGTCATCGCCTCCAAGCATCCCGCCGCTTCCATGCAGGCAAAACTGACAGCATCCGTGTAGGAGATCGGGTGATCTTTTAGTTTTTCCATCCAGCTTTTGGCAGATTGATGGTGAGCTGCGCCTGCAAATTCAATCCGTACGAGCGGGCTTGCTTCAATCTTGGCCAATGCCGCGGCTGCTGCTTTGGTGCCAGCCCTGTGAAGAAAAAAACGATGTGTCTCAGCGACAACCAGATTTGTCGTGAACAATTGTCGCTTTGACGCAACTGCCTGTCTAAATATGCGGTCTGCGTCCCCATGATATTGGTCGCGCCCAGAGAAAAGAGCTATCCAGGCGCTTGTGTCGACAAAGGCGCTATTTCCGCCGGCGTGTTTTTCGGTAGCGCGGCTTCTTTTCGGCAACATAGGCCTCCAGGAGGTAGTGGTCGACATTCACGCTAGCATCTTCCGGCAGCCCGTCGATCATGCCGCTGGCAGAAAGAAGGGGATCTTCCTCTGGAACGCGAGTCAACGCGCGTAGCGCAAAACGGACTGCCTGGGACTTGGTCCATCCCCGCTCGTCGGCCCATTTCTCTAGGCGATCGAAATCTGAATCATCAAGGTAAATCTGTAAAGGTCGTGTCATGAAGAATGATTTTATTAGTTCATGATTTATTTGTCAAATTATCATGAAGAAGTTTATGAGGTTAGTAGGTCAAAACGGGAAACCGGAAACGCGTTAACGAAATTTGGTTTCCAGTTGCTGAACTTTGGCCAATCGCCGGAGGTGACGTTCTTCGGCCGAGAACGTTGCTTTTAGAAAAGTTGAGATCAGATCACGCGCCAGTTCGAGTCCAATGACTCTCGAACCGAGCACCAGGACATTCATGTTGTCGTGTTCAACTCCTTGATGCGCCGAGTAGCAGTCGTGGCAGACTCCCGCCCGTATTCCCGGAATTTTGTTGACAGCGACGGATGCTCCCACGCCGCTTCCGCAGATCAGGATCCCCCTCTCGGCTTGGTGGTTGAGAATGGTGAGAGCCAGAGCCTCCGCATAATCCGGGTAATCCGATGCTGAGGCGTTATGGGCCCCGACATCGACAACATCGTGTCCCAAACCTTGTACATAATTCAGCATCGCCTGTTTCATCTCAAAACCGGCATGATCGGAACCGAGCACAACGCGCATAAAAGATCTCCTCTCGAAGCATTATAACTTCAGGACTCTCCTTGGTTTCAATCTCGAATATTGAATCTCCAATTTCGAATCGAAATGTTCGAATCGAAATTGACATCAGGAACGCGACAATCTACATTTTGCCTTAATCTTGCGGGCGGCGCTTCAGCGCCGCCCCAATATTAGTTCTAGGGAGCGCTGCCGATGAATGAGAATTTGCCGAAGACTTCTGCCCCGTCAACTCTGGACCAGGTTTGCGTTAATTCAATTCGGTTCCTTTCAATCGATGCCGTACAGAAGGCAGATAGCGGACATCCTGGATTGCCCATGGGCGCCGCGCCCATGGCTTATGTGTTGTGGACTCGTTTCCTCAAGCACAATCCCGCCAATCCCGGATGGTGGGACCGCGACCGCTTTCTGCTTTCCGCGGGGCATGGGTCCATGTTGCTATACAGTCTTTTGTTCCTGACCGGCTATGACCTTCCGCTCGCACAAATCCAGCAATTCAGGCAATGGGGAAGCCGCACTCCCGGTCATCCTGAACGCGGGGTAACGCCGGGCGTCGAAATAACAACGGGACCATTGGGTCAGGGATTTGCGAACGGGGTTGGGATGGCCATGGCGGAAGCTCATCTGGCGGCGCGCTTCAACCGGCCGGGGCATGAAATTGTGAACCATTATACCTACGCCATTGTGAGCGACGGAGATATGATGGAAGGGGTTGCTTCCGAGGCCGCATCCCTTGCGGGTCACCTGAAGCTCGGAAAACTTATTTACCTCTACGACAACAATCACGTGTCCCTGGCCGCTTCGACCGACATTTCTTTCAGTGAAGACCGTGCGCGGCGCTTTGATGCCTACGAATGGCACACGGTTACTGTCGAGGACGGGAACGATCTGCAATCGATTGAAAATGCAATCCGGGAAGCGCAAGCCGAAAAAGCTCGTCCGTCGCTGATCCTGGTAAGGACACATATAGGATATGGTTCGCCGAACAAACAGGACTCCTTTGAATCCCACGGATCTCCGCTGGGGGCCGAAGAGGTGAAATTGACGAAGCAGAATCTGGGCTGGCCCTCAGATCCGCCCTTTTATGTGCCCGAAGAAGCTCTGGATCATTTCAGGAAATCATTGGCGAGCGGGAGAAAAGCGGAATCGGATTGGAGCGCAGAATTCGCTGGATATTCGAAGAAATTCCCCGACCTCGCGCAGGAATTTCAACGGGCGATGCGCGGAGAGCTTCCCACTGACTGGGACGCCGGCATTCCTTCCTTTTCTGCAGATGCAAAAGGAATCGCGACCCGCGCTGCATCGGGGAAAGTCATCAATGCAATCAGTCCAAAACTTCGGGCACTGGTCGGAGGATCGGCAGATTTGAATCCGTCAACCCAGAGCGTTATGAAAAACGAAGGGGATTTTGAAAGCCCGGACTTCAAGGCCAAAGATATGCAGGGGGCGACCGGAGGGGGATGGAGCTATCAAGGCCGGAATTTGCATTTCGGCGTCCGCGAACATGCCATGGGTTCGATCGCGAATGGGATGGGAGCTCACGGCGGGATCATCCCGTATACGGCGACCTTTTTTGTTTTCTCCGATTACATGCGTCCGCCGGTCCGGCTGGCGTCGCTGATGGAGCTGGGAGTTATCTTCATCTTCACGCACGACAGCATCGGGGTGGGCGAAGACGGCCCGACACATCAACCGGTCGAGCATCTGGCAGCGCTTCGGGCAATTCCTGATCTTGTGGTCATCCGCCCATGTGATGCAAATGAAACGGTTGTGGCCTGGCGCGTTGCCGTCGAAAGCCGTCGTCGACCGGTTGCGCTTATCCTAACGAGACAGGCGGTCCCCACGCTTGACCGCACGCAATATGGATCTCCCGAAGGACTGCGGCGTGGCGCCTACGTTCTGGCGGATACCCCGGGAGAAAGGCTCGATCTGCTCCTGCTTGCAACCGGATCCGAAGTGGGTCTTATCGTAGAGGCGCAGCGGAAGCTGGCCGAGCAGGGAATTGCAACGCGGACGATTTCAATGCCCAGCTGGGAACTCTTCGAGGCTCAGCCACAGGAGTACCGGGATGAAATCCTTCCTCCGTCCATTCGTGCCCGGCTGGCTGTGGAAGCCGGAATCTCTCAGGGATGGTGCAGATATGTCGGCGATAAGGGAGACGTGATCGGATTGGATCGATTCGGCGCCTCTGCGCCGGGCAAGGTTGCGTTCGAGAAGCTCGGCTACACGGTCGAAAACGTGGTTGAACGAGCCCTTCGTGTCCTGGAGTCTTCGAGGTAACCGCAAAGACACCGGGACTCAAAGCAAACTTTATTTCTCCGGCGGAGGCATTTTATCGGAAGAAAAGTTCGGCAGCATTTCGTCGCGCATGGACAAGTGATAGACAATCGATGCAACTACAATTGCGCACTGCTTCAAATCTCCCTCCAGTACGCGCTCGTAGGTATCCAGGTTTGTATGCCATGTGTGAGTCTGGTATTCGATCGGGTCCTGTGACAGGTTGATTCCCGGCAATCCCGCCCAGTTGAACGAGGTGCTGTCTGTCCCGCCGTAATTTCTGCTTTGAATCGAATTCGCTCCCATGACTCCCATATCTGCGAATGGCTGTAAAATCTGCCTCAAAACGGCTGAGCTCTCCGGAGGACCGAAAACGGAAGCTCCACGCACCCGGCCGGTTCCCGAATCCAGGTTTATATATGCCATTAGTGTCGGGAATTCCTGACGGGGCAATTCAAAAGTGCCGAAGTGGTCTCGCACATATGCTTTTGACCCAAGCAGTCCCTGTTCTTCTCCACCCCAAAGGGCAATCCGGATCATTCTCCTCGGCTTGACACCAAGCTGTTTTAAAACTCGGACAGCCTCCATCATGACAGCTACCCCGGTGGCATTGTCTGTGGCGCCCATGCCTGCGTGCCATGAATCGATGTGAGCGCCCAACATAACCACCTGGTTCTTTTTATCGCTCCCGGGGATTTCAGCGACTGTATTCAAAGACATCTGATCGGGGTGGATGGTGTTTAGAATCTCGACTTCCATTTCGATGTTGTTTCCATCCGCCAGAACGCGGCACATCCGTCCGTAATCTTCGTTGCGGATGACGATGCTTGGCACCGCTTTTGCCGCATTGTAGGTGCGGTTGGCGAAGACACGAATCTGTCCATGCTCCCGAGCCGCATCGGAGATCTTCACAAGCGCTCGATTTGCCACCAGAAAAGCGTCAATCCTCTCTTCAATTTCCCGCGAGTCCAGAAGCTTGGGCGCATT
>Ga0187849_1004403_pt1 | contig 11720 bp, 10 predicted proteins | sample June2016WEW_4_10_2_FD_132412 | JGI IMG/M metagenome (GOLD analysis project Ga0187849, IMG submission 132412) | Peatland microbial communities from SPRUCE experiment site at the Marcell Experimental Forest, Minnesota, USA - June2016WEW_4_100 | ecosystem: Environmental > Terrestrial > Soil >... | reverse complement strand
TCGCGCCAGAGCGGGCTGGTGCGAGCCTGCTCCAGCGCCTTGTGGTCTTTCCAGAAAACCACCCAAAGGTATTCCGGCTTGCGCGCCTCGAAAATCCTGATGAAATGAGCTCCGAGGCAACCGTCGATTTTCTTCAGTGAGGGCAGGGTCACTTGCCGGCCGAACTTCTCGTAATCCTCCACACGCTTCTTGCGTGCGCGCATTCTCCAGATGTGGACGAACATCGTGAGCCTCCTTGTACCTCTAGATCACCCGCGCTTCGTTCTTGAGTTTGTCGACGAGCCGGGTGGCGATTTCCTTGGGGCCACCGGTGAAGAACTCGGTCTGGGCCGCCTTGGGCGGAACATAGACCCGGGTGATGCGGTAACGCGGCGCCAAATCCTCCGCGCTCAGGCCGAGAGCGGCGGCATTAAGTTTCTGAACGGGCTTGGACTTCGCCGCCATGATCCCTTTCAGCGTGGCGTAACGCGGCTTGTTGATGCCGGATTGAATGGTGAGCACGGCGGGCTGCGGCAGTTCGATCCACTGGAACCAGCCGCCTTCCAGTTCGCGCTTGACGCGCAACGCGCCACCCTCCGCCTGGATCTCCATGATGATCGTGGAGTGGGGGAGGCCGAGGAATTCCGCCAGCAACACGCCGGTCTGGGCGAATCCCAAATCGTCGGACTGCAATCCGGTCAGGATGACGTCGGGCTTCTCTCGCTCGATGGCCTTCGCGAGCGCGCGGGCGATGCCGAAGGCGTCGAGCGCGGCGAAGGCGGGATCGTCAAGATGCAGGGCGCGGTCGGCGCCCTTGGCCAGGGCTTCCTTGATGGCCTGCTGGGCGCGCGCCGGCCCCAGCGTGGCGAGCACCACTTCGCCGCCATGCTTTTCCTTCAGGCGCAGGCCCTCCTCGAGCGCGTAAATATCCGGCTCATTGACTTCAAAACTGAGATCGGTTTCCTGCACCCAAGTGGCGGCGGCGTTCAGCCGCAGCCCCGAGTCACGCGCAGGAACTTGCTTGATGCAAACCACGATTTTCACGGCGACGAATCACTCCTGTAGGGGACCTGTTAGCGTCTCGGGTAGCCAGAGGACAAATCCGGCCGGGGTATTATATGCGAATTGGCCGATAGGTGCAGCGGTTTAGCTCCAATACGGTTCACTTAAGGGGTCCCAGGAAAATACTACTGAATTCGTTCCTGGGTGACCCCCTCACCCGGCCCGCCCCGGCTGGAGAAAACACCGGTTGCGGGCCACCCTCTCCCCCAAGGGGGAGAGGGCAGTTAATTCCAAGAGGTTTGGTGAAGAGAAGCTGCCTACCCCGCGTACCGCTTCATGAGCAGTGCGGCGTTGGTGCCGCCGAAGCCGAAGGAATTGGAGAGGGCGTACTCGACGTCGGCCTTGCGCGCCTGGTTGGGGACGTAATCCAGATCGCAATCCGGGTCGGGGTTCTCAAGATTGATGGTAGGGGGCAGCATCTGGTCGCGCAACACCAGCGCGGTGATGCCCGCTTCCACTCCGCCCGCGCCACCCAGCAGGTGGCCGGTCATGGACTTGGTGGAACTCACGGCCAGCGTGCGGGCGTGCTCGCCAAAGACTTTCTTGATGGCGAGGGTTTCCAGGCGATCGTTGTAAGGTGTCGAGGTGCCGTGGGCGTTGATGTAGTTGACCTGCTCGGGCCGAATCGCGGCATCCGCCAGGGTTGACCGCATGGCGCGCACGGCGCCATCGGCGGTCTCTTCCGGCTGCGTGATGTGGAAGGCGTCACCCGACATGCCGTAGCCGACGATTTCGGCAAGTATCTGCGCGCCCCGCTGGAGCGCGAAATCCAGTTCTTCCAGGATGAGGATGCCCGAGCCTTCGCCGATCACGAAGCCGTCGCGCTCCTTATCAAACGGGCGGCTGGCCCTTTCGGGTTCGTTATTGCGGGTGGAGAGCGCGCGCATGGCGGCAAACCCGCCCACTCCCATGGGCGTGATGGCGGCTTCGGTGCCGCCGCAGATCATCACGTCGGCGGCCGAGCGCTGGATGAGCTTGAAGGAATCTCCTACCGCATGGGCGCTGGAAGAGCAGGCGGTGCAGGTGGCGGAGTTCGGCCCCTTGGCGCCGTGGCGGATGGAGATGTGGCCGGCGGCGAGGTTGACGATGGAAGCGGGAATGAAGAAGGGTGAGATCCGGCGCGGGCCGCCCTCGAGCAGCGCCGTGTGCTCGCGCTCGATGACATCGAACCCGCCGATGCCCGAGCCGATATGCACGCCCACGCGCTCGGCATTGTCGGGAGTGATCTGGAGCCCCGACTGCGTCAGGGACTGCTGGGAGGCCGCCAGGGCGAACTGAATGAAGAGGCCCATCTTCTTCAGTTCTTTCTTTTCGATGAACTGAAGCGGGTCAAATCCCTTCACTTCCGCCGCGATGGTCACGGCGAAGCCCGTGGTGTCAAAGTGCGTGATGGGCGCCACGCCGCTCTTGCCGGCCAGGAGATTCCGCCACGACTCCACCGTGTCGAGGCCGAGGGCGGTGAGCAAACCCACACCGGTCACGACGACTCTCCGCGTCAAGCTGTGCTCCTCCTGTGGAGACCTGCCCTGCGCTGGTCAGTTCTTCGAGGGTTTCACGTGGGCTTGGATGTAATCAACCGCGTCCTTGACGGTCGCGATCTTCTCCGCGTCCTCGTCCGGGATCTCAATTTCGAACGACTCCTCAAACGCCATCACCAGCTCCACGATGTCGAGTGAATCGGCGCCGAGGTCGTCGACGAAATGCGCGGTGGGGGTAACTTCCGACTCGTCCACCCCGAGTTGCTCCACAATAATCTGTTTCACCTTCTCTTCGGGCGAAGCCATCAGTCTATCCTCCTCAAGTTACATGGGGGCGCTCATTCTAACTTCGCTATGGGCAAGCGTCAAGCGCTGTGTAGTCCCAGAGCCTTACCCGCTAGGCCCAATACTGTTCACTTAAGCTGGATGTTACCAATTCGACCCCCTCACCCCCGGCCCCTCTCCCCCAAGGGGGCGAGGGGGGAGGTAATTTGAATTTACTGCCCTCGCCCCCTTGGGGGAGAGGGTGGACCGCAACCGGCGCTTTCTCCAGCCGGGGCGGGCCGGGTGAGGGGGTCACTCGGGAACAAATGGATGAATAATCTCCTCAACCCTCTTATGTGAACAGTATTACCGCTAGGCCATGTACATACCACCGTTAATATTGAGTACGTGACCCGTAATATAGCCCGCTTCCTCCGAGGCCAGGAAAAGCACGCCGTTCGCCACCTCACGGTCGGTGCCCATGCGGCCCAGGGGAATCACGCCTAACATCTTTTCCTTGATTTCCGCGGGCAGACCCTCGGTCATGGCTGTGGCGATAAAGCCCGGAGCGACCGCGTTCACCGTGATGTTGCGCCGGGCGACTTCCGCGGCCACTGCCTTGGTCAGGCCAATGATGCCCGCCTTGGAGGCGATGTAGTTCGCCTGGCCCACGTTTCCGACTTGCGCCACCACGGAAGCGATGTTGATGATCCGCCCGTAGCGTTGCTTGACCATCGAGGGCAGCGCCGCCCGAATGCAGGAGAACGCCCCGGTCAGGTTGACCTTGAGGACGGCTTCCCAATCTTCGCTCTTCATCCGCATCACCAGGTTGTCCTTGGTAATGCCCGCGTTGTTCACCAGGATGTCGATCTTGCCCCAGGCCGCGATGATCTCTTCCATCATTCTCTGGACGGTTGCCGGGTCCGTGACATCGACGATGCACTTCAGCACTTTGTATCCCAGGTTCTGGAATTCCTCGAGGGTTTCATCGAGCTTGGGACGGGGTATGTCGGCCAAAACGATACTCGCGCCGGCTTCGGCCAGGGTCAAGGCCGTGGCCCGGCCGATTCCCTGGGCGCTGCCCGTTACCAATGCTACGCGTCCTTCCAGACTCGTCATAACGTCATCGGCTCCTTGTCATTGCTTTTTGATTTGCTCCTGCGTGACCCCCTCACCCGTCCCGCCCCGGCTGGAGAATGCGCCGGTTGCGGGCCACCCTCTCCCCCAAGGGGGCGAGGGCAGTTAATTCCAAGGGGCTAGCGAGAGCACGGCGCGAGGCGCGCCACCACTTTGCTGAGCGTGGCGACGTCTTCGACGCGCAGGCACTCCGCCGTCCGATCGATCTGGCGCAGCAGTCCCGAGAGGACTTTGCCCGGCCCGACTTCCACGAACATCTCCACGCCTTCCGCGCGCAGGCGCCGCATCGACTCTTCCCAGCGCACGGGAGCGGTCACCTGGCGCTTCAGCCCTTCGCGTACCAAGGCGGCGGCGTTCACCACCCGGGCGTCCGCGTTGTTCACCAGCGGCACGGGCGGGTCGATGAATTCCGCCGCATCCAAGTCAACACTCAAACGGTCCTGCGCGGGCTGCATCAGGGCGCAATGAAAGGGGGCGCTCACGTTGAGCAGGATGGCCCGCTTGGCGCCACGCACTTTCGCCAGTTCCACGGCTCGCGCCACGGCCCGGGCGCCGCCGGCGATCACCACCTGGCCGGGTGAATTCAAGTTTGCCGGAGAAACCACTTCTCCTTGAGCGGCGTCGCAGCAGACAGCTTCGACCGCCGCGCCGTCCAGGCCCAGGATCGCCGCCATGGCGCCTTGGCCCACCGGCACCGCTTCCTGCATGTATTGGCCACGCTTGCGGACCAGCCGCACGGCGTCGGCCAGACCCAGCGCGCCCGCCGCCACCAGGGCCGAGTATTCTCCCAAGCTGTGCCCCGCTACATAATCCGCCGGAATGCCCTTTTCGCGCAAGACCCTTGCGGCAGCCACGGAAGCGGCGAGAATCGCGGGCTGGGTGTTGGCGGTAAGCTGCAGTTCTTCCGCCGGGCCGTCAAAGCAGAGCTTGGACATCGCGAAACCCAGGGCCTGGTCGGCTTCCTCGAACACAGCGCGCGCGCAAGCAAAATTCTCCGCCAACTCCCGGCCCATGCCGGGATATTGAGAACCTTGACCGGGAAACAGGAAAGCGACCTTAGGCAACGGGGACCTTCCTCATACTGAATCACTGAGTCTGCGAATCAGTGATTGATTACCTTCCCCAACAGTGGGAGCAGAATTCAATGATTCAGTGGCTCACTGACTCAGTGATTCAGTTCCTCACCACCGCATCAGCACTGCTCCCCACGTGACGCCCGCGCCGAAGGCGGACATCAGCACCAGGTCGCCCCTTTTCAGGCGGCCGCTTTGCACGCATTCATCCAGGCAGATGGGGATGGAGGCCGAGGAAGTGTTGCCGACGTGGCTGATGTTGGAATAGACCTTCTCGGAGGACACGCCCAGCCGCTCGCGGACCGCCTCCGTAATGCGTTGATTCGCCTGGTGGGGGATGAAAAGGTCGAGATCGGCCACCTGGAGGCCGGCTTTCTTCAGCACCTGGCGCGAGACGTCTTCCATGCTGCGGACCGCCACCTTGAAAAGCTCGTTGCCCCGCATCTTGATGTAATGGGCGCCCTGTTCGACGGTTTGGCAGGAAGCGGGCAGGGCGGTGCCGCCGGCAGGGATGAAAAGGTGATCGGCGTAGTGGCCTTCGGTGTGCAGTTCGTGCGCCAGGATTCCCGAGGGCGGCGCGACCGGCCCGAACACCGCCGCGGCGACGCCGTCGCCGAAAATGACACAGGTGGCGCGGTCCTTGTAGTCGAGATAACGCGAGAGCAACTCGGCGCCGATCACCAGCACGTACCTTGCCGTCCCGTTGTGGATGAATTGCTCCGCCACGGTCATGCCAAAAAGAAACCCGGAGCAAGCCGCGGCCAGGTCGAAGGCGCAGCAGCCGCGCGCGCCGAGCGCGGACTGAATGAGCGCGGCGGTCGAGGGCAGCGGCATGTCGGGCGAAATCGTAGAACAGATGATCAGGTCGAGATCCTTGGCCTTGATTCCCGCTTTCTCCAAGGCTTTGCGCGAAGCCAGCACGGAAAGGGAGGAGGTCGTTTCATGGGGGGCAGCCTGGCGGCGCTCTTTGATGCCGGTGCGGTCGGTGATCCACTGGTCGGTGGTGTCCACCAGCTTCTCCAGATCTTGATTGGTGATCACCTTATCCGGCAAGGCCGAGCCCGTTCCTAACACCCCTGCTACACACATAGAGACTCCTGGGACTGAATCAGTGAGTCATTGAACCAGTGAATCACTGAGTCAGCGAATCAGTAATTGATTACCTTGCCCAACAGTTGGAGCCGAATTCAATGATTCAGTGGCTCACTGATTCAGTGATTCAGTCCTTTTCGGCGGAGGGAACGCGGGACTGAATCGGGAACCCTTGATTACCCTTGGGGATTTCCCAGGGAAGCAGCCGCTAAGTCGCGTTCAATCTTCTCGTTCACTTTTCCGGTGGCGAATTCCGCCGCGACCCGGATGGCATTCTTGATGGCGTTGGAGTTCGAACCGCCGTGGCAGATAATGCATACCCCTTTTACACCCAGCAACGGCGCGCCGCCGTACTCGGAATAATCCACCCGCTTCTTGAAATTCTTAAAGGCTTTTCGGGCCAGCACGTAGCCAACCTTGGAGGAGAGCGTGCTGGAAAGAGCTTCCTTCAGCAGGCTGGAGACCGCTTCGATAAGCCCTTCGCTGATCTTCAGGGCCACGTTGCCGATGAAGCCGTCGCAAACGATCACTTCCACGCTGCCGTTGTATAGGTCGCGGCCTTCCACGTTGCCGACAAAATTCACGGGAAGCTGCTTGAGCAGCGCCAGCGCCTCGCGGGTCAGGTCGTTCCCCTTGTGCTCTTCCTGGCCGATGGAGAGCAAGCCGAGGCGCGGGCGCTCCACGCCGAAAATGACGCGATAGTAGGTCTCACCCATCACCGCGAACTCCACCAGGTGGTGGGGCTTGCAATCGACGTTCGCGCCCACATCCAGCAGCACGGCGGCAGTGCCCTTGGAGGTGGGGAAAACCTGCGCCAGGGCGGGGCGGTCCACGCCTTCCAGCGCCCCCAGCACAATCTTGGCGGTGGTCATCACGGCGCCCGTGTTGCCGGCGCTGATCATGCCGTCGGCCTTGCCCTCGTGCACCAGGCGCGCCGCCACCCGCAAGGAGGAGTCCCGCTTGGCGCGGAAGGCCTTGGTCGCTCGGTCCTGCATGGTGACCGCTTCGCTGGCGTGGACGATCTCGATGGGCAGGCCCCGCGCCTCACGGCGGCCGAGCTCGCGGCTCAGGCGGTCTTGCGGCCCGACCAGCAAGACCTCCGCGTATCCCGCCCGCGCGGCCTCGATCGCTCCCGCAATTTCCGGCTCCGGCGCCGAGTCGGTGCCCATGGCGTCAACAGCAATACTTCGCATCGTGGTCAGTTCAATCGATGGAATAGGGTCGGCGCGGGAAGAGACGGTCGCGCCGGGTCGAGCTGCCGAGGGTCATCGCCTGACACTTTAAGCGGATTCCTCCACCAGGACCACTTCCCGGCTGCGATAGTAACCGCAGTGCGGGCAAACCTGGTGAGGCAGCTTCTTTTCGTGACAGTGCGGGCACTCGGCCATGGCAGGCGCCGCCAGATGATCGTGCGACCGCCGGCGATTCTTCCGCGCTTTGGAATGTCGTCGTTTGGGATTCGGCATGGTTGTTCTTCTTTCCTTCGATACGGAATGCTGCGCGGGGACCCACCACTGCTGCCCGCCAGGCAGTCACCCCTGGCTGCTGGATTTTCGACCGGAACGGCTCGGGTGGGAAGCATTCCTCCCGGCCACCCCGACATTACTCTCCCTGGAGCGAAGCAAAGGGAGAATCTTCCGGCGAGTGCGAACAAGCGCACGATACAAGATTCCGATTCACCCCGCACCCTGGACACAAACCCCGGCATTCGGGCCGGCAAACCACCTTCATGGGCACCGAGAGATATACCTGCTCCGTGGCCACCTCCGCCAGTTCGATTCCATCCCCGGAGTAGAAGCCGATTTCCAGCTCGTCCGCGGCAATTTCGACCTCCTCTTCCTTGGCAATGGTCTCCAGCGGCCGGTAGAAGAGGTCAAAATCACGGCTCACCGGAATCTCGACCGGCCCCAGGCAGCGGTCGCAACTGGCTTCCAGGCGGGTCGCGAGGTGCCCGCGAATCCGAATTTCGCCGGCCAGGAGTTCCGCCGTGACGTCGATCTTGAGGGGCGCCCCTTGCCGGAACTGGGTGTCCCGATAATCCAGCACGCCGGGGGCGAAGTCCTCAGAGGCCATGACCCGGTGGAGCTCAAGTTCTGCAAGGGTTATGCGCACCCCAGCCTCATAAGCGCAAAACAACAATTATAACCCGCATGTGAGGGTTGTCAAGGAAGGCCAGTCCAAATGCAGGGCCCCGTCAAAGTCCAATGGGGTTGAAAAAGACCCCTCACCTGCCCTCCTCCGTCGGGCACCCTCTCCCTTGGGGAGAGGGTGTCCCGCAACGTCGGGACGGGTGAGGGGTTTCTTCGTGGGTGATACATACATGGCCCTAGAGGTACGCGACACCCGCGATTTTGACGGGGCCCTGAGTCCAAATGGAATTGCCTTGGTACATCGTGTCCCCCCTGTGGGGCTGAAGTGTGTGAGTGACAGGAGGAGAAGTGAGCTGGCTGCCTTGGTGGGGGGAGCACGCCACCGGCTACGACGTCTCGGCAGGGGCGACCACGTGCATGTACTCCCATAAAGGGAATTGATTTGACAATTGGCACTCGCTTTCCTATTCTGAGGCGCTTCGGCTCAGACCGTCCTGGACTTTCGGTAGACGCCACCAGTTTTGACGAGGTTCTTCCGAAGCCACATTCCACTCGAAAAAGGAAACGCCTTCATGCCCGGCATAATCAAAGAAAGACTCTTCACTCCCGGCCCCACTCCGTTGCTGATGGAGGCGCAGGCGCGCACACTCACAGCAGCCAATGTTCACCATCGCACCGAAGCGTTCCGGAAGATCCTGACGGAAACGCTCTCCCTGCTGAAGTATTACTACGACACCCAGAACGACGTGCTGATTTTCGCCAGCTCCGGCACGGGCGCCATGGAAGGCTCCCTGACCAACCTCCTCTCGCCGGGCGAGCGCGTGCTGGTCGGCACCGCCGGCAAGTTCGGCGAGCGCTGGCTGGGACTCGCGCAGGCCTACGGCATCGAGACGGTGAAAGTCGAGTCGCCCTACGGCCAGCCCGTGAACATCGACGAGATGAAGCAAAAGCTCGCGAGCGACGGCCCGTTCCGCGCCGTGTTCATCCAGGCGACGGAAACTTCCACTGCCGTGATGAACGACGTGCGTCCGCTCGGCGAAGCGGTGAAGAATTATCCCGAGACCGCGCTCGTGGTTGACGCCATCACCGGCCTGGGCACCTCCGAGCTGCGCATCGCGGAGTGGGGGCTCGATATCGTGGTGGGCGGCTCGCAGAAGGCGGTGATGATTCCGCCCGGCCTGGCGTTTGCGAGTGTCAGCGAAAAGGCCTGGGGACTGATCGCGAAGTCCAAGCTGCCTCGCTACTATTTCGATTTCTCGAAGGAGCGCAAGAACCAGGTGAAGGGCGAGACGGCCTACACCCCGGCCACTACGCTTATCATCAGTCTGCATGCGGCGCTCGAGTACATCCAGAAGATCGGCCGCGAGAACCTGATTGCGAACGCCGCAATGCTGGCAGAAGCCTCGCGCGCTGCGGCGCAGGCGCTGGGGTTGAGACTCTTCGCGGCTTCCTCGCCGGCCAATGCCGCCACCGCCATTTGCGCTCCCGCCGGCCTGGACTCCGGCGCCATCGTCAAGGAATTGCGCACGCGCTTTGGTGCGATCATCGCCAACGGCCAGGGCAGCATGAAAGGCCAGATCTTCCGCTTGGCGCATCTGGGTTATTACGACATTTCCGATTTGTTCGCGGTTTTCGCGGCGCTGGAAATTGCGCTGCTGAAGCTGGGGCAGAAAGTGGAGCTCGGTTCCGGCGTGCGCGCTGTGGAAGAAGTCTACTTGCGCCACGCGGCGTGACAGGTCGCGGCTGTCATTCTGAGGGAGCGAAGCGACCGAAGAATCCCCGCAGTGAAGGGGAGAGGGTCTTCTCCACTTGACGACCGAAATCGAGCGATCCTTCGCGGAGTTTATCCTGAGCGAAGCGAAAGGGCTCAGGATGACAGTGGGGAAATCTTGGATTGTTCGTCACCGTGCGTTGTATTGCTGGTTGAAATCATCTATCCAAACTGGGAATTATGGCCATGAAAATCCTCATTGCTGATAACGTCTCTGAAAGTGCCGTGGAAATCCTGCGACAGGAAGCATCCTGGAACATCGTCTTCCTGCCCAAGAAGCCGGGCGCCACGGCCGCCGAGGAGATCCTCGACGCGGATGCGCTCGTCGTGCGCAGCGCCACGAAGGTCACGGCCCAACTCCTCGAGAATGCCGGACGGCTGCGCGTGATCGGCCGCGCCGGGGTGGGCGTGGATAACGTGGACCTGGACGCGGCGACGCAGAAAGGCGTGGTGGTGATGAACACGCCGGGCGGCAACGCCGTGAGCGTGGCTGAGCACACGCTGGCGCTGCTGCTGGCGCTGGCGCGCCGCATTCCGCAGGCGGACGCCTCCATGAAGAAAGGTCAATGGGAGAAGAAGAAACTCCAGGGCATGGAGGTGCGCGGCAAGACGCTGGGCCTGGTCGGGCTCGGCCAGATCGGGTCGGAAGTCGCGCGCCTCGCGAAAGCGCTGGAAATGCAAGTCGTCGCTTACGACCCCTATGTCTCATCGCTTCTGGCGGGTGAGCTGGGTTTGAAGCTGGCCTCGCTGGAGGAGGTCCTGAAGGCGGCTGACTTCCTCAGCCTGCACGCCTCCGCCACGCCCGAGACTCGCCACCTGCTCAACGCGCGGACGCTCGGGCTCGCCCAGCCCGGCGTGCGCATTGTCAACTGTGCCCGCGGCGAACTGATCGAGGAAGACGCACTACTCGCCGCGCTCGAGAGCGGGCACGTGGCCGGCGCGGCGCTGGACGTTTTCGAATCCGAACCGCCCCGCGACCTGAAGCTGGTGGGCCACCCGAACGTCATCGCCACGCCCCACATCGCGGGCTCGACGGAAGAGGCCCAGGAAATCGTGGGCATCCGCATTGCCGAGCAGGTGCGCGACTATTTACGGCTGGGCGTGGCGCGCAACGCCGTCAACATGCCGGCGATTTCCCCCGAGGAATTCAAAAAGCTCGAACCCTACGTCCAACTCGGGGAAAAACTGGGTGCGTTTCTGGCGCAGATCGCCGGCGAAAGAATCCGCGAGGTGCGCATCAGTTACGATGGCGGGTTGGCGGAACTGAACACGCACTTGGTGAAGAACGCCGTGCTCAAGGGAGTCCTCTCGCACGCGCTCTCCCAGCCCGTGAACCTGGTCAACGCCGGGGCGCTCGCACAGCAACGCGGTATGGAGGTGGCGGAACTGCGCAGCGCGCGGCGGGCGGCGTTCTCCAACTCGCTGGGGATCGCTCTGGCCACCGAAACTGAATCCGCCTCCGCTCTGGGCATGGTGGGCCTGCGCGGCACGCCCCACATTCTGGGCATCAACGAAATCGATATCGAAGCGCCCCTGCGTGGCGTCATCCTCTTTATCCGCAACCAGGATGTGCCGGGCGTGATCGGGCGGGTGGGCACAATTCTCGGCGACCGCAAAATCAATATCGCCACCTTTACCCTGGGACGTAACCCGCAAACCCAGCAGGCCATCGGCCTGGTCAACGTTGACAATCGCGTGCCCGACGAGGTAGTGGAGGAAATCCGCGCCATCCCTGCCGTGCGCATGGTGCGCGTCGTGGAAGTCTGAAGGATGG
>Ga0187849_1004401_pt1 | contig 11722 bp, 7 predicted proteins | sample June2016WEW_4_10_2_FD_132412 | JGI IMG/M metagenome (GOLD analysis project Ga0187849, IMG submission 132412) | Peatland microbial communities from SPRUCE experiment site at the Marcell Experimental Forest, Minnesota, USA - June2016WEW_4_100 | ecosystem: Environmental > Terrestrial > Soil >... | reverse complement strand
CGCGTTCCTGGCGTACGGCACCAGCCGGTCGGTCGGCCAGATCTCGATTCGCCGCGCCATCGCGGGCGTTATCGTTGCCGGAATTGTCGCCATTGGTTTACGAACAGCTACAGGAAGTCCAACGTTTGGACATTCGCCTGGCTCGCGCCGGAATCGGCCACCCTTTCGCGCCCCGGTGCCCCGTGTCACGCCGTCTGGCTCGGGGTTGGCTGGTTGGCCCACCCGCCGCCTCGGGGCGCGCCCTGGCCGCCACTGACCGCTGACCACCTGACCGCCCCTTTTTGCGCCTGTCGCTAGCGAAACTGCGCTACTCTTCAACGCGCCGCCGCCGCGCGCCGGGAAGTACCTATGGCTCTAACGGGCTGTTTGGGGTTCCGAACAACCGCCCCGCGAGCACGAGCGATGTACCGCGCGCCGATCTGGCGTCTGGCTTTCATCCGACTCGGCACTCCGCTACAACCTGAAGGAAGACGCCGCGCGTGATCACGGGCACGCCATCCTCGTCGCGCCGGTCCAAGCGCCGGTGCTTCCAGCAACGGCGACCGCTGGGGAGGTTCTCGGGGAAACTGTACCGCGTCCCAGACGGGGTGTGGGTGGGTACCGGGCTGCTTCCGTCTTCCGGCCGCAGCCAGATCGCCCTCAAGTGTTGTTTGCGCCCGTATGACGGCTTCACGTACCCGCCCTCGATCAAACGCCTCGCGGCTTCGAGTGAGCGAAAACCAAGCGAGGTTCCGTCGGGCGCATAGTAGGGAATTTGGACTTCACGCTGCATCTGGGCACACTCCGGGCACGGCATGGAAGGGATGGAGTTTTTCGAGAGTCCCATCTCTCGTCTTCGGGTGCCTTCGGAGGATGCGCTTCGCGCCAGCCAGCAGAACGGCTTCGACACTATATACGCACGGGAAGCCGATTCTGTCTCACGGCATCACGCGAATGAACCTCGAACGCTTCACGCACTTCACACAGTTCACGCGGTTGCGCCTAACTTGTTTTTGACTTTGGAAGCCGTCCAAGAACGCTCTTTCTCGCGCGTGAATACAAAATAGAGTGAACCGCGTTAACCGCGTGAACTCAGTGAACCTACTTGGGGCCTTCCGCGATTGAGCCGATTCCTACGTAACACCATGAAAGCCTTTCGTTTAGCGTCCGCTGACGCTTCTCAACGGTGGGTCGCAACTGGGCAATAGCGCGGCCGAGGGCTGTCTTGCTGACGGTTGGCCGGCCTTTCGCCACGCAATCCTGGTTGTAGTCCTGCCAAAGCCGGTCGGCGGCGATCAGCGCATCAGGTTCGAGCACCGTGTTGCGGTCGAGCCACACGGCAACAGGATCAGTCGTTTGCCGGAATTCGTCCATGGCGCGCCGTATTGAGTCGCTCTCAGTGAGCCCGTGGTTGCGAACGGATGCGAGCGCTTCGAGGGCCTTGTTCAACACTCCGCTGAGTTCGGTGGGATCGGCCAACATCGCATCCAACTGGTCGCGCGGGAGTGTGCCCGGATCGCCCGCGTGAAACGTTCGCTCGAAGGGAACGACCACCCACCGGCGGAAGAACGCCGACGATGCGTCCTGGCTCTTGGGCGGGTGGTTGGCCGAAAAGATCAGCCGGGCGAACGGCACGAATTCGAAGGACTCCTCGAACTTCCGTTCGGCCAGCAAGGCATCGCCGCCGGTGATCGCCTTGAAGATCGAGGTGCTGGAAAGATCCTCGCTGGGCAAGTCGGGGCAGATGTTCGCGAGCCTGCCGACCAGGCGCGCGACCGAGAAGCGGTCGTTCTCCAGCCGATGAAGACTGATGGCCGCCACATTCTGCCGGCCAATGAACGCCAGCACGGCGCGCAGGTAGGTGGATTTTCCGTTCGCGCCGTCGCCGGTCAGCAAGACCGCCTTCTGAATTGACGTATCCGGCGTCGCCAGCCATGCCGGGATCTCCCACGCGATGGCCTCCGAATCGCCGGGGAATACCTCGCCGATGAACTTGTCCCACATTGGACACCGCGCGCTCGGGTCGAACTTCACGGGTAACTGCACGGGCGACAGAAAGTCAGCCGAGTGAGGTGACAGCGCACGCGTGTTGACGTCCAATAGGCCATTCAGCACGTTGACGACATCCACCTTGGGCCGTTCCCACAACAGCGGGGCATCGACCTCAATGTATTTCACAACCTCCTCGGCCTTGTGGCTACTCCATTTTGAGGACAGCCGCATGCGCTCTAGAAGCTGTTTCACCTGCTGACGAACAAAGGAGGCGCCATCCGAGTGGTAGTTGCCGCCGCGGAAGATGTACAGCCGCCCGCCGACGTCCTGGGCAAATCGGTGCCGACCTGAGATCAGTTCGGCAATCTGGTACACGCTGATCTCGTCATCGTCCGCCGGTTTCTCGAAGTCGGCGGCTTCCACCAACTCCCAGACTTTCTCCGGGCCCACCTTCGCGAGCAGGTCGTCGATTCCTTTTCCCTGGGCGATGTCCCAGGTGATGAACGCAACCTCCGCGCCGCGGGTTCGCAACTCTCTCGCCAAGAGGCTTCTCGCGACTTCAACCTGCTCGTTTTTTTCCGCATCCGCGTCAAAAGCGATGATCACGCGGCGGCCTTCCCAAACAACGATGTCGAGGTCGGGGATCACGCCTTTGACGTCGCGCCGGTCGCCGTTCGGCCCAGTCGTCTTGCCTACCGTGCCACGCCAGTTCCATACGCCTCCCAACCCAATCGGCAAGAATCGGGGTGCGATTGAGTCGTGATTGGCGAGACGCCACAGCGCGAGGGTCTTGAATTCGCCCTCGGTCACGATCACCGGAGTATCGACCGCCTTCACCAAGTCCAGGGAAATGCCAGGCACGAAGTAGATCATGTTCCTTCGGCCCGGCGGCGACAAGTACTTCCCGCGATCCCTTGGTTTGCCGTCCTTGTACTCTATTTCGGGGTGGTCGCGGCGCAGGCGCCACTCACGAATGCGGGATTCACCCGGCAGGAAGTATGGGATCGCCAGTCCCTCATACGAAGCATGATCCTGCCGGCCAACGAGGGAACGCCCCGTGCCGGAATCGACGCGCCGGATTTTGGCTGCTGCGGCAAGTTCGCGGTCAATCCATCGCCCCGCGAGACTCGCGTAGTCCGCATCCGTGAGTGCGGGTCCGGTTCCCTCATTCACTGGTGGAGGTCCGTTCGCTGTCGCATGCATGATCACGCCCCGATGGGGATAAGCCCGCCTCTGTGAACGCTGCCCGGAGCCGCCAGATGGCGCGATAGACGGTCGCGCGGGAAACACCGAGGCATTGGGTGGTCTCTATGGCCGAGTGTCCGATCAAGCAAAGCGCCACGTTCCGGTCGAACGGGGACAGGCCTGCCAAGACCCGAGAGACATCCGCCCGTAGGTCGGTGAGGCTGTTCGGCGCTGCCAGCCCGAGGAGATTCTCAATCGGCTCTTCCCTGAAGTGCCCGGACCGCTCCGAGTACATGCTCCGCACCAAGGAAGTCATCCTGTTGGCGACGACCCGTTCGGCGAACGTGCGCCAACTGCCGCGCTGCGCATCATAGGCCGGGCGTTTTCGCCACAGTTCGAGCAGCGCTTCCTGCTCCAAGTCACGCCGGGATTCCGACGGTAGCCCATAGAGGGTCGCAACCGTTGCCGCGCGCGCGGCCGCGAGACGAATCGTGGCAGGGAAGGACTGCTCGAACGCGCTCTCAACCACGGCGGCATCCATTGGAGGTTGGTTGCTGCTCCACCACCAACCGGAACGGCAAACCGTGCTTTACCTCGATTGACTCGATCTTCCCGGTCCGAATCGCCGTCAAATGATCGAAAAGCTCGATCACTTGGCTCTTCAACAAGAAGTCTGCATGGTTCGACTTGGGGCGAAGCCCGTCCTCGCCGCCCAGCTTAATGTCCCGGACGATTCGCGGCATGGGGTCGAACACGGGCTCTCCATCGAGAATGACGAGGCCATCAATGTGTCCAAAGTCCATCTGCTGCATGGTCTCGACTAGCTTTCGACGCGTCTCCGAAAGGCCCGCCTTTGTGGCTCCGCTTCGATTGGTGGACATCGCCCTGGTGACCATCTGTTCTACTTATAAGCCCAGATGGAACGGTCAACGTCACAATGCCGCCTACCCGTGTGGAAACGACGGAGATGCTTGCTTGACGATGCACCGGGAGGACCGGCAATTGACCGGTCACTCCCCGCAAACTCCTGATACTACAGGTTAAGCGACCGCTGGTCAGCGACTGCTTGACCGTTAGCCAGCTTTCGGATTGACCGATTCTTTTCTAAGGCTCGCCGAGGACGGGAAGTGTTGATGCTTCCTGATTCGATTCAGGCGCGCCCGAACCGCTTCGGTGTCTGCGTTGGGATCAAAGGACCGAATCATACTTTTCCTCCGAATGATCTCAGCATTCGTCAGCGTCCTGAATAGCTGCTCCCCTACGACCTCCAGGAGATGCTGGTCCTTCTTCGAGAGATGCCTTTTCCCATTTCCGGATTCGGGCTCGGGGTTCGATCCATCCTCGGGAACGTCGCTTGCGGACCGATTCCTGTACTTGTCGTGGACTGCAAGCACAATGGCACATGTCTGCGGAAGGCGCCCCTCCCGAATGTCAGATGCGTGCTCCGACATCCCCTTTGTAAGGACATGGCCGACTTCCGCTCCGTACCGCCGGTGCAGGTCCAGAATTTGCGTGCCCACTTCATTCGCTTTCCCTGGAAGATGATTGATCACACGGCTGGCCTCGCCAAACTTGCTGAAGAACTGCCTGTCGCTCATCGACTCCATTTCCCGCGCGGTTCGAATCAGGGATTCGAGCAGCGTCAGATCGGGTCCGTCGTCACGACTTCCTGTCAGCAAGTCGACCTTGTACATTTCCATCGGGTCCGCATTCCCGAAGTCGCTCGCGAGGGTGGCGAGGCGGCGGCCAACACATTGCGAGCACAGTCCGCAATGAGTATGCAGCTTAGTCCGGTCGAGCGTGTGGATGCAGCTCACGGTGTGTTTGATCAAGTCGCCGCACCCAGCCGCGCCAATGAGATTGACGACCTCTGCCTTGGTATTCCAAATGAACGGGTTCTCCAGGCGAAACTCCTCTTGAAGGAGTAGCCCAAACAGCTTCGCGAAACCATTTAGGGCCTGAGGATGAGTGGTTCGCGACGCCCTTGCACCCACCAGTTGCTCGGAGATGGGCAGGTTGAAGCTTGTAATTCCATTCTCGTAGAATCTAAGGCCAGTTAAGCCAAGCATTCGCGCGACCGCCACCCCCAACGATGCATACAAGAAGCACCGTGTTCTCTGTGTGGCCTCAATGCCAAGCGCCTTCTCTTTGTTTGCCCACACGGGCACGTGCAGCGGCGGATTGTCCGGGCAATAAGAGGCTAAGTCGTCGGCGAGGTCCTGCTGGGGGCGGTCCACCTTCGGCGTAGATCGATGGCTCACCAGAGCCACTCGGCGCTTGTTAGTCACAGCCTCCTGGACCGCCCCACCGAGCGAATCCAACCCGCCCGAAAAGAGCAGAACTTGGTCAATCTCGCGGCGCTCGACTGTGCCCTCCAGATACTGCTCCATCGGGGTTGGATTGCTCATTGGTCTGAATGTGAACGTGTACGTGTCTTCGGAGAGAAAGCCGAGCGTTGACCGCAGCACCTCGTCCACGTCCCGGTGCGACCAGACGGATGGCTGCCGGACCGGAATGAAGAACTGGAAGTTTCTGCGCCACTTCGCACCCACGTCCAAGACACCTTCTCCGCCGCGGGTTGTAGCTTGATCCGCACTGTAGACGTATGCCGCGATTTCAATAAGATCGATCATGACATCGGGCATGTTGGCTGCGGTCCTTTGGCCGATGTCACTTACGCGAAGGTTGACGTTGTTTGCGCCGCCTCCGATACCGAGAGTGACTACCTTCTGCCCCTTCGCCAAGGCAGGTGATGGAAAGCCGCCACAGAGGACGATCCGGTCACTGACCATGGACCGCCCCTTTTGCGACTTCGTCCTGGATCTTTCTCAGCGCAACATGAATGAATCCAGCAGACTCCTCCGGCGTGATTCCTGTTTCGAAGGCAGTCTTGGAAAACCAACCTCCGGCGAACTCTTCAACTATTTTCGAAGCCTCTTGGCAGTGCCTGGACAGCGCGTCATTGAAGGCACTTCTGGCTTCCAGGTCAGGAAACCGACGGTCCTGGCCTATATGCTTGGAAAGTTCCCGGCTTAAGAAGTACGTCAGGTATCGCTCGGTTAGTCGCGCAAAAAAGTCGCGGGCGAGGCCGGAAAACTGCTTTGGAGTTGCGAGTCTGGCAAGGGCGTGTTGGACGTCTTCCGGCGTTGTTCCGAAGAGGCTCTGACTTCTCCTGCCGAGGTCAGCCGCAAGACTCTCGGCCGCTCCCATCTGCGCCATCTCACCGAGATCAGTCCTGCCGCCCTCGTGCCGGACGTGAGAATCCACCGCGTCAGAAAATGCTCCAACCAGCTCGATGAGGCTGGGAGCGGCGGAGACCGAAAGACCGACGCTGCGGAGCGCTTCTGCGTAGTCCGCGGCACGCGCGCAGATGGGGAGTTGAGTGAGAAGCCAAAAGGACCAGACGAGAGCAGCGTCCTCGGCGGCTCCTGCTAACCCTTTTTTCGCGGCGGCCAGTGTTGCGGCTGCGACCGAGGCTGCGTCGGCATTGTTCTCTATCAGGTCAACGACCTGAATCCACTTGCGAGTTTGGGGAAGCCCCCAGCCGAGCCGGATGTGACCCATTCGCCCTCGCGGTCCGCGTTAGAACGGCAAATAGTTAACTAATCTATTGTTTCTATCAGATTTCGATGGGGAACGCCAACATTCACGATTATCTTTGTTTCGGCAAGGTCCGATTACTCTCCCGAACTCAGGCAATCAAGGACACGCTCACGCTGGGCCAGTCCGCCAGCGGAAACTCGCAGGGCTCACCGACAACATCCAGTGCCGCCAGCAACTCCTCGAAACTCGCCACCGTGCGCGGTCCGAATCGCGTCGCCACCACGAACTCCGGTTCAGCGCCAGGACGCTGGACGATCCATGCGACTCCCCGGCCATCCGCGACTCCGCCGGCGCTATCCACACAGAACGCGCCGAACGCTTCGCCACCAGGCGAGAACAACTGGAAGTTGTCGGATGAGAACTCAAAGACTCCCGCGTCGGTCGTAACCCGGATGGGCGCGCCGCCCGGCAGGCCAATGCCATAAGACCCCGGATCGAGCGGCCGGAAGTCCACCTCGGGCGGCCTCGCCCGTGCAATTTGAATCGCACGGTCAAGGTCGCGGAGCGTCAGTGCCGGTTCGGGAAGCGCAGGCAGATCCAGCGAGCCCTCCACCGTCGCATCGATATCGAAACCGCTCTCGTCTGCGTCCCTCACCTGTTGTTCCAGCTCCGCAAGGAATCTCTGACGCGCCGCGTCTCGCGCGTCCCGGTCGAGCAGAGCCAACTCCTCGAACCGGCGCGGTAGCCGGGAAAGAATCGGCTGGAGCCGCCCCACGATTCCCTGAAACAGATTGATGCGGGTGCCGACGGTGAAGAATACGTCCTGCTCCACGGTGTCTTTGTAGGCAAAGCTCAAAACCCGAATCACCGGACGCTGCTGGCCGAGACGGTCAATACGCCCGATGCGCTGCTCCACCTTCATGGGATTCCACGGCAGATCGTAGTTCACCAGCACGCCAGCGAACTGGAGGTTCAGTCCCTCGCCCGCGGCGTCCGTACATACCAGCAACCGCACTTGGCCGTCCCGGAGCCTTCGTTTGATCTCCTCTTTCGAGCACGGCACCCATTGGCTGCTTGCATCGCGCCACGCGCCGCCCTTGCCGGAGTAGCAGGCCACGGGCATTCCGGGCATCTGATCTGCGAGGTAATCCCTGAGGTAGTCCATCGTGTCGGTGTATTGCGTAAACACGATCATGGAATCGAACCCATCCGCGAGACACGCCTCCAACTCGAGCTTGAGCCGGCGCGCCTTGCTGTCCGTGCCCAACTGCGCAATTCGCCGGAGCAGATCGTTGATCCGATCCCGTTCGTCAACCGCCTCGGGCACCTCCGCTACGAGGCACGCCACTTCCTCTCCGGACATCACTTCGTCCGACGTTTCATCCTGCGAGGCATCTTCCTCGGTGATGCCTCCCGACCGCATCAGCCGCCCGTTGAGAGTCCGTTTCAGCGCTTCGAAACTCGACGCCAGCCGGCGTCGGTACACGGTCATGACGAAGCCCACCGCCGACCGCTTCTCCGGGGGCGCCGCCCGGTACACATCGCCGATGAAATCCTCCACCGCGGTATAGAGCGCGCTTTCCGCCGGGGTCATCTCCACGACAACTTCACGCGGATCGCGCTTCGGGACTGGAAGATTGTAGCGCCGCAGCAATTCGCGCGTGTTCCTGACCATGCGGTGACGCAGCGGGCTCGCCGCCTGCAACAACCGCGTGGCAGCGCGACGGGTATCCGCGTCCAACGTCTTGCGCGGGATCGCACTCACATCCCGCAGCGCACGCAGCACCTTCTTGCGCTTCAGTGCGGAAACACCCGGCAGGATCTGAGCCGCTTCGGTGTCGGCCATCTCCCCGAAGGCTGCCTCTGTCGAGCGGAATAGCGACGCGAGATACTCCAGATCCTCGGCAGAGGGATTGCCCGACGCGCGTTGGAAATACCGCAGGAAGATGCCGTCGTCCCGGTGCCACTCATCCGGCAACCCAAGCAGGTCCATCAGATCCCACAGCTCGACAGGATGAACCTGCATGGGCGTCGCTGTCAGCAGAAGAAGCGAGCCGCATTTCGCCTGCAACTTCCGCATCAGCCCGAGCAGCGCGTTCGGCCCTTTCTCCTGCGTACTCCCCGCGCCGCGCCGCCGTGCGTGGTGCGCTTCGTCCAGAATGAGTAGGTCCCAATCAGCGGCATCGAGCAGTTCTCGCTGACGGTCGGCGCGCCGCATCAGGAAACTGGAAACAAGCACCACCGGCTCGGCCTGCCACTCGTCGCGCCCAACGGGCTTCTCAACGTCGTTCCGCGCGCCATGCACCGCCTTCCACACTAGCGCCGCGCCGTCGTAGATCGGGACGTTAAGATTGAATTTCTCGTACAGTTCGTTCTGCCACTGGATCTGCACGCTCTTGGGCGTCAGGATAAGGACCCGCTTCGCCAAGCCGCTCAGGATCGCCTGCCGGAGGATCAGACCCGCCGAAATCGTCTTGCCGAGTCCCACTTCGTCGGCAATCAGCACCCGGCTCGGCCACTCGTTCAGGAACCGCGTGTAGGTGCGTACCTGGTGCTGCCAGGGCGTGACAGCGCTGGTCATCTCGCCCACGCGCAGCCCGTGCGCGAGGCGCGGCGCCTCACGAATGAACGTCCAGACAATGCGCCGGAACTCATCGGCCAGCAGCTTGCGAGTCTCCGGTTCCTGGGCGGCCCGGCGAGTGGGCGGCGTCACAAAACGGTCATCGCTGGGCAGGAACTCCAGCAGTTTCTTCCTCAGCGCTTCGGGAAAGTCGAACACCTTCACCGACCGCGCACGCCCTTCCCAGAGACGCGCGAAAGCGTCCACTTCGTCATCCAGATGAGCCGTCTCCCGTCCGCCGAACCAACCGCAGTGAACGTGGAAGCTCTCCCGGTTGTTGACCCAGCCTCCCGCCGTCTCGTTGATCGATCCGGAAAAGCTCAGCCGGTTGCCCTCGGCATCGGTCAGAATCCCGACCTTCTCGTGATACAGCCCAGGCGCGTGCGCTGGCCGCCCGTCGGGATCGACGGGCACAGCTACCTTCACATCCAGATGTCCCTGGGCCACCATCCAGGCGAGCATTTCCAGGCCGCGGCCTGCCTCCTCGTCCGGCGGCGTCAAATCGACGGCTAGGAGATGCGTTTCGAGCCGCGCTCGCCAGTCATATCCCTCGCCGATGGCGTCCTGTTCGGGTTGCTGGAGTGTGCAACCGACGATCAACCGCATGCGGCCGTCGTTGAGGATGAGCGCTGCGATCCCGCGCGCGGCGAGCGCTAGTGCGTCGGCGGAAAAGTAGCCGGTCATGCGGTCGTACTGGACTGCGCAGGTGAGGGCCGGGTTGTAGAACAACTCGATCAGGTCGCCGTCCTCGTGGCGATAGCTGGTGCACCACTCGCGTTCAGTCAGCAGACTCATCTTCGTCCTCGGCCACGGCCGGCAGTTCGAGCGGGATCTGTTCCGGAATCTTCGGTGCCGGGACCGTTTCAGCGAAGGCCAGCTTGCGCAGACGCTCCAGCGCTTCGAAGTCGTTCGCTGCGCCTGCGAGATTGGCGTCGGGTTTCTTCTTTCCTGTTGAAGGAACTCCCGGCGGCAACACATTCAGCAGTGCCTCAAGCGCGGTCAGCAGCGTCGGGTCGCCGATCAGGTGGGCATCCTCGATCAGGCTCCGCGCCGCGCCAGTGTTCTGTTCACGTCCGGTCTTTGCGGCCCAGTGCAGCGTGTCGAGCATGCATTCTTCACTGACGTGCCGGAGGCTGCCGTTACGGTGACGCGTAACGCTGTCCCACAGGATCACATCATCGCCCTTCACCTCACACACCTGTTTCTTGACGTCCTGGTCGAAGTCGAGGCCGACGACACGAGCCAACTTGAGGGCTTCGTCCGCCGGAAAACGCGGTGCCCGGAAGGCATCCCAGGCCAGCACGTACCACTCGGTCAGAGCATCCAGGTGGTGCTGGCGTTTCACGGTGGCGAGTTGCTCCATGCGCCACTGTTTAACTTCGCGGCGTGCTGCTTCGAGTGCATCCTCCGGCCGGACCGCATACGGATCGAACTCCTCAAACAGGTCGCGCTGCTTTGTCTTCGGCTGCGGACGCGCCGTTCCGCGGGTGAGCGGCCACGCTTCGGTGAACACCTGGAGCGCCGGCCCAAAGCAGGCAAGATACAGGTCGATGCCGCCGATGCCGGCTTCTTGAAACTCTGCTACCTTGGCACGGACGGCCTGCCGAACAGTCGGCTCTACGTCTTCCCAGTAGCGGGGCTCCGCAGTAGCCGGAGCGGTCTCCAGTACGCGACAGACCAGGAAGATGGTGGAGCGCGCAGCGGATTTCTCGCGGATGTGCAGGCTGCCTTCGGCCTCGGTGTTCACCGGCCAAGATGCTGTGATGGTGAACCCGGCCTCGATCAGGCCGCCGGCCAACGCGTCCCAGGCTCCTGCCGCCTTGTGGGTGAACATCACGGTCATGATGCCATCCGGCTTCAGCACCCTGCGTTGCTCCTTGAAAATGGAAGCCATCCGCTGCTGATAATCGCGACCGGCAAGTTTTTTGGCTCCGCCCTTCTGCCCGGCGAACTTGGCAGCGTTGGCGACGGCTTCACGGTCCTTGTCAGTCAGGTGGCCGGTGAACAACTCCGGATAAAGCAACCCCGCCGTGCGCTTGAGCCAGACGTAGAAAAAGTCGGACAGTTCCGCGTACATAACGTTGTCATAGTACGGCGGGTCCATCACGGTGCAATCGACGGAAGCATCTTCGAGCGGGAGAGTGTCGGCCGAGGCGCAGGTGATGCGCACGTGGGGTTTGGGCCGCGCCGCTGCGAACTGCAGTTTGCCGTCCGACGCTTGGCCGAGGAGGTCGATCAACTCACCGAGGGCCTTGCCCGTCTGCTCGATGGCCCAGTCGTAACCGAGGCCGGTGATGGTGGGAGCCATTTCGCCATAGCTCCACTGCATCGTGTAATTGTGCTGATCGAATTTCCCACGGATTGCCACGCGAACCGTATCCCATCGCGATGCGACCGAGTTGT
>Ga0187849_1004398_pt1 | contig 11726 bp, 9 predicted proteins | sample June2016WEW_4_10_2_FD_132412 | JGI IMG/M metagenome (GOLD analysis project Ga0187849, IMG submission 132412) | Peatland microbial communities from SPRUCE experiment site at the Marcell Experimental Forest, Minnesota, USA - June2016WEW_4_100 | ecosystem: Environmental > Terrestrial > Soil >... | reverse complement strand
TGCTTCCTTTCCCTCATTTCAATGATTGAAATAAAGATGAGTATGCATGCAGTGCCGCGAAGCGCAGAACAATTGCGGAATCTCGTTGGGGCAATTCATGATTTGCCCCAACTCCAGTCGCGACGACAATGGGATTTTATTCCAACGCTTCAGTTGGCTCTCGACGAAACTTGGCTTATTTCGGCTCGATTCCCAGCTCTTTGAGAAGGACTCCATAGCGCTCGAAGTCTTCCTCAAAATACTTCATAAAGTCTTTATGGTTCCGGAAGGCTGGAAATCCACCCGCTTTTCGCAGGTCCTTCTGAAACTCCGGGTCGTTGAAGGCTTTGGTGAAGACGCCTTCGAGGAAATCGATGATCTCCTGAGGGGTCCCCGGGGGGACCGAGATTCCGCGCCACATCAGCTGAACTGCGGCCTCATAGCCGAGTTCCTTGATCGAAGGAACATTGGGGAGTTGAGGAGCCCTCTGGGCGTCAGAGACGGCAATCGGGGTGACCGGTTTCCCCTCCACGGTAGGAAGAGCTTAGGAAACAAATGGAGTCGAGCAGTCCACGTGCCCTCCAGCCATGGCCTGAACCGCCGGGGCTCCACCCTGATAGGGAGTCCGCAGGAACTTGACGCCTGCAGCCTTCTCCAGCTTGGCCCGGAAGAAAAAGTATCCATCTCAGGCGTTCAGCTCTCCCTCTTTCCTGCTTTCCTTTGGATTTCCGTCACCGATGGGAGGATGGAATCTTTCCCCATCCGGGCTGCGGCGGTCGAGGAAAAGAGAAATGGGAAAGCATAGCGCAGAACCCCAAGCGTTAAGGCCTAAGATAACTTCTGGTGGCTCTTTACGCTATGCTCTCCGCGCTATACGCTTTAGGTTTTCAGGAGAGTCTTTTCGTCCCGGATATCGAAGAAACTCATGTTTTCCGACGCAGGCCGAAGGCAAAGTTTGGCATGGGGCCTGGCCTTGGTGTTGGGTCCCGCCCGGGCAATCAAAGACTGGTCTCCGGTTTTCACATCCAGGAAAACCTCACTCCCCAGGGGCTCCATCACCTCCACCACCACGTCCATCGTTTCCCCAGGAGCCGCACAAGGGGCTTCGGGTAGATCCTCAGGCCGTATCCCAAAGATCACCCGCTTTTCCGGATAACCCTTCAGCTTGGCCGCCTTGTCCGCGGGAACTTTCAGTTTGAAAGCCTTGGCCTGGAAAAAGAGCCCACCCTGCTCGGAAAGGAGCTCCCCTTCCACAAAGTTCATAGCCGGACTGCCGATGAACCCAGCCACAAATTTATTGGCCGGACGGAAATAGAGCTCCAGCGGTGCCCCCACCTGTTGCTTCAGCCCATCCTTCATCACCACGATCCGGTCCCCCATGGTCATCGCTTCCACCTGATCATGGGTAACATAGATAATCGTAGTCTGCAAACGCTCGTGCAGCTTCTTCAACTCCACCCGCATCTGCACCCGCAGTTTCGCGTCCAGGTTGGAGAGAGGCTCATCGAAAAGAAAGACCTTGGGCTTGCGCACAATGGCCCGCCCCACCGCCACCCGCTGGCGCTGCCCCCCCGAAAGGGCTTTGGGCTTGCGCTGTAAAAGCTCGCCAATGTTCAAGATCTCGGCCGCTTCCTTCACCCGCTGGTTGATCTCCTCTTTCGGAAATTTGCGCAAGGTCAGCCCGAAAGCCATGTTCTGGTAGACCGTCATATGCGGATAGAGGGCATAGTTCTGGAAGACCATGGCAATGTCCCGGTCCTTCGGAGGAAGGTGGTTGACCACCTTGTCATCTATCAGGATATCCCCCGAGGTGATGTCCTCCAGACCGGCCACCATGCGCAAAGTCGTAGTCTTGCCGCAGCCACTGGGACCGACCAGGACCACAAACTCCTTGTCCGGGATGTCCAGATCGAAGTCTCTCACGGCCTTCACTTCGCCATAATGCTTGTTCAATTTCTGCATCACCACTTTTGCCATAGCGCATCACTCCTTTAGAGCATCGGTCATACCGGCGCCATAATGCTCCACAAAGAAAGAATCAATGTTGACCAGTGATAGACTAGACATGGCCTGAAAACCAATCCCAACTACTACTATTTTACCCCTAACCGCCCTATTTAATCATTTTTCTGAGGACAAAACAAGAAATATTTAGGCTCAAAAACACAGGTACGAGGACCGAAGAAAAGAAATGAAGTGAGTCTCGTGGATTTAGCCTTATGTTTCTTACCTAGCGCCTCTATCCTCGATCCTCGGCCCTTGAGGCTCGTTTCTCGATCCTCGTTCCTTTTGGATTACCAGTTGAATCGCCACCTTGATGGCATCGACCATGGACTGAGGGTTGGCCCGGCCTTCGCCGGCTTTCCCAAAGGCCACGCCGTGATCTACGGAGGTGCGGATGATGGGCAAACCCAGGGTCATGTTAATCCCACTCATCTTATCCCACTCCTTGCCGCCGGGTTTCATGGAAAACCCCACTAACTTGACAGCAATATGCCCCTGGTCATGGTACATGGCCACCACGGCGTCGTACTGCTTGCCTTTCATCTTGGTAAAGACGGTATCAGGGGGTACGGGCCCTTCTACATTCCATCCCTTCCCCTTGGCCTCTTCGATTGCAGGAATGATCTCTTTCTTTTCTTCATCCCCAAACAGGCCGTCTTCTCCGGAATGGGGATTTAGACCGGCGACCCCAATGCGGGGATTTTCGATCCCCAATTGCTTTAAGAATTCATAGGTCAGGCGGATTACAGTTGAAACCCGTTCCTTCTTAATCCGGTCGCAAGCGTTTCTCATGGAGGTGTGGGTAGTTACATGGGAAACGCGGAAAGATCCGTGGGCCAGAAGCATGCAATATTCTTTGCTCCCGGTGAGATGAGATAGGAGTTCGGTGTGGCCGGCGTAGTGGAACCCGGCCTTGTTGATGGCCTCCTTGTGAATCGGTGCAGTGACGACGGCTCCTACCCTGCCTTCCATGGCCAGGGCAACAGCTTTCTGGATGTACTCCACGGCTGCCTTGCCGGCCATGGCATCTATACGGCCATGCTTGAGCCGGGGGAGGTCGATGTTCTTCAGGTCCAGTACAGGAATTGTTTGGGGATCATCCGCTGCCTGGTCAATTTCTGAAATCGCCTGAATTTTCATCTGGCTTTTGGCAATGGTCAGGGCTTGCTCCATCGTTTGGGCATCTCCGATGACCACGGGCAGGGCTTGGCGGTGTAAGTCTTTCCGCTCCAGCGCTTTTACGATTATCTCGGGACCGATGCCTGCGGCATCTCCCATGGTGATGGCAATGGGTATTTTGGGCTTTTTACTTTTCATTTTCCCCTCGCAGATACTGGATGATTCGCCAGAGGGCATCTTTCTCGCCAAACCCCCCGGCCTTGGTAACCATTCGGAGTCCCCTAAAGGGTCCGTCCGTCAATGTGCTGCTGGGAATTCCGGGCAAAACCTCATCCTCCACACGCAGGGCCGATGAAGAGAGCCGTTCGCAAACCCCCATGGCCAGGTCCCCTCCGGTAAGGACCAATCCTCCCAGCCTTACTTTTTTCAAAATGCGAACCGCTGCCTTTCCCAAAGCCTGAGGGATCATCTCCTCCTTTCCCGGAAGGTGCTTCTGGAAGGTAGTGGTGAGAATGGCGCCAGGTTCGCTGGAGAATAGGTCCACAAGGCGCTGGAAGATCGCATCCACCTCCAACTTTGCCATGCGGGGGTTAGTTAAACGGACGAGATCGGGTTCCAGCAGAGGAAATCGGGAATGAAGCCGGGCTATCTCGATTTGGTCTGCCGTCGTGGGGTTGCGGCTGGCCGAGATAATGAGAACAGGGCCCCGGAAGATCCACCTCTCTGATTTTTTTTCTCCCTTCCGGGAAGGTCCCAGCTCATCAGCCAGCCCAACCGAACCGCACGCCAGCACCCTTCCGGGAAGTAGCTTATAAGCCGAGGCAATAGATTTTAGATCGGATTGTAAAACTGCATCCAGAGCCAGGATGTGGGCCGGACTTCTTTCGATTTTTTCAGCCAGGTGAAATGGGCCTCTTCTTACGTCCTCAAGTCCGAGATGGTCTACTCGTGCCCCGGTTTCCCCTTGAAGCAATTCCGAAACTTTAGAACTCCAGAGGGGGTAGAAGGGGTCTCTGGCGTAAGGAGTCTGGAGCAATGGGATTCCATAAACCCGGAGAATTCCCCGTTCTACCGTGCGTCCGAGGACCGGGATGGTCGGGACCACGATGGCCCGGGGGATTTTTTGCGCCTTGAGAATCGCCAAGGCTTCCTTTCCCACATTTCCCCTCATGGTCGAATCGATCTTTTTATAGAGTTCTCGAGCTTTGAGGCAGCGGCAGATCTTATAAACCTTCTGGTAGGCAACGTCGCCGGGCAAGTTGCGGCTATTGGTGTTTAGAACCAGGGCTTGGGCCTTGGGCTGGGGCTGGTTCCAATCCAGGGGGACAACCGTGGTCAGCCCCTTCTTACGAAATTGGAGCCCCGTATCCAATGAACCCGTAAGATCATCGGCAATAATGGCAAATTCTGGGATATAGAGAGCCATGTTCAGTAAGACTACCCTAACAAAAAAGGTCTCTTGCAGCAAGCACTTTTCATTTACCGTGACACCCGAAACGCGGAACCCAGAACTAGATTTTTACCAGCTCCATTTCTAGCCATTCCCAAGTTTTTGATGCCTGTACCAGGGCCCGGGGGCCAGGGCGGTTCGCTTGGCATCATGAGGCACTGCTTTCTCCGTGGACGAGGCGGGACAAAGCACCCCGCCTCCTTTGGCGGAAGAAAGGTGGACTCACCGATCTCAGGGGATATCCCAACCGATGCTGCCGGCGCGAACCTCCCCGACCCCCGGCCCCCAACGAAGGTAGGGGCAAAAGGAATAGCGAGGGGCGAGAGCTCCATTTACCTTGACAAAGGCCTGGAAAATGATATAAAGAAAGTTAAATTTCATAGTGCAGCGTAACCGCAACCAAAAGAAACCATTAACTTTTAGCCAGTGGCTTAAGGTGCTAACATTTTTTTCTGAGTAAAATTTTCCTAAGTCGTCCCTTGTCGGTTAGGTGTTTTCCTCCCCCAAATGATTTCCGAGAGATGGAGAGCCGGCCATCAATCATCAATCCTTAAGCAGCGAAGATGAACGGTTCATGAGGATAGCCCTCGAGGAAGCCAAGAGGGCAGGGGAGGAAGGGGAAGTTCCGATCGGGGCGGTCTTAGTATCTGAAGAGGAAGTGGTCGGGCGCGGTCGAAATCGGCCCATTTCCCTTTCGGATCCTACAGCTCATGCTGAAATCCTGGCGCTCCGGGAAGGGGCGGCCAGGATGCGGAATTACCGGCTCCCCAACAGCACTCTGTACGTGACCGTTGAACCCTGCACCATGTGTGCGGGAGCAATTATCCAGGCAAGGGTTTGGCGTTTGGTATTTGGGGCGGAAGACCCCAAAGCAGGGGCGGTCCGCTCGATTTACACTCTGCTCGAAGGTAAACTCCTCAACCACCGGGTAGAGGTAATCTCCGGGGTTCTCCTCGAAGAATGCCGGGAGATCCTTCGCAGGTTCTTTCAAGAAAGGCGATAAAAAACTTTTACCGCAGAGGCCGCAGAGAGCGCTGAGAATTTTTAGAAAAGATTAAAAAGGAAAAATTTCAATGATTTTTTTCTTTCTCTGCGTTCTCCGCGTTCTCTGCGGTGGAAAAATCGGAGAGGTACCGAAGTGGTCGTAACGGGGTCGACTCGAAATCGACTTGGGGGCCAAAAGCTCTCACGTGGGTTCGAATCCCACCCTCTCCGCCAGAAGATGAATATAAAGGGACGCAGATAGACGCAGATTTTCAGGATAGAAAAAATTCAAGAAGCATTCGAATTGGAAGGGGAATCTATTTAATTCCTATTTCTGTTTTCGTTTTTTGCAGCTTTTTCTGCGTAGATCTGCGAGAATCTTCGTTCTAATAGATTTAAAGTCGTGGAGAGATGACCGAGCTGGCCGAAGGTGCACGACTGGAAATCGTGTGTTCCGCCAAAAGCGGAACCGAGGGTTCGAATCCCTCTCTCTCCGCCAGAAGATTTCTTCGGACGCAGACAAACGCAGATTTTCAGGATAAGGGATTAAAAAAATGCAGGAAGGGAAGCCGCGAAGGGATTTTTCAAAGGTTTTGGCCTTATCTGCGTTGACCTGCGCAAACCTGCGTCCCAATAAACTTTATGATAGCCGGGTCCTGCGCAACGGAACGTTACCAATCCCGTCAGGTCCGGAAGGAAGCAGCGGCCGTAACACCTTCCGTGTGCCGCAGGGTAGCCTGGCTATCACCCGAAAAAATTGCGGGGCAAATTTTACCCGTAACCATAAAACCTTGACTTATAGCTCAAACAATAACTTCTTCAGAATACCAAAATGTCCTACTTAGTCCTGGCCCGAAAATGGCGTCCCCAGACCTTTGAGGAAGTGGTCGGACAGCGACCCATCACCCAGGCCCTCCAGAATGCGATTACCACGAAACGGGTGGCTCATGCCTACCTCTTTGCCGGTCCCCGGGGGGTGGGGAAGACCTCGGTAGCCCGAATCTTGGCTAAAGCCTTGAACTGTCAGGAAGGGCCCACGAGTCACCCCTGTGACCACTGCCCTTTCTGCAAGGAAATCCGGGATGGGATTTCGGTAGACGTACTGGAGATCGATGGAGCTTCCAACCGGGGAATCGACGAAATCCGGGAATTGCGGGAGAATGTCAAGTATCTTCCCTCCAAGAACAAATACAAGGTCTACATCATCGATGAAGTGCACATGCTTACCGATCAGGCCTTCAACGCTCTTCTCAAGACGCTGGAGGAACCCCCGCCCCACGTAATTTTTATTTTCGCCACCACCGAGCCTCACAAGATTCCTCTGACCATCCTCTCCCGCTGTCAGAGGTATGATTTCAAAAGAATCCCCCTGGCCTCGATGCTGGAACAGTTGAAGAAGATCGCCAGCCAGGAGGGAATGGAGATCAGCGACCTGAGCTTGCATCTCATCACCCGGGAAGCGCAGGGATCCATGCGGGATGCCCAAAGTCTCCTGGACCAGGTCCTTTCTTTCAGCGGGCCAAAAGCGTCCGATGAAGAAGTCATCGAAGTTCTGGGCGTCATCAACCGGAAAATCCTCCATGAGACGATCCGGGCTCTTGGTGAGGGCGACCCGATCCGCCTTCTTCAGATCGTGGAGGAAGTTCATAACTTCGGGTATGACCTGAAAGAATTCTGCGGGGAGCTTGCCCAGCTTACGCGAGATCTTCTGGTCTTAAAGATATCTCCCCAGGCCCACCCGGCAGGGTCCGGGCTGATTGACCTGCCCGAGGAGGAGATAAAGGAACTCTCGCTTCAGGCCGATAAGTTTTCCCGCGAAGAGGTCCATAGCCTTTTTCGCTCCCTATTGACGGCCCATGACGAGGTGGCCCGGTCCGCCTTTCCCCGGTTGGTCCTGGAGCTGATGTTGACCCGGGTGGCCCGGAGGAAGCCCGTTCTTTCGATGGAAGAAGTTCTGGAAAAACTCCAGGCCATGGAAGAGCGGCTGCTGGCGGGAAAGGGGCCTGCTTTTCCTCCCGTCTCAAAAACGGTTCCACCGGAGCCGGTCAGCCAGTCAATCAACCAGGAACCAGGCGAAAAGGACGAAGACGAGATGGCGGAAGCCCGGGGGGAGGAAGATAACTCTACATCAGGAGGGACCGAGAAGGTTCCGGGGGGACTGTCCGGGGAAGCGGAGGAAGAGTGGAGGGAGTTCGTCAACTTCGCGAAAAAGAAAAAGCCCCCTTTCGCGTCCCTCCTGGAGCACGGACACCCTTTGGTCCTGAGTGAGAATATGCTGGAGATCGGTTATCCGGAAAAATCCTTCTACCTCGAACGAATGCAGGAGGCGGATAATCTGGCGTTTCTACAGAATTTGGCCAAAGAATTTTTCAAAAGAACCGTGAAGGTAAAAGTTTGCAACATGAATCCCGCTTCCTCATCTCGGAGCCAGGGGGGGGAGAATAAAAATGAGGGGAAGAACTCCCGGCGGGACAAGCAGGAAGAAGCTTTGAACCATCCCCTGGTACGAGAAGCCATCAATATTTTCGGGGGACGGGTTGTGGAAATCAAACTTTTATGAGGAGACCGCGATGACCAAAGGATTCGGAAATTTAATGCGGCAGGCCCAGCAGCTCCATTCCCAAATGCTCAAAGTGCAGGAGGAGATGGCTGCGCGGACCGCGGAGGCTTCAGCCGGTGGCGGCATGGTTACGGCCGTGGCCAACGGGCACCAGGAACTGGTATCCATTAAAATCGAAAAAGAGGTGGTCAACCCGGAGGATGTGGAAATGCTCCAGGACCTGATCGTAGCCGCGGTCAATGCCTCCCTGAAGAAGGCCCAGGAAATGGTTTCCGAAGAGATGAAGAAACTCACCGGGGGCGTCAACATCCCGGGCTTGATGTGAGCTAGCGATGGCCATCCAGCATGCCCAGCCCATCTCCAGGTTAATCCAGGAACTTGCCAAACTTCCCGGAATCGGGGAGAAGACCGCATCCCGATTGACCATGCATATCCTGCGAACCTCTAAAGAGAATGCAGAGGCTCTGGCCCGGGCCATTCTGGAAGTAAAGGAGAAGATCCGCTTCTGCTCCCAGTGCTTCAACCTGACCGATCAGGACCCCTGCCGGATCTGCCAGGACCCGAAACGAAACCGGGAGATCCTCTGCGTGGTCAGCAGCCCGGAAGATCTGGTGGCCCTCGAAAAAAGCGGGGGGTTCCGGGGCCTCTACCACGTTCTCCACGGAGTTCTCTCACCGCTGGAAGGGGTAGGTCCCAAAGACCTGCGACTAGATGAGCTTCTTTCGCGTTTGAAAGGGGGGGAAAACAAAGAGGTCATTCTGGCCACCAACCCTTCCGTGGAAGGGGAGGCCACCGCCCAATATCTTTCGCAGATCATCAAACCCCTGGGCGTCCGGGTAACCCGCATCGCCCGCGGCGTGCCCATGGGAGGGGATTTGCAGTACATCGACGAAATTACCTTGAGCAAATCCCTGGAGAACCGAAGCCCGCTATAAAACAAATTTGGAATACTGGAAAATTGGAATGCTGGAATGTTGGGTTAATGAGAAAGGGCCGCTAAGAAATGTTTTTACCCATTATTCCAAAATTCCGCTATTCCAACATTCCCTAATCCCTTTCCCTTATCTGAGACCCCTGAACCTGAATTGAGATGCCCATGCCCCTTAAAATATACAATTCCCTGACCAAGAGCAAAGAAGAATTTATCCCCCGGGAAGGGAGAAACGTGGGGATGTATGTCTGCGGGGTCACGGTTTATGACCGCGGCCACATCGGCCACGCCCGGGCAGCAGTCGTCTTCGACATGATCTTCCGCTTTCTCCGTTGCCTTGGATACGAGGTCACGTACGTGCGCAACTATACGGACGTGGACGACAAGATTATCAACCGGGCCAACCAGGAGGGGGTATCCAGCCAGGTCATTGCGGAACGGTACATCCAGGAATATGAGCAGGATATGAAAGCCCTGGGAATGGAGAAACCGACCCACGAGCCTAGGGCGACGGAAAATATCCCCCAGATTATCTCCCTGGTAGAGAAGCTGGTGGATAAAGGCTTTGCTTACCCTATCGACGGGGATGTTTATTTTTCCGTCGAAAAATTTCCTTCTTACGGAAAACTCTCGGGCCGGGACCTGGAAGAGATGCGCGCCGGGGCCCGCGTAGAGGTGGATGAGCGAAAGAAGAACCCTCTGGATTTTGCCCTCTGGAAGTCCAGTAAGCCTGGGGAGCCTGAATGGGACAGCCCCTGGGGAAAAGGCCGTCCGGGATGGCATATCGAATGCTCGGCCATGAGCCAGCGCTTTTTGGGGGAGAGCTTCGACATTCATGGAGGGGGCAAGGATTTGATCTTCCCCCACCATGAGAATGAAATCGCCCAGTCGGAAGCTGCCACGGGCAACCCTTTTGTACGCTATTGGGTCCACAATGGGTTTGTGAATATCAACCATGAGAAAATGTCCAAGTCCCTGGGAAACATCCTGGCCATCCGGGATTTACTCCAGGACTATCATCCCGAGGCACTGCGCCTCTTTCTCCTCTCCAACCATTACCGCAGCCCGGTGGATTTTTCCCTGCAAAGTATCGCAGAGGCCGGCGCAAACCTGGATCGTTTCTATTCTGCGCTGCTGGGAATCGGGGAGTTTTTGTCCGGAATGAAGGAGATACAGCCTTTAAACTCGGGCGGGCTGAAAGGGATCGGCCGGGAGGTTTTTCAGAAAATCTCTTCGGTCAAAGAGAATTTTCTTGAAGCCATGAAGGACGATTTCAACTCCGCCCTGTCCCTGGGATATCTCCACGACTTGACCCGAATGCTGAACCGAATCCTGGCGGATAAGGGATTCCGAAAAGATCCGGCAGCCCCTGCCCTCCTGGGTATGGGGAAGGATTTCTTGCTCGAAAGCGGGAGAATTCTGGGCCTCTTCCAGGGGGGACCGGAAGAATATTTCGCCGGTCAGCGAAAGAGATTCCTCCGGGCCAAGGGCTTGAAAGAGGAGGATATCCTGAATCTTATCGCCCAGAGGGAGGCAGCCCGCAAAGAAAAGAACTGGACGCGGGCGGACGAGATCCGAACCCATGCCGCAGCCATGGGGATTGTTCTGGAAGACGGACCCAAGGGGACGACGTGGAGACCGACCTGACAAGTTCGGAGTTAAGAGTTCGGAGTTCGGAGTGACAAGAAAACCTGGTTTTTACTCCAAACTCCGAACTAAATTTCTCCGAACTCTTCCCCCGAACTTCGAACTATATTGCTCTGAACTTTCCCACCCGAATTCCTCCCTATTCCCTTTTTCTTCTATTTATGTATATAATGAAATATGGGAAAATGTCACTCCTGTGGAAGAGAGATCAAAGTCCAGGGTAAATCTGGGCGCGAGGAAATCTGTCCTCATTGTCGCAGTGATCTCCATTGCTGTCTGAACTGCAGCCTTTATGATGAATATGCGCAGAATAAATGCCGGGAGCCGGTGGCAGAATGGGTAAACGACCGGGCGAAAAGTAATTTCTGTGAATATTTTAACTTCAAAGAAATAACGAGCGGGGGTCGGGGGCGTCGAGAAAGAGATGAGGCTTTAGCCAAACTCGAAGCCCTGTTTAAAAAGAAATCCACTTAAAGGGGGTTAAGAAAAATCCAAAAGATTTTTGGGAATACATTAGGCCTGAAACCTTCCCAAGCGAAGAAGATCTTATCTCTCTACCACCGGAGAACACCTCCCCAGCGGGTTATCACCCCTGAACTTGCCCGAACCCTAACCGAATTGTCCCGGGAAATTAGCCGACAACTGGCTCTTTTAATCGATCGCGGGGGAAACGTCCGCTACGTGGTCGTAGGGGGCCCCTTTGGAATCTGGATCCCCGACCTGGCGGATTTCCGTTTGGGCAGCGGGCCTCGCTTGCGAGGATTGCGTTGCGTTCATACCCATCTGAAGGGAGAACCCCTTAATCAAGACGACCTGACCGACTTAGCCCTCCTGCGGCTGGATCTGATGGCGGCCGTCGAGGTATCGGAGTCGGGCCTTCCGGGAAATATCTTCCTGGCTAATCTGATCCCCTTCAATGAAAAGGGCGATAACTGGCGCTGCTGGGAACCCCTCCCCATCGCCAGTTTGGACGTGAACGCCCTGCAGATGATTCAGGCCCTGGAAGAGGAATTTGGAAGGAACCAGAGAGGACGCGAAGCCGGAGACCGTCG
>Ga0187849_1004385_pt1 | contig 11748 bp, 10 predicted proteins | sample June2016WEW_4_10_2_FD_132412 | JGI IMG/M metagenome (GOLD analysis project Ga0187849, IMG submission 132412) | Peatland microbial communities from SPRUCE experiment site at the Marcell Experimental Forest, Minnesota, USA - June2016WEW_4_100 | ecosystem: Environmental > Terrestrial > Soil >... | reverse complement strand
CTCTCCACGGCATAGATGCCGGTAAAGAGGCAGCTCTGAACTCCGGGGTTTCCCAGGGTGTGCCGAAGATCACAGATTTCACCGCGCTCGCTCAAGTTTACGTTGAGAAGAGGGCCGCTGCTTCGAAGAGCCAGGGTCACCTCCGGCCGCATTTCCTCATGGGCTTTCCGGATCCTCTGCAAGGGAAGGTCGGTCATCACGTCCCCGTTGTAGCAGAAGATGGCCTCGTCCTCTTCCAGGAGATCTTCAATGTTTTTCAATCCCCCTGCCGTGTCCAGAAGGACGGGTTCATGGCGGAAGATGATGGGTACGCCCCGCCATTGCCCGTCTGGAAATTTTTCCGAATAAACCTCCGGGCAGTGGTGGGTATTCACGATGAAACGATCCACGCCGACGCTACGGAGATGATCCATTGCGTAAGTGATGATGGGACGTCCTCCGATCTCCAGGAGAGGCTTCGGACACCGCTCCGTCAGCGGGCGAAGCCGCGTCCCCAGGCCGGCGCCCAGGATGAAGGCGGTCTTGAATCGCCGTCCTTTCAATTCACCTTTCTCCTTTTATCTCTCAATTTTCTATTTCCTTTTCCCCGATCGGGGGGAGAAATGCGGGAAGGGAGAGGAAATAAATTTTCGAAGACTCTCAATAGATTTTCCGTATTTCTGCGCCCCGGAAGTAATGCTTCAGGATCTCCTCGGCTGAAAATCCCCGAGCGGCCATTACCGCGGCGCCGATCTGGCAGAGCCCCACGCCATGTCCCCAGCCCGCCCCCTGAAAGGTAAAGAACTCCGCTTGCCCGCGAGGATCACGTTTTATCCTCACCACGAAGGCACTGCTGTAAAGATGACTCCGGGAAAGCCATCGGCGTATTTCCAGCTCTTTCCCCACGACCATGCTTTTCTTCGAGCCGACGATTTTCAGCCGGCAGATCCGCCCCGAAGGACCGCGGCGAAAGGGTACGATCTCCTGCAGATCGCCGAATTCAAAACCCGATTTTTCTCGCAGGATCTCTTCGAGTTCTTGGCGGGAATATTCGACCGTCCAGCGGAAAAAACTTTTGGTCTCGCGATCAAAGGCGGGAAGGATCTTTTCGAGAAGGCCTTCATCCTTTGCATCGCAGTAAGCCTCCGGGGCCGAAAGGATCCAGCGCCCCGCTTCTTCCTCCGTCCGGATCGGACGATGCGGAACCGGTGCATCCGCAATGCTCGTGAGATAAGGAACCCGTTTATCCTCCCAGGCCGTATCGAAGTCGTCCGTCAGCCCTCCGCAGGCCTTGGAATATCGGGCATCGCAGATTTCATCCCGGTACGTGATCACCCTCCCGAGAGTTTCCTGAACAGCCTCTTGGGCGCCTGCGGATAGGATCTTGCGGGTTCCCTGGTAGCGCTGGCAGTGGTCATCGGCGCAGACGTCGAAAAGGTTGTGGTCCTCCCGGTCATACCAGCGGACCACCTCTCCTTCTTCTTCGGTGATCTTCCGCGCCAGTAGAGGTGTCTCCTTTGTTTTCTTCTTCCGCTCCAGCGCGGCCAGAAGCCAGCTTCGGGACAGGATGGCGTGGACCTTTAGAAATTCCATCGGGGCTGAGGCGTTCATCTCGGAAGAGATCACACTTTTTAGATAATCCTCCAGAGGGATTTCATTGATGGCGGCAATCGTTCCGTCCTGGTACGGCCAAAGAATCAGATTCCCAAGAAAGGTTTGATCTTCCATCCTCTCCCAGTGGAACCGGTTTCCGATCGTCACATGAAATAGTTCAAAGGTCGAATCCTCCGGGGCCGTGAGCCGGACCGATGGGAAACGAGCGATTTCAAGATTGGCCTCATTGGTGAGCACGGCCATCCCTGAAATTGCCTTTGCTGAAAACCGGCCCGACACAGGCCCGAACTCGTCTCCACGGAAATTTCCATTCAGAGAGCCGGTAACTTCGGCCCGTCGGTCCATGATCCCCACCGTAATCTTCGGCTGATTTTTCACGTGTGGATAAACCCTTCGGGAAAAAAGTTCGGTCGGTAATTTATTTTCCACTTTACCACGAAACTAGAAGATTTTCTCCCCCCTGAGATATTCCCAACCAATTGTTCCCTTCTCATTAATGGGCGACTTTTGATTGGTGTATTGGCCCTCCAAAAATCAAAAAGCCCCCGAAGGAGAATAAAAATCTGCCTTGGAGACTTCAAAAATTGGCACCTTCCGGACATTTTTTTCTTGGGATACTCCAGAAGGGTAAGGGTTAGGTGAAAGTTTATTTCCGATGATGGAGGTTGGGGGCAGCTTTGAAGCTTAGGCCTTTTTCGGTGAGGGCCCGGGCGGTGGCCATCACGGAATCATGCTTGTCGAGGTAATTCCGGAGAAGAGCGGGCATGTCTCCCGAAGCTTCGATCTCTTTTTTCTCCCGGAAATAGTCGAAGATGTCCGAAGGGTGCCGCCGGCTTTTTTCGGTTTTGATTTCGCCCCCTTCATGCTTGGCCGCAATATTGGCCACGTGATCGGCCAGGACTACCAATTCGTCTCTCCGGTTATAGGGCTGGCGGACGATGCTTTTCCAGGTCTCGGTGATGTGGTGCTCGACCCGCACGATATCTTCAAAGCCCAATTTTTTGCGGACCTCCGCGATGAGCTCAATGGTCCGGTTGTTCACCGAATTGCTCAGGTTGAAGCCGATGAGGGGACAGGAGCCATCTCTACCCGAGAAAAGTTTAGCGCCGATCAGGGTCCAGAGGGCGGCATACGGATTGTCGTTCCCCATGAAGACCGAGATCTTGAATTCATTCTGAATCCCCAGCTTGCGCAGCAAATAACCCAGGAACACGGTCCCCGGGTTAATATTCAACACCTGGCGAATCCCATAGTTGGTGTAGTAGTAGAGGAATTCATCGACCCAGCCCAGAGCGTAGTCGTTGGGCTGACCGATTCCGCCAAAGTATCCGGTAATGGTCTCCGGCCCCCCCAGATGAACGTTGGAGCCATCCGTACCCTTGGTATCCAGAGTCTCCACAAAAGTGGCCCCCATGACCTGCATGGCGGCGGCAAAAGCCAGAATGTCGCCCCGATCCTTTTCCTGTTCCTTCATCCTGCGCACCCGGATGAACCGGCCGGGCATGAGCTCTCTTTGGGCAATGGCCTGTATGGCCTCCTCGATGATCCAGGGGAAATACTGGGCAGCGCTGATTTCCAGGATTACGGCGAATTTTTCCTTGAATTTCATTCTATCGGCTTTTTTACCCAGAACCGACCTGCGGTATTCAGGTACGGAGACGAAAGCCTTGGCGTCCCTCTGAGAAATCAGCCACTCTATATCGGCCAGGTAAGGAGATTGTTCTTTCTCTAACCGGAAGAGCAAATTCTCCAGTTTGCCTGCCTCTGCGGCCCTGGCATTGATCTCCTCCGGAGTTCCATATTTGGCGACCACTTCCAAAAATTCCTTCACCACCCGACTCTTGGGGTCGAGCAGCAGGTCATTAATTTCATCCAATCGTCTGGAGGAAATTCGCAACCTCGCCCGCAGTTCGTCTCTTTTCGCCATGTTTTCCCTTTCTTATTTCTGACGGATCCTGTCAGCCTAACTGGAAATAGACCCGTTTTACCTCTTCGTTGTTCATCAAGTCCTGGCTCTTGCCTTCGAGTCCTACCTTCCCGTGTTCGAGGATATATACCCGCTCAACAAGGTTCAGAGTTAAGCTGGCATCCTGTTCGACGATGAGAACAGTCAGGCCCGTTTTCCATATGCTCTTTATCCCCTCGACCAAAACGTTCTTCGTCAGGGGGGAGAGCCCCATGGAAGGCTCATCCAGCATGAACAGCTTGGGGCCGCTCATCAGGGCCCGGCCAATGGCCAGCATCTGCTGCTCTCCGCCGCTGAGGGTCCCGGATAATTGACCCCTCCGTTCCCGCAGGACAGGAAAGAGGCGGTATACATACTCCAGGTCCTCTTTGATCTTTCCTCTGTCATTCCTCAGAAAGGCTCCCATCTCCAGGTTCTCTCCGACCGTAAACTCTACAAAAAGCTGCCTTCGTTCCGGGCAATGGACGATTCCCCGGCGGAGGATTTCATGGGGGGGCTGGCGGTCGATCCGTTCCCCCTTGAACAAGATCTCCCCATCCACCGGAACTATGGCTGAAATGGCGCGTAAAAGGGTGCTCTTCCCTGCCCCATTCGGCCCGACCACTCCTACCATCTCCTTATCGTCTATGCTCAGGGTCAATCCGTTCAGGGCAATAGCCTTCCCATAGAGAACTTTTATAGCCTTCACCTCAAGCAGATGCAATTCAATCTCTCCTTTCGCCCAGGTAGGCGTTGATCACTTTCGGATTGCTCATGATTTCCTGGGGGGTGCCCTCGGCCATCTTCTCCCCGAAGACGATGACCACAACCCGTTCTACCAACTTCAAGAGGTCCCGCAGGCGGTGCTCGATAATGATCATCGTCTGCCCTTTCTGGTGCATCTGTTTAATGGCCGAAGAAAGGACTGCCGCATCTTCCACATCCAGCCCCGAAAACGGTTCATCCAGAAGGAGAATATCCGGGCGGGTGGCCATGGCCCGGGCGATGTCCACCAGGCGCAATTCCCCGAAAGCCAGGTTTTTGGCGAGCTCATTAAACCGGCTGGTCAGGCCCACTTCTTTCAAGAAGGTCATGGCCACTTTCCAGGGCTTTTCCTCTTGGGGTCTCTGCTGGCTGGCCCTGTGGCAAAAACAGGGGATCATCACGTTCTCTAAAGCGGTCATCTCCTTGAATAGATCGACCAGTTGAAACGTCCGGCATAGTCCCCGGTTGACGATCTGAAAGGGCTTCAGGCGGGTGATGTTTTCACCCTGGAACCAGATCTCCCCGGAATCGGGCCGGATAAACCCGGTGATCATGTTGAAGACGGTGGTTTTTCCCGCGCCGTTGGGGCCGATGATCCCGATGAGATCTCCCTTCCGCACCTGGAGGTCGAAATTCTTGACCGCCTGCAGGCCCCCGAAGGCCTTGGACATACCCTGAATCTCTAAAACCGCATCCATATCCGTTTCTCCTCTTGGGACTCAGATCGCCTTCTGCCGCTCGCCGGTCAAGCGCCGGAAACCTTGGGTGAGAATTTCCAGAAGCCCTTTGGGGGCGAAAAGGATCACCGTCACCACCGCGCCGCTGTAGATGAGCAGGCGCAGTTCCCCCATGAACCGGAGCGATTCATTCACCAGGGTCAATAGATAGGCGCCCATGATCGGGCCGATGATCGAGCCCATCCCCCCCACCACCGCCATCATCAACACCAGGGCGGAGAGGGAGTCATGGGCCATCTCCGGCCCCACATGCATCTGGGCGTGGGCATACATGGCCCCGGCGACCCCGGCGATTCCGGCGCTGATCATGAAGGCCACCACCTTAAAGTAGGTGGTGTTGATCCCCGACCCTTCGCTGGCCGTTTCGTTCTCCCCGATGGAGCGCAGGATCAGACCGAATGAGGATTTGGAGAGGAAATACAGGCCCACGATCACGGCCACCATGAAAATGCCGGAGAAGTAATAGTTGCCCAGGGGCGAATCGGAGAGGGGAGCGATTCCCGAAAGGCCCTCTTCGCCGCCCAGAGACTTGGAGCTGACCATGAACCACTTGTACAGCAGGGCGCCAAAGCAAAAGGTCACCGAAGCGAAATAGGGCCCCTTCAGCCTAAGGGTTACCAACCCCACCAGCAGCCCGAACAGGGCGGCGACGATTCCACCCACGGGGAGGGTCAGCCAGTATTGCCAGCCCAGGTTCAGGTTCAAGACCGCCCCCGTGTATCCTGCTCCAGCGATAAAAAAGGCATGTCCGAAATTGATGTTCCCGGTGAACCCGGAGAGAAGGTCCCAGCTGCAGGCCAAGATTACATAATAATGGCAGAGAAACAAAAGCTCCAGGTAATAGGGATCTTCCAGCACCAGGGGGGCCAGGAGGACGATGGCGCTGAAAATCCCCAGCCCCAGCAGTCTCCGGTAGAATCTTCGGGGACCGAATAAATCTTCATAAAGTTCCATACGTTATCTTCTCCCTCCGATAAAATGGTACGGCCGCCCTGGCCGAAAAATCCGCCGGACGAGTTTCCCGCCTAGGCCCGGCGTCCTTTGCTCAAAATCCCGGTGGGCCGCAGGACCAGGACGAGAATGATGGCAATCAGATAGACCATGTCCGAATAATTGGCGGAAATGAGGAAGCTCACCAGGGTCTCGGAGTACCCCAGAAGCAAGCTGGCAATGATCGCTCCTTCCAGGCTCCCCAGCCCCCCGATGATCACGATGGCAAAGGCCTTGAACAGGGGGAACGACCACATGGTTGGGACGGCCTCCAGGATCGGGGAGATGAACACCCCCGCGATGGCCGCCAGGCCCGCCGAAATCCCCATGGTCATTCGGTAGGCCTTTTCATACTGGATCCCCACCAGGATGGCCGCATCCTTGTTCTGGGCCACGGCGGAGATGGACTTCCCGGTCTTGGTCCTTTTGATAAAAAGCCATAGCAGAATGACGCAAGCGGCGGCGACAAAAAGTGTGATCAGTTTCTGGAAGGAAATATGTACCCCCCCCAGCACGATTTCGCCGGCCACGAAACTCTTAACGGGCTTGCCGTAGGGGCCGTAGATTCCGTACATGAGTTCCTGGAAAAAGAGGGCGAAGGCCAGGGTCAGGATCAACACGTATGCGTGGCGTTCCCGCAAGGGACGGATGCCAAAATAATCGATGGCCATGCCCACCAAGGCTACCCCGGCCACGGCCATCAAGGCGGACAAGGGGATGTTAATGTTCAGGAGGGTCATGAAGGTATAGGCCAGGTAGGCTCCTAACATGTAAAAGGCGCCATGGGAAAGGTTGATGATTCCGGCCACCCCGAAAATCAGGGTAAATCCCACGGCAATGAGGCTGTAAACCGCTCCCCAAATCGTCCCCAGGACAAAAATACTCACCAGTGCGGTCATAAATCACTCCAACGGAACCTTTTCGGTTGGTCTTATAATGCGAATTAATTTTTCCCGCTGACCGAAGAAAGGAAAGCAGGTCAAGAACAGGGGTTCAACGCCCGGAGAATCCGACGTTGAGCCCCCGAATATCCTGAGGCTTCCTCACTGTTTCCACCAGGCGGGCTTCACATAATTGCCCAACTTGAATTGCTCTGGCCAGAATACGACTTGTTTGGCACCTTCCTGCCACTGGGACAAGGGCATCACATAGCGCCCTTCCAGGATGTCATGGCTTTGTTTATCGAATGCGGTCTCCGGATGGATGACCCCTTTGTAGGAGAGGTTTTCCAGCCCGGCCACGATGTCGTCGGATTTAACCGATTTTTTCTGTTTGATGACCTCGGCCACCATGTAGACCGAATCATAGGTGAACCCACTGGGGTACATCGGCGTGTTGCCGAACTTCTTCTCGTAGGTATCCCAGAAGGGGATCGTCTTTTCCGTCAACGGCGCCCGGACCATGTAGTTCATGGTCGCTTCGCCGAGGCAGGCCCCGCCGGTCATTTCCCAGAATTTCTTATCCTGGCTGGTCACATCCACGCATCCCATGGGGGCCGGCTTGTTGTCCGCCCAGGCCTTCACCATGGTGATGCTGGCCGCGTGGCTCACCACCTGAGCGATCCACTGCACATTCAGGCTCTTCATCTTGGAAAATATTGGCGAGAAGTCTTTGAGCTCCGTGTCAAACCGTTCCATGAAGGGCACTTCGAGGCCCGCGCCTTCCAGGTCTTTTTTCAGGTTGGGGGCGTAATCTTCCGTCCACTTGGCATTCTCGGCCAGGATGGCGAATCTTTTATAACCCAAACTCCCGTTCACAAACTCTTTCAGGAATTTGAAGGCCCACTTGGACTGCCGGTCAGAGTTGATCATGTCCCGGAAATAATACTTATTCTTGGCATAGTCCTTTTTGACGTTGTTGGTCAGGTCCGGGGAGGCCACTCCGGTGGATACGAAAACGATCTTATAGCCGGCCAGGAAAGGCTGGATGGCCAGGGCGACGCCGCTGTTGTATTCCCCGATGAGGACGTCAACCTTGTCTTCCAGGACCAACTTTTTCGTGGCGGTGACACCCTTTTCGGGTTTCGATTCCGTGTCGCCGAAGACCAGCTCAATCTTTTTCCCCAGAATGCCCCCGGCGGCGTTGATCTCCTCCGCCGCCAGCTTCGCCGCATTCATGATTCCATGCCCCACCGGCATCTGCACGGGAGCTAAAATCCCCATTTTCACCGTGCTGATCTTGTTAAAATCCCGGTTCGCCGCCCCGGCGGTTGTCGAAGCTAAAAACAGAACCACCAGACCAATGATTCCGACCCATCCCCATTTTCTTCCAACCATTCTTTTCTCCTTTCCTTGCTTTTATTAGAGAAATATCCCGGAAGAACCCGTCTCCTCCCGGTTTCCGTTTTTCATCCAGCTCGCCCATTACCCCCTTACTTCATGAAACTTATGGGCTTTAAAATCTTAAAGCTTATAGCCCACGAGGAATGATTTTGTCAAGTCACAAAATGTGAAATTACAATCCAGGAACTAGACAAGAGACCTCAGACTTTTCTCCTTGCAATCTCTGGCCCTTTTTCCCGTTCAGTCTGATATCTGGAGTTTTAGGTCTATTGTCTGAATCCCAGATCTTAAAATTCTTCTCCTCAATGAGAGAAAAGACGTTCCCCGGCGTAATCGAAACGTCCCCGATTCTTCCAGAAGAATTTTACTTGGATTCCTCTTCCGGCCCTAAAATCTTCTTCAGGACGCTCTTCTGAGCCTCGGGCGCTTCGTCAGGAAAGTATAGCATCACCCCACCCCGAACCGGTCGGATTACAATCTTTCCTTCGGCCGCCATCTTCTGAGTGACTTCGATCGAGCTCTTGCCGAAGTGCTCTTTGAAGGCCTGGTTGAAACCACTGAAGACCGTATGAATCCCGCGATACGGCGGTTTGCGGAGCCGCTTGATCGCCCGTAGGACGAACTCTTCTTCGCTGACTTGAGCTAACTTTTCCTCACTCATCTCTGTACCTCCTGCGTGATTTCGCCTTCGGGCCGCCCTCGGGGCGGCCACCCGGGTCAGGCGTACCAGGTCATCCGGGGTCGCGCCGGTGAGCTGGTCGTTCGGTTTTTCCTAGACGACCCGCACTTTCTCTCGCCTTCTATTCCTTTGCAATGGAACTCCCCTCAGCAATCCTTGCCCTTTTTCCCGAACTCCTCCGGGAAAACGGCCCGTTCCCCGGCTGATGGACCCTCCGCATCGGCTAACTTTTCCGGGGAACTGTTGAGGCCCGGATTGATCTTTTCGATGGGAAACGGTTTAAGAATAAGAATACCGGCCCCGCTCTAGTCCATTCCGTGTTCATCGCAGCCTCCTTAATGGGCGAAAGGGCCGCCAAGCTTTTCCTTGGGAAGACGCTCCAGCCCGGGGACTCGACTATTTTTTTATCTGTTTCCTTTCATCCAAGATACTGCCCACATCCTTCCATTTCCCGTCGGCGAAGATCAGAAAAATATCCCCCGAACCCGTGTCGATGACCCACGCCGAATTGCTATCCCGTCCGGCGATCTGGTAACGGGGTCCCTGCGGCTGGGCCATGGGAGAGAAGTTTCCTCCGAAGGCCTTGGAGGTTTCCCTTACCAGAAAGGACCCGCTTGTTGAAAGGACCAAGACCAGCGCGCCCAGGATCAAGATGGTTCCCAATTTATAGCCCCTTCTCCTCTTCATCGTTCTTCCCTCCCTTAAAAATGATTCCTTTATCTTCCTCCCCTATCCGGCGGCCGGATCGGGTTCCTTTTCTCCCGGTTATCTCAGGGAACCGGCGGATTCGGCTTTGGTACGGCAAAATAAGCCATACTGGCAAAGGTAACCACGGACTGACTCGCCGGGTCCAGGGATTGGCTGTACTTAAGAAGTCTTCCCTCCGTGCCTTCCAGGAGACGAAGGAGGACGTAGATCGGAACCAGCCCGCAGATTCGGCGACGATCCTTTTCCCGGCTCAGAACCCCGAAAAACCCTTCCGCATCCATTCGCTCCGCATACCCCAGCATTCGTCGATCTTCCTCAGCCAGATTTTGAAGGGTAAAGCGGTTGGGTGGATCAGGGTCCCCGAAACGGAGACCCACATGGGCCAGGTCTGCGCTGGCCAGGACACAGACCCTTTTCTTCGTTCGGGAGAGGGCGGTCTTCAGGGATTGGATGAACGGGCCGACCCCCGGGAGTTCCATGGGGCTGCTATCGTTCAGAATGGCTTCGTGGAAGGAGCCGCACAGGATCGGGATGATCTGAAAGGGGTCTCTTCCATCCCCGAGGGCGCGCAGAAAGATGAGCTGCAATTCGATAGAGTGTTCCGTCTTATGGGTAAATTCATCTTCGTAGAAATCTCCCGGACATCCGGCTTCCAACTCGGACAAGAAGGCCTGATCCGTTTCTACCTGACCCCAGGGCGTCTGGAAGTGTTTTCGGGTAAGAGCAAAAGGTTGTTTCAGGGGAGAGTGGGCCGTGCCCAGAATGATAAAAAGGTCCGGCGAAGAAGACTCCAGGATCGCCCGGTGGGCCCAGGCGTAACAGCGTCCCCCCCGCTGGTAATCGATATGCGGGGCAATGGCCCCGGCCAGCTTCCCCGAATCATTGCGAGCGCCGGGTAGACCGGGGCCTTCCGGGTCGGTAAAGTAGGATCGGATGGTATCCTTGAGTTTTTGTCCGTCTCCCTCGTAGGATTCTCCGGCCAGGGTCATCAGGCGGACCGGGGAATTTTTGAAGGAATCGATCATCTTGCGCTCTGCTTCCCGGAATCGCTCACTGTCCAGTAAAAAATGCTCATCCAACTGGGCGATAAGCTGTTCAATCTTCTCCCGGTAGAGAATTTCTCCGAATTGGCGCATGAATTCGGTTTGGACGTCGACCACGGAATGCTGGCCATCCAAGAGGGTGAGGATGAAAAAAGCCGGATGGGGGATGAAGAGAATTTCCCCGGAGAGATTCAAGGGATCCCGCAGGCAGATGACTTTTTGGCCGGAAACCTCGGCCGGAAAGATATCCACAATGCGCATTTTGGGATAATGTTTATCCTCCCCCACGATCCCTCCTCTGAACTCCGAATTCCCTCCGAAAATAACTGGAATTTTTCTCCAGTCCAGATGTTTATATAGAGTTTCAGATTCGAAGTCAAGGACATTCCAGGGGAGAAATACGTCTTATTGGGATATAATCGTTCCGCGCCTTCTCCTCCGAGTCCGCGCGGAACACGACGCTGGCGAAGCAGTCCTCGCTCGTAACCAGGGTGCGGCCCCCGAAGATCAGTATCCCTTTGGCGGTCAGGTCCTGCAGGTAGGCCGAGTGCCGTCCACGATGGCGGCCTCCGCCTCAATCGGCCCCTCTGTCGTGATGGCCAGGCGGGTCGGCTGGAGCGTATACCTATAGACCTTGGTTGGTTCCAGGAATGGGCTGGAAACTGAAGTCTCCTCTCAAGTTGTCGGAGGTTCCGGACGTTGGAGGGCCTCCGGCCCAACGGCCTAACGCGCGAATTCACCGGGAGCGTAAGCGATCCGGTGGAATGAGTTGTTAGCACGTGGCACTTTCAATCTCCCCCTTGAACCTGGCAAATACCGATTCAGCTTCTCTTACGAGCGGTTCCATACGTTCAGGAGAGAGGTTCAGCGCATAACCGTGGCCGAAGAAGTGGCGGAAGGCAAGATACGGCTTCAGATCGTCCAGTAACCGGTTGGATAGGATTCCCCTTTCGACTGCCACAAGCGTGTCCTTTCGGTAAGCCTGCGTAGCGGGAGGCGGGACACG
>Ga0187849_1004383_pt1 | contig 11756 bp, 5 predicted proteins | sample June2016WEW_4_10_2_FD_132412 | JGI IMG/M metagenome (GOLD analysis project Ga0187849, IMG submission 132412) | Peatland microbial communities from SPRUCE experiment site at the Marcell Experimental Forest, Minnesota, USA - June2016WEW_4_100 | ecosystem: Environmental > Terrestrial > Soil >... | reverse complement strand
CGCCCCTTGCGCCTTTGCCGTATGAACCGAAGGCGGAAGGCGGTAGCTGCTGCTAGCGCAGTCCAAGGCGGGCTTCGCCCGCAATTAGATTCCCTAATCCGTGACGACAACTAAGTGAACAGTATTGGCGCTAACGGGGCCGTATCGGGTTTGCGGTCACTACGGCTCGCGGGTTCGCCTCGCAGAGCTTTGCCCGTCGGATTGCTCCTTCCCACGTCTGGTCGGGTACCTGTTGTGTGAGCAATTACAGGGCAAGCTCCTTTCAGCTTACAAGATCGGCCAGGCTTGTCCTGACGTACTAGGTCCGTGCGACGCTTGCTGCGGGCCAAGCAGGCGCAGCCTGAGCGCCTCCCGCCGCCTCAGTTGCCCTGCGGCGGTGGGCGGTCGCAAGACTTTACACAAATCATGCAGGAACTTTCATTGTGATCGACCCTAACGCTCGCCGTGATCGGCGCCGAACCGACACCCCATAGGCTGGTCGATTTGAATTACAGCCTTTATTTTCAATCGCTTACATCGCCAAGGGACCGGCTGCCATTTTCGCTGGCAAGGGCGCGGAAGTTTGGCATAGAATCTGCTCTGTTCATCCCCGGTGAATAGTCTGCGGGGGGAGGTCTATAAAATGGGTTTTCGCGCTTACGTGGGTGTACGTGTTCTCGCGGTCGTGCTGTTTGGGGTCATGATGGCCATGCTCGCCGTTCCAGCATCGGCTACTCCTATGACTATTCTCTACGACAACGGTGCGGTGAACGGAACCATTAACTCTTGGGACATCACTTCAGGGTGGGGTGATGCTGTTGCGGATTCCTTCACCTTGTCGGGGGATTCCACGCTGATGGAAGTGAAGTTTGGCGAGTGGGTGGGTCAAGACTACACACCGATTTCTGTGGATTGGGCGATCGTGTCCACTCTGCCAAATTCTTGGATTTTAGGAACGGGCCCGCTTCTGCCCGGCGCCACCGCCGCCAGCCTGACCAACACGAAGCTCGCTGGCCTCTCTCCTTTTGATCTGGATGGCACATACTATGACATATACTCGGAGAATTTTATTCTGCCCAACGTCAGCCTGGCAAGTGGCACGTACTACCTCGTGTTGCAGAACGCGCGGACCTCGGAGGGCCCCACCTATAGCGTCGGTGCCGACTGGGACATCAACAACGGCCCGTCCACCGCTTACACGAACTGGGGCGGCAACATGAACGACAACTTGTTTGTTTATGACCCCACGACGTATGTTGAGGGCACGGGTTCCAACTCGTTCCAGATCCTGGGCACCACCTCTCCTACGCCCGAGCCAGGCACACTCACACTGCTCGGCAGCGGTTTGATTGGGTTGGGGATGCTTCGGAAGCGCCGGCAGCGGAAGTAAGTTTGTCCAGTTTCCTCCGGTCTGAAACACTGGGGCTGGGCGTGTACCCAGCCCATACTTTTATAGCCGGAAGGCCCAAGACCTTTTAGCCGCCTCCCCAGTGCGAACAGTTGATGGCCGAGCGTATGTCCTTTGCCGCTTCCCACGGCTGTCGAAGCTGTGAAAAAATAAACAATCTCACGCAAAGACCCCACGGCGCTAAGACTGCGAAGAATAAGTGCTTTGTTTTCTTTGCGCCCTCTGCGGCTTTGTCCGTCGGCTGACGGATGAAATGCTTTTGTTCATCACGGGATTATTTCACATTACGGTTTTCCTCAAACTATGTTGTTGATAATAAAGGCAGTTAGGAAAATTCCCCACGACCCACCCAAACTACCAAGTCATTGAAATTAAACCACTTAACCTAATTGAGTTGCCCGGGGGTTGCAAAAAAAGGGGCCTCAAAATGAAGGTAAGTATACAGATGTTATTGAAAACAAATGTAGAAAAAATGTCAGTTTGCGGGCTTGAACAGATGTTGATGAAAACAAACAGGTTACAGTTTTCCTGAAAGGATGTTGATAGAAACAAAGGTAGTTAGTAGGTCTCACTCTCCCTGCTTCACCCATTCGACGTTGAAATGGACATGCTTGATGGACTGCGAAGGCTCTCCCCGTTTTAGGCCGCTCGGGGTGTAACTGTAGGTTGCGTGCAGGCTGCCGTCGTGCGCCTGGATCAGGGTTGGGTAGTGGAAAGAGCCGGGGTTCTTGCCGGAGGTGTCGCGGTCCAGGTGTCGGCACCACTTCCAGGTTTGGCCTTCGTCGTCCGAGATTGCGACCAGGAGCGAATGGCGGCCGCGCTCGGTGTCGTTGCAGATCAGCACCCAGAGTCCATCACGCAACCCGGTGACTTCCATGCTGGAGCCCGGGTTGGGGATGTCGGTATAGGTGGGCGTGGACCACGTGATGCCGTCGTCCTTGGACTCCGCCCCGATCACGCGCCGGGGCGGAGGGCCATTGTTCCGCATGAAGGCGACGATGGTTCCGTCCTGCTTTCGTACCAGGCTGGGCTGCACGCCACCCATGGAAACAATGGGTTCGCTGCTGGTCCAGGTCTTGCCGCCGTCGTCGGTGATGGCCAACAGCGAGAAGTTATAGCCGTCGGAATACAAGGGGACCAGAATGCGGCCCGAGGGAAGTTCAAGGGGCTGGTTGCGGCCCATCCAACCCATGCGGGAAAAGTACTCATCGGAGGCCATTTGGATGGCGTGCTTCGCCTCATCGCCATCGCGTCCGGCGGGCAGGTGCGTGAGCCACGGTGCGGTGTCCCGTTTTACCGCCGCGGCAAAGTTGCGCGGGATGAACAGGAGCGGGTCGTTCACGTCCCATCGCGGCGGTGCGGTAAGGTTCCGGTAGTGGAAGGCGATCTTGTAGCGGAGCAGCGCCGTCTCCCAGTGATGGGCCAGGACGGTGGACCATATCACCCAGAGGCGCTGGTGCGAATCCATGAAAAGCACCGGATTGGTGTCGGGGAAATCGGGCTGGTCCACCAGCGTGTAGGGCGTGGACCACCTCCGGCTGTGGCGGCGCAGTAGCGAAGCCTCGACTTTCACGTCATCGGCCGTACGCTCGCCGGAACCCTTGTACCAACACGCGTAAAAGTCGCCGTTGGGCAATTGCACAATCGAGGAGGAGTGGGCGTGAAGCGTCCCCAGGGGGAAGATCAGCTCGGACTCGATAAAGGGTTGCTCCGCGCCACACAGAGGCGGCGCCAACAGCAGCGCGAGAAGAATGATGGAACATTTCATGGCTCACTCCTGGATGTATTTATGATACAGGCCCATGTAATAGGGGAGCAGAAAGGCCCCGCCATCGGCGAGAGTCCTGCCGTCGCTGCCCTCATCGAGCTCCCATGGATCGTGGCCCCAGTGACCCACCCAACGTTCATCAATGGGCAGGACTTTGCCGTTTACCCGGTAGCCGGCGGCGCCGATATCGCGTCCCAGATCGATGTAATCGGCCAGGCGGATGATGTCCTGGCGATGGCTGTTGATCAAGCGCCAGTCGATACGGTCAAACGGGAAGCGCTGGAGCGAGTCCACCGACTCCTCCAGCCATCCGTTATCTTTGGGGGAAAGGTCTTCCTTGCCGAACGCGTCTTGGGTGGTCTGCCCGCGGCAACTGGCGGCATAAATAAAATCGAAAAACGGATTCAACTCGGGCCGCTCCCACTGCCAATGCTTGTACAGGGCCAAAGCGTAAGTCTCCCGCAGGACGGGGTCGGTCTCGTAGCGGATGAGGTTGTAGTAGTTCATGAAGATCATCTCGTCATCCGATTGGTTGCCGGAGCCGGGACCGGTGTCCGCCTTAGGGATCAGGATATTCGCCGCGTAAGCATGCTGCTCGATCAGCCAGCGCGCAGCGGCCGCGAATCTGGGGTCGCCGGTGATGTGCCCGGCTACTTTCATGTACGTCAGGATGCTCAGGGAGTTTGTCCCACGCCCCCCGCGCCAAGCGAAGTTGTGGTTGAGATTTTCCGGGTTGAAGATGGCCCAGCGCGTCGGCTGGCCGTCATGATCGACAAGCTGGAAGTTGTGATCGATGAGGTGCTCCGCCACCGCGGCAACGTGCTCGCGGACGCGATTGCGTTCTTCTTCCGTGTCCGCGACCAGGTCGTAGTAGAGCCCGTAGAAAAAGAAATGACCATCCAGTTCGTCTGAGCTGGCGTCCGTTTTCCAGTACCACTTGCCGTCGGCGGAAACGGGCCAGCGGGGCGTGATGACCTTCCACAAAGCGTCCCGGGTGGCGCGCCTTCGTTCATCCTGCTGGGGGTTGTTCACCCGGTTCGGGTCAGGACCGCTGGTGGGCAGAATAGCTCGGGCGACAAAACCTTTGGGGGCCGGATGCGGTCCCCCCTGGGTCACGACGCGAAGAAAGCGCAGGGCTTCAAACGCCGCCTTGGCGCGTAGCCTGGCGAGCGGGTCTTGGGTGGCCGCGTAAGCAAAACACTCGCCCGCGCCGTACATGGCGGTCCAGAGCCCGTCGTTGTCACTGTCGCGCTGTTCCCACTCGCGGGTGTCGCCAGGGTGCTTCAGGCTGACGTAAAAGATGTAGCCGTAAGGAGTGCGGCGGTGGCGCTTGTCGATTTCGTCCTCAAAGAATTTTGCCTTCTCGGCAAGAGTCATGGGACGGCGCTCGATGACGCCGACGCCCGCGGCGGTGGCGAACCACGCGTCGCCATTGCCATTCACAGCGATGGAGCGCACATCGTCATGGGGCAGCCAGCGCCGCCCCTGGCGATATTCCCAATCCTTGCCGTCGTAGCGGATGGCTCCCATCCTGGTGCCGAACCAGACCGTGCCGTTTTCACCCGCCGCCAGCGTGGTGAAATCGTTGTAAGGGAGGCCATCAGCTCCGGTATAGAGATGCCAATCGCTCGCCTGGCAACCTGCGCCCTGCGCGCTGGAAAACCAAAGGCGATCCTGAGAGTCAAACGCCACCCCGCGCACGTCGTAGGGGGCCCAACTCCGGGTGGCATTGCGCGGATAAACAGCGCCCCAGGCGCCCCCCGCCCGCTTCAGGAATAATCCGGCCATAGCAGCTACGGCGACGCGACCGTCAGCAGCGACGGCCACTTGCCGGACGGCCTTCTCGCTTCCCAGCAACCGCGCCAGACCAGAGTCGAGGACGAATTTCTTCCCGCCCAGAATGTATAGACCGGCGTCAGTAGCCAAAAACGGTTTTCCGCCGGCCGTTATTTGGTTTACCTTCACCGGCGGTAGCGAAAACGACGTGCCGCGCAAGTGAACCAGCCTCCCTGCGGAAATGAACCAGACGTCATCACCCCGTGCGGCGACCTGTTCGACGGCCTCGCCATCCGCAGCGAGGGTGGCCCACTTGCCAACCGAAAAGCGCGCCAAACCGCGCGCCGTGCCGGCGTAAATGTCACCCGAAGCCGTGACCGCGATCGAGCGCACGTCGTTTGACGGCACGCCGTCCTTGGCCGTATACGCCCTGCTAACCTCCTCCTTGAAGACGCCGACACGCACACCCGTGACCGCCGGCAAGTCCAGGGCCCGCACTCCAGTCTTGACCTCTTGCTGCGGGATCGCCCGCTGCCCCGTGAGGGCGAGAAACATGATGAAGACGACGAAACGTAGTTTCATAAAATACCTGCTTCGCAGACGCACGGTGAGATTGTAGCGTCATTGGACAACGATGGAATCGCAGATTGAGTGAGTGCGCAACCACCCTGCCCTGACCGCGTCCATTCTACTCTCGCTATTTTCAAGGAGGCAATCAACCCTAAATGTGGCTCATTCGCCTCTCACCCGCGACAAGATCCGGCGACCCCCACACGCGCACGAGGAGGGATCCGCGTCTGCCGGCCGCGGGCTTGGGGATCGACGTGAGCGGCCAGCACCAATTGGGAACATCAAGAGGGGAGTAAGGCCGTAATGTCAATCCTTCGCGGCAGGATGGCCCACGCGAGCGCACGCTTCGATTGTATGCCGGGAATTCTTTTCAGACTGAAAATAACCCGTCTCCCCTGAGTTGCTTTCCAAACCAACTTACGATACAAGCAACGGCGCAGCGTACCGTTGCGCTGGCGTTGAAATCCAATCGACTCAGCAATGCCGGTAAGCTTGGGAGCATTGCCTTATTTCATTTGCGTCAGGTCTGGGGCGAATTCGATAAACAGTTAAGGAGGATTATATGCATCGCCTACAACGTTTTATAGGAGCGAGCCTGGTACTGCTATCTTTGGTCGGATGCCTATGGGGGCAACAGCGGGACAGCGCGGGGTTGTATGGGCGTGTTGCTGATCAGCAAGGGGGAGTTATCCCCAAGGCTCTGATTACGCTTACCCGCGTGCAAACGGGAGTCGTGTACACGACGAATTCCAATGACGTCGGGGAGTGGCAGTTCTCCACCATCCCCGTCGGTGAGTACAACCTGAAAGTACAGAAAGAGGGCTTTCGTGCGCTCGAGCAAACGGGGATCGTGCTCCAGGTGAACGATAACCGGAGGGTGGATGTGAGTCTCATGGTGGGTTCTGTCAGTACCATGGTCGAGGTGAAGGCCGCGGCCGTAGCCGTGAACCTGAGCGACCGCACCCTTAAAGGCATTATCGACAACGAGCGCGCCCTCGAACTTCCTCTCAATGGACGTAACTTGGCGTCTCTTGCCTTGCTTGTGCCCGGGGTGGAGCCTGCCGGCGGTGTCACCGGTGCCAACGGGGATGGCGCCAAGTCAGCTTTTTCTTCCCTCGCCTATTCGATTGACGGCGCCCGCCAGAACACCGTGTCCTTCATGCTGGATGGTGGAGACAACATGGACATCATGCAGAACACCATGCTACCGTATCCCTTTCCCGACGCCGTGCAGGAATTCAGCGTTGAGACTACCGGTACGGGAGCGGAGTTCGGCAGAAACCAAGGTGGCCGCATGAACGTTGTCACCAAGAGCGGCACCAATGGCTTCCACGGGGATGCGTTCGAGTTTGTCCGCAACACTGCATTCGATGCCAATGATTTCTTCTCCCACGGCCCTGACAATCTCAAACAGAACCAGGCGGGATTCACCTTCGGCGGCCCCGTCAAGAAGAATAAACTTTTCTTTTTTGGCGGCTATCAGCAGACCTGGATCCGCTCCGCGAGCGCCGCCGCTTCGTCGGTCACCCCACCAGCAAATGTGCGGCAAGGCGATCTCTCAGCCCTCTTGAGCGGTTCCAAGCCCCTCCAATTGGTTGATCCTCTCAAGGGGAACGCCCCTTACGCTAACAATCAGATTCCCAGTTCGGAGTTCGATCCAGTCGCGCTGACCCTGCTGAAATACGATCCCCTTCCGAACGCGAGCAACAACTTGTATTATTGGACGCAACCCTCCATCATGTACGCTCACGAGTGGGTTACACGCGTCGATTACAACGTGACCCCCAAGAGCAACTTCTATGTGAGGCTCTACCGCAACTACGATGCCAGGAAACCCAACTGGATCAACAATAACCTGAATTCCGCGAGCCAGGGCTCAATTGGCTCGGCCCAGAACGCCACGGTGGCCTTCAATTACACCGTGTCACCGACTATGTTGGTCCAGACGCGCTTTACGGGCAACGATTATGACGGTGATCGAGTTTATGCCGTTCCGTTCACCAATAAAGACCTGGGGATAAATATAAATCCTCAGGGAAACGGCACCGGCATGAGTTTCAGCGGGACAAGCGGTTACAGCGGTATCGGCTCGGGCGACCCGGCGTATTTCGCCCGGGCCAGCCTGGAATTCGCGCAATCCTGGCAGTGGATTAAGGGGCGGCACAGCGTGGTATGGGGGGCGAACATCGAGGACTCCCGTTACAACGAGAACAACGACTACAATGCGGCGGGGTCACTTCACTTCAACGGAGAATACACGGGTTACGATTTTGCCGATTTCCTGATCGGCCAGTTGAGCGAATTTTATCAGGACGATGGCGAGATCGAATTCAGGCGCCTGCACTATTATGGCTTTTACGGCGGCGACACCTTTCGCCTGACGCCGCGTCTCACCCTCACTTACGGCGCGCGTTGGGAGCCGGAGCTTCCCATCACTGATCTCAATAACCGCCAAAATATGTGGAACCAGGCCGCTTACAATGCCGGTACGGTGTCGCAGGTTTTTGTGAACTCCCCACCGGGATTGCTTTACGTCGGGGACAAGGGTCCCTCGGGAAACACGATTCCCAAGGGTGTCATCCCCAATAACTATCGCCACATAACACCCCGCTTGGGCTTCGCCTGGGACGTTTTTGGCGACGGCAAAACCAGCCTCCGGGGCGGCTGGGGAATGTACTACGATGCCCCCGAGCTTTACGCTTACAACAACATGAACCTCCAGTCGCCGTATTCCTTTACGATCGACTTTACCACGAGCGCCACGGGAGTGGGTGGAATACCCTTCGATAATCCTTACGCGGGCCGGCAGAACTTAAATGTTTTCCCGTATGCAGGCAACTTCCAGAAGAACTCCGCTTTCTCTATTCCCATGACGGCGTCAGCCCTCCAGACCACCCAGACGTTACCGTACGAGCAAACTTGGAACCTGACTGTCGAGCGGCAATTGCGCCAGAACTGGATAGTAACCGCCAGTTACGTGGGCAGCAAAGGAACTAATCTTTGGGGCGATTACGACGACAATCCGCCCCCTTACAACTACTCACTGACCCTGGCGCAAAACCTCGCGACCATAACTGCGCGCCGGCCAATGGGCAAATACTATCAGGAGCTGGACCTCCTGATGGCAGGGCTAAATCAGGAGTACAACGGCTTCGAGCTCTCCATCGAGAGGAGAATGGCCCGAGGGTTGAGCAACAAATCCAGTTACACCCTTTCCAAAAACCTTGACTACCAGTCGGGGAATAAACAAATCACGACCAACACCCTTTGGGATCCGTACAACTTCTTCCAATTCCGCGGTCGTTCGGACTACGACCGCCATCACCGGTTTGTGGATTCCGTGGTCTACCACGTCCCGGATGCCGGACATGCGATGAAATCACACTACGCGAGCGCGATCACGGGCAACTGGCAGGTGAGCGGTATCATCACGCTTGAAACTGGTATCCCCTTTACTATCATGAGTAGCAATAACTCCTGTGCGTGCGGGATGAAGAGCACCGCGAAGGTGGTCGCTCCCATCACGATCGCTTCCGGCCGTGGCAAGGAAATCGCGCAGTACTTCAGCACCAGCTCATTTGCGCAAGCTGATCCCGGCACTTTCGGAACTTTGGGTCGCAATACGATCTCTGCTCCGAACTATTTGAATACCGACGCGGCAGCTTACCGCAACTTTCCACTGCATTTCTTGGGAGACCAGGGCAAGCTGACGTTCCGCGCCGAATTCTTCAATTTGTTCAACCGTCCTGACTTGGGAGCTCCCGGAAACAAAGTCGGGTCGAGCACGTTTGGCAAAATTACATCCGACCAGGGTCCGCGAATCTTGCAGTTTTCGCTGAAGCTCTTCTTCTGATTCGCGCTGCGCTTTTGGTGGCGACGTCAGATTGGAGGGTTAACGACAGGTTTCTCACCACGCCGGGACGCTTTTGGGGAGCTACCGGAAGGGCGGGGCTTCAGCCCCGCCGAAATGGCGGCTCCCCCCTCTGTTCGTTCCGCGCCCCGCGCAGCCCCGATACATCGGGGCTGCGCGGGGCGCGGGGAACGGAAATAATTAAGAAGGCCTCCTAACGGCGGGGCTGAAGCCCCGCCCTTCCAAACCCATCACGAGAAATCCGGCTTAATGACCGGCAAGCGCTTTATTGCGCCCTCATGCCGTTTCGCGTGTCCCCCCCCCTGTATAACGGCTGCATCGCTCCGGCAAACGGTGTTTTCACGCAGAAACCTTACACGTCCTGGTGCTGTTTGTGGGCTGATCGTGGAGGCTCATTGACAAAAAAGGTGTGCTGGATCACCTCTGCCGCTACGTCCACGGAGGCCAGCAGCGCGCAGCCGACGGGTCCAACGTCTTTTCGGAACGGCGCCACGCGGACTTCCAACCCGCGCGAAATGGCTTCAAAACACTGGTCACGAATCACCCGCGTCACCGCCTCGAGGAGGAAGTCCCGGGCCAGGTTGGCGAATCTTCCGGCAAGAACCACCAGGGAGGGATTGAGGATTTGCACGGTGTTGGCAATGCCCACTCCCAGAGCCTCCCCGGTTTCCATGAGCACCGCCCGGGCAAGAGGATCTCCCTCCCGCGCCGCCAGCACCAGCATATGGGGCGTCAACCGCGACGAAGACTTGGCCAAGGCGTGCAATGACGTATCCGTATTCTGCTCGAAGGCCGTGCGCGCGCGCGCCATGGTGGCGGGAAGCGAGGCAAGCGCTTCCAGGCAGCCTTTTTTCCCGCACTCGCAAAGCGGGCCGTTGCGGTCGATCACGATGTGACCGATTTCTCCGCTGTTCAAGGTCATCCCCTGGAGCATGCGGCCATTGATAAGGATTCCCGCGCCAATTCCACTCCCGACGTACACGTAAAGGGCGGATCGGTGGCGGCAGTTTTCCGGCCACAGCAAGTGATGAGCAAAAGCCATGGCCTGGGCCCGGTCGCGCAGGGTAATGTTCATCTCGAACGTCTCCCTTAAGACGTCCAGGAGATTCACGCGCCTCCAGTGCGGCATTCCTTCCCAGTCCAAGCGCATGCCGCTTTGAACATCCAACCTGCCGGTATACCCGACGCCAAGCCGGGAAAGCCGCGCGCGACTTACTCCCGCGTCCGCAAGCGCGATGCGCAAGGCTTCGCGACAGTCCTGAAGGGTCCGGGCGACGGGGTTGGAGGGATTCGCTTCCACCGCGCCACGGCCCAGCAGGTTGCCGGCCATGTCCGTTACCACCGCCGTAATCCGGTCGCGATCGAGTTCCAGCCCACCCACATCCGCGAGTTCAGGATTGATTTGCAGCAGGGCAGGAGGGCGTCCGCGAAAGGAAATGGTGGTGCCGGTTTCAATGATGATGCGCTTCGAGAGCAGCTCATCCGCTGAGCGCGAAATCGTGGCGGCGCTGACGTTGAACTGATGCTCCAATTCGGAGCGCGTGGCCTGGCGCCGATAGAAGATTTCCCAGAATAGCGACTCTTCGAGGTTTCTCATCGGGAAATTATGAATTCTGAATTATGAAACCATGGCGCAGTCTCGGGCCGTCTCCAGTCAGGCTGGGCCAGGGCCCCGTCAAAGTCCAGCGTGCCGCATACGTACAGAGCTACGAATGCATCATCCGCGAAAAGACCCCTCACCCACCGCCTTGCGGTCCCCCCTCTCCCCCTGGAGAGGGATAAAAAATCAAAAATCGCAGCCCTCTCCCTTGGGGAGAGGGGGGACCGCAAGGCGGTGGGTGAGGGGTCCCTTTCAACCCAATCGACTTTGACGGAACCCTGCAGGCTGGGCGCTGCGGCATTGACAATTCCGCATTCTCTCATCGTTAGCTCAGTGTCCGCTTGCCGGCTTTCCGGTCAGCATACTGCTCGGCGATCCAGGCATAGGTCTTGGCCATCCCCTCGCGCAGCGGGGTGCGCGGCTCCCAATGCAGGATGCTCTGGATCAGGGTGTTATCGCTGTTACGGCCCGCCACGCCGCGGGGCGCGGTCGGGTCATACTCGCGTTGCAGCTTGGCGCCGCCAATGGCCTCCACGATGTCCACTAATTGGTTAACGGAAACCAATTCGCTCGACCCCAAATTGATGGGTCGGGCGATCAACTCCTCGCAATGGGCGATCATATCGATACCCTTCACACAGTCGTCAATGTACATGAAACTGCGCGTGGGAGTGCCGTCGCCCCAGATCGTGATTTTGTTGCTTCCCGAGTCCTTGGCTTCGATCACCTTGCGGATAATCGCCGCCGGGGCCTTCTCCCGGCCACCGTCCCAGGTGCCGTGCGG
>Ga0187849_1004379_pt1 | contig 11764 bp, 10 predicted proteins | sample June2016WEW_4_10_2_FD_132412 | JGI IMG/M metagenome (GOLD analysis project Ga0187849, IMG submission 132412) | Peatland microbial communities from SPRUCE experiment site at the Marcell Experimental Forest, Minnesota, USA - June2016WEW_4_100 | ecosystem: Environmental > Terrestrial > Soil >... | reverse complement strand
GCGCCAGGTTTTCGTATCGCTCTATAATGAGGGCCTTATCTATCGCGGCAAGCGTATGATCAACTGGTGCCCGCGCTGCATGACCGCTCTGGCCAATATCGAAGTCGAAGGGGAGGAACTGGGCGGCTCTCTCTACTACATTCGCTATCCCCTGGTAAGCGGAAAGGGTGCATTGGTAGTGGCCACTACCAGGCCGGAAACGATGCTGGGCGATACGGCTGTTGCCGTGAACCCGGAGGACCAAAGATACAAGGCCCTTATCGGACAAAAAGTGGTCTTGCCGATAGTGGGCCGCCACATCCCCGTAATAGGAGATTCCTATGTCGAGCGCGAGTTCGGCACAGGGGCGCTCAAGGTTACTCCAGCTCACGATTTCAACGATTTCGAGCTGTCCGTAAGGCACGGCCTCGAGCTGGCGCAGGTCATTGACGAACGCGGAAACATGACCGAACAGACAGGCCGATACTCCGGAATGGACCGGTTTGCCTGCCGCAGGCAAATTCTAAAAGACCTTGAAGAAGGCGGCTGTCTTGTAAAAATCGAAGCCTACACTCACCGGGTTGGACACTGCTACCGCTGCCATAATGTGGTTGAGCCGATGCTCTCGCTTCAGTGGTTCGTTGCTACAAAACCTCTTGCCGAAGCTGCCGTTAACGCTGTCAAACAGGGTAAAACTAAAATCGTCCCGCCCAAATGGGAAAAAGATTACTTCAACTGGCTCGAAAACCTCGAGGACTGGTGCATAAGCCGCCAGATATGGTGGGGACACCGAATCCCGGCATGGTATTGTCAGAAATGCGATGATGTTATCGTCTCCATGGAAGCGCCCGTGGAATGCCCGAACTGCCCCGGCGCCCCGGTCGAACAGGACCCCGACGTTCTGGACACATGGTTCAGCTCCGGCCTGTGGCCTTTTTCGACCCTGGGATGGCCGCAAAATACGTTGGATCTGGAAAAATTCTACCCCACTTCCGTTCTGGTTACGGCATTCGACATTCTGTTTTTCTGGGTGGCCCGAATGATGATGATGGGACTCGAGTTCATGCAGGAAGTCCCATTCCGTGAAGTCTATGTGCATGCCCTTGTTCGGGATGCCGAGGGGCAGAAAATGAGCAAATCCAGGGGAAACGTCATCGACCCCCTTCTCATGATGGACAAATACGGGACGGACGCTTTGCGGTTCGCCCTTACGGCCTTCGCGGTCCAGGGGCGGGATGTAAAGCTCTCGGAGGAGCGCATCGAGGGTTACAAGCATTTTGTAAACAAGATATGGAATGCCGCCCGGCTTGTTCTGATGAACCTCGAAGAGTTCAAGGGGCCGGTCGAAATCCCGGAAAAACCGGCCGCGCTATCCAATCGCTGGATTCTGAGCCGCCTTCAAAGGGTTGCCGCAGAAGCCGCTGAGTCTTTGGATACCTATTATTTCAATCAGTACGCTCAGGTACTGTATCAGTTCCTTTGGCACGAGTACTGCGACTGGTACCTGGAAATCGTCAAGCCTGATTTTTACGGCGAGGATGCGGAGGCGGGCGCGCAGGCAAGGTCTGTTGCGGCCACGGTTCTCGAAAAAGTCCTGGTCCTTCTGCATCCCGTTATGCCGTTCATAACCGAAGAAATCTGGCGCAAACTGCCTCACACATCCGGTGTGAGCATCATGAAAGCGGCCTTTCCGGAAGCCCAGGCGCAAAGGATCGACCCCGAAGCCGAAGAGCAGATGGAAACGCTTATGGCGGTCGTAGTCGCAATCCGCAATATCCGCGGCGAGATGAACGTCTCCCCGGCGCTCAAGGTGGAGGTGGTGTGCCTTTGCGAGCAGGGCTCGGAACTGGAGCTTCTCAGAGAGCACGAGCGCACCATTGCCGGTCTGGCAAAGGTCTCCAGGCTTACCGCGGCCCAGGCCGGAGAGATGAATAAGCCCAGGTACGCGGCAGGGGCGCTGGTCAGGAACATGGAAGTTTTCGTAGTGCTCAAGGACATTCTGGATTTCGAAAGCGAGTCGAACCGGCTCCAAAAGGAGCTTTCCAAACTGGAGAAAGAGTTTGGTCTGACTCACAGGAAGCTGTCAAACGATGATTTTCTGCAGAAAGCCCCCCATGAGGTTATCGACAAGGAACGCGAGAAGAACGCGCGGCTTGGCGAGAAGATGGAAAAATTGAACCGCAGACTGGAAATCATGAACGGACTGCGGGAAAGCCGGCCGCAATGACGGCAACGATGGAAATCGATGAACTGTTCCGGCTGGCTCTTCTGGAAGACGTCGGAAGCGGGGATGCAACGACGCTCTCTATTATCCCTCCCGGTCTGGAATCAAGTGCCGTTGTCTTTGGACGCGAACCCTTCATTTTGTCCGGCTCCAAGCCATTCCGAAGGATTTTCGAACTTCTCGACCCTGAAATCAGGATAGAATGCCCCTTCCCCGATGGGGACCGGATCGAGCCAAATGTTGCCGTATTCAGGATAGAGGGAAGGGTGCGGACCCTTTTGACCGGCGAGCGGACCGCCCTGAATTTCGCCCAGCGGTTAAGCGGGATCGCCACTTTGACGCGTAAAATGTCGCAGGCCGTCGCGGGGACCGGATGCCAACTGCTCGATACACGAAAGACCACCCCCTTGTGGCGCAGCCTGGAAAAGGAAGCCGTGAGGCACGGAGGCGGCAGGAATCACCGGTTCGGCCTGTCCGACGGCATACTGATCAAGGACAATCATATTGCTGCAGCGGGAAGCATTAAGGAAGCGGTCCACCGCGCGCGCGAACGCGCTCCCCATACCTTGCGCATTGAAATCGAAGTGGAAAGCATCGGGCAACTCGATGAGGCCATCGCCGCCGGGGCCGACATAGTGCTTCTCGACAATTTTACGCTGGATATGCTGAGGGAGGCCGTAGCGATCGGCAAAGGGCGAGTCGTTCTGGAAGCCTCCGGGGGCGTCAGCCTCGAAACCGTGCGCGCCATAGCCGAAACCGGGGTCGATTTCGTGAGTTGCGGAGCTCTTACCCACTCAGCAAGGGCCATCGATCTAACGATGGAGTTTTCCGTCTGACGCTTCGCACATAATTTCATGCCCCGTCTCCGTGGTGAACGCTTCGCACCACCCCATACACAAGTATCCAAAAGGACTTTCACGTTCCTGTCTCCAGAAGGAGCGACTCTACCCTCTCATGGCCAAGCAGCCTGCGGGCATAGACAAGACAAGCCTGAATGTCTTCGGGTTCAAGCCACGGGTAGCGTTCAAGAATGGTTTCAGGGCTGTCTCCTGCGGCCAGCATCTCAAGGATATGCTCAACGGCAAGCCGCCGCCCTCTTATGATCGGTTTCCCGCCGAATATCCTGGGGTTTACCGTGATCCGTTCTAAAACCTTTTCCTCATCAATTGCTTCACCTCACAATGAAGGCGATCCATCCTATATACTCGCACTCTTTGATAATTTCAAAAAAGGCGCCGAATGGAAAGGAAAGAGGCATCATCGTTGTGAAGCAAAAATGAGCGCCTTTTCTGTCTAAGCGTGCAAGGGGTTAGACAAGTATCCGCTCGTCGGTTCCGACAAATCATATCAAAACGGTAAGGAGCAGACGACATTTGAATGCACGATCATATCTGATGGAGTATCACCGGCTTTCGGATGCTGGTTAGACGGTTTTCAGGCGGAGGGGTTTTTGTTTAACCTGCTGAGATAGACGATCAATAAGGTATTTAACCCAAAGAAACCTATAAAAAGCCGCTACGCGCACATTAGTGCGCTACGCGGCACAACCCGCGCCGGCCCACATTGGATTCTCGACAGCCCACCCACCCATCCGCGAGGCGGGGCCGGCGGCGGGTGGCCTTTCATTAGTCAAACTTGCCTGGCAGGCTTTTCAGTAAAAAATCGTCCGGCAGCGGTGGAATGGGCGTTTGCGAAATGCATCAAGCTGGCCCAACCGCCAGAGCCAGTTATCGACCAGGGTGCTCGTAAGCTTGCGCCCTTGCTCCTGGAAACCATTCTTCAGTTTCTCGACGGCCCATAAGGTCATTGCCCGAATCTCGACTTCCTCTTCGGAGCCTCGTTGGAGAGGTTCCATGGCGTCAATCCCAGTCGCGAGCCCGCGTTGATATGAAATAATTCCCAGCTCTCGAAGCACCTGAGGAAGCTTGTAGTCGGCAAATGCGGTAAGCCGCCCGATGTCGTTGAATTCCCCCCATTTGTCTCCCCCGAACGCGGTGAAAACGTCAAAGGCAAAAATCTGGGCCCTTTTCCAGAAATAGACACTTTCACTTCTGTAGAGGGTCTCATCGCGGAAGCTCGGAAAAAGGGAGACGATCCTGCTGACCAGCCGCACGGCACTCAAACCGGATGCTATATCGAACAGGGACAAGATATCGCCCCCGAGTTCGGACAGAATTATCGACCCTGCCTCCCGGAGGTTTTCCAGCCGTTCTTCAAACATTGGCATCCTGCCCTGGCCGGAAAAGATTTCGGCGAGGTCGCCTGCGCTGATACCCGACAGGAAATGAGGATCAGTTACGGGGAAACCCTGCTCGTGGGCCCGCTTCAGGCCGGCGGCCAGCCCCCAGTACCCCGAGTAAGGCTCACCATTGTAGATGACCGTCCAGACAGGCTCGCCCGGATCGGGCCAGAAGCAGTGGTTCAATATGTCGAGAGCAAAAATCCAGCGAACGCTCTCCGCAGTCCCGTCAAAGAAATGGCAGGGATGTTCCCATGATGAAGACGGGTTGACCGTATGTCCCCATTTCAATATTGCCGGGCCGATCCGATCTGGATGAAATGTGACCGAGCGGCTTTGAGCAACCACCCGCTCAACTGAGGCAAGGACCTGGAAGTCGCTCAATCGAAAATCCTGCGTGGAAGCAAGAAGCAAGAAGCGAGAAGCTAGAAGCGAAAAGCGAAAAACACTTCGCTTCCCGCTCCTTGCTCCCTGCTACCGTCTTTAAGGCTAAGCTGCAGCCTTCTTTTCCATATACTCAAAAATATTCTGAACAGTGCGAATCTTTTCTGCGTCATCATCGGGGATTTCCGTGTCGAAGGCTTCCTCGAGTGCCATTACCAGTTCTACGACATCGAGAGAATCGGCCCCAAGGTCGTCAACTATGTTTGCGCCGGGAGTTACCATCTCTTTGTCAACTCCGAGCTGGTTTGCAATAATATCGATGATTCTGGTCTGTTCTGCTGTCAAGCTCATTTAATCCTCCCTGTCAAGTCAGTTTTCGCATTCAATTCTTCGGGCATCTTTGACAAATCCATAGAACAAAACTTCCAACACGCCCGGAAGCTCATTTACGAGGGGATAGGAACACTCCCTGGCGAGCCATTTCTGTATTACTCCATGGGCAAAGCCCATAGTGCCGTAAAAGACGGTCTGAAAATCGACGTCCTTGAGAATCCCCTGCTGGGTCCCTTCGTAGACTTTCCTCTTGAGATTAGGAATGGCCCGCATCACTTTTCGGAAGTATTCGTCCGGGGAGTGTTCGCCCAAGTCCAGTTGTTCCTGGATGATTAGCCTGTAGAGACGCTGGTTTCGGTCGAAGAATTCGAAATACATCCGGATGCACTTGGAAATCATCGTCAGCACGTCGTCGCGGCCGTCTATTACCGAACCGGCCGTTGCTCCCAGTTCCTCCAATCTGAGCCGCACCAGCTCGGCAAAGAGCTTTTCCTTGGTCTCGAAATAGCGGTAAAGGGTCCCTTTCCCAACGCCGGCCTTATCGGAGATTTCGTCCATGGTGGCCGGATGAAAGCCTTTATGAGAAAAAACCTCCAGGGCCGCCTCGAGTATCCTTTCTTTGGCGTTCGGCTTGGACAGGAGCGGGGCAGCTTCCTCCGTCAAAATTTTCTCCAAAAGGCTCGGGTAGAAACGCGAGGCCGGGATACCTTTTTTTCGGGCGATCTCCCCGAGGGCTTCCATTAGAACTGAAAGGCCGATTTTGTTTTGAAGCGGCCCAGTGCGCAACGGTCCCCGGATATGGAAAAACCAGTGCGAAAGCTCTTCGGTGAGGCTTTCGGGTGTCGAGGCTGACGTCTCTTCGGAAATGGCCTCTATCAGCCCTTGTCTGTTTCCGGCCAGGGCCATTTTCTTCACGTTGGCGTACACATTTTGCTGGTCCGGATATTTTTGCAACCAAGCGGCTCCTTCCCCCCGATACGGACTGGTCAGTCATAAAACACAGCGAAATCTCAAAGTCAAGAAAGTTTTGACTATCATTTATCGTGATGTGACACTCAAACTCTCGGCGTATTGGGGAGAATCTTACCGCGATGGTGGTTTTTGTGTTTTATAAAACTTATCCAAATGTTATGAAATAAACAGCTTTGATATATTTGAAACAAATAATCCGTTCAGCCGGGGAAATTTGAATGCCCGCTCCGCCCACCGATTCTTTCCACAGGAAGATCGATTATCTCAGATTGTCAATTACTGACAGGTGCAATCTTCGCTGCTCATACTGCATGCCACAAAGCGGTGTTGTAAAGCTGGACCACACGGAAATCCTGCGTTACGAGGAAATAGTAAGGCTTGTGCGGATCGCGGTCTCAATGGGTATATCGAAGGTGCGCATCACGGGCGGTGAGCCTCTGGTCAGAAAGGACGTGCTCAGGTTGTGCGAAAGCATCTCCAGGGTCCCGGGACTAAGGAGCCTGAGCCTTACGACAAACGGGGTTCTGCTCTCGGATTTTGCCGTGGGACTACTCCAGGCGGGCATCAGGCGCATAAATGTCAGCCTTGATACCCTGAAGCCTGAAAGGTTTGCGAAGATCACCGGCAAAGACCTTCACAGCCAGGTGTGGGCAGGGATCATGGCCGCTGAAAAGGCAGGCATTTCGCCTGTGAAGTTGAACGCGGTAATCATGAGCGGGGTGAATGAGGATGAGATTGAAGATTTGGCGCGCCTGACTTTCCAGTTCCCGTTCCACGTGCGCTTCATCGAGTTCATGCCTTTCCGGTTTGAGTCCGATCACGACTTAGTTTTCATTGCGGCCGCTGAAATCCTGGAGCGCCTGAGGCGTGTTGCGCCTCTGGAGGCCTCGACCGCGGGCGAGAGCAACGGCCCGGCACTTTATTACAGGTTCCAAGGCGCTCTGGGTAAAATCGGAATCATCAGCCCGGTATCCAACCATTTTTGCCCGAGCTGCAACCGGCTTCGGGTAACCTCGGACGGAAAACTCCGCACCTGCCTCTTTTCCAGTGATGAGACCGATCTACGGGGGCCGTTGCGACAGGGCGCCTCAGACGAAGAGATTGCCGCCACAATGCTTGGAGCCATAGACAAAAAGCCGGAAAAGCACCAACTGAGCAGCCCTGTTTTCCGCAAGTGCATCTCTCGCCCAATGTTTTCTATCGGCGGTTGATTTCGAATAGAGCAAACAATGTGCGAGGTCGATAATCAGGAGTCGGTTGAACGAAAGTGGAAGAAGAGCTTGATGAGATAAGAGAAGAAATCGACGGTGTAGATTCAGAGCTGCTCCGGCTCCTTAACAGGCGGATGGAGCTTGCCATCGAAGCAGGCCGGATAAAAGCCTCAATGGGCCTGCCCCTCTTTCACCCTGAACGCGAGCAGGCAGTTTTCCAGCGCCTCTCGAAACTAAACCCCGGCCCTTTATCCGAGGAATCACTGCGCTACATCTACCGCGAAGTATTTGCAGCTTCCCGGCTTATCCAGTACAGGCTTCAGGTTGCCTTCCTCGGCCCTGAGTGGACAAACTCCCACCTGGCCTCTATTTCGCTTTTTGGCCATTCCGCCTGCTATCTGCCCTGCGCATCTCTGGAAGAGGTGTTCGACAGCTTTCTCAAAGGGAAGGCGCACCTGGCGGTGATCCCGATTGAGACTTCACTTCAGGGTGGGGTTGGCCACAGTATGGACCTCCTCTATGAGCGCGAGGTGCATGTAATCAGTGAATGCTACCTGGAGATAGCTCACTACCTTTGCGGCAACGCTAAGGGTCTGGGTGACGTAAGGCGTCTCTACGGGCACCCACAGGCCATTGACCAGTGCCGCAGGTGGCTGCTTGAAAATATCGGTCACGCCGAACACATCGAGTGCTCTTCGACCGCACGCTCCGCACTGCTGGCAAAGGATGACCCGAACGGGGCGGCCATTTGTAACCTCTATGCGGCCCAGCGCCACGGACTCAGCATTCTGGCCGAACGGATCGAAGAGGGTCCGGGAAACGCCGTCCGGTTCCTGGCGCTTGGCAACTACCACAATCCGCCGACCGGTAACGACAAAACTTCGCTGCTCTTTGCGGTTTCCGACAGGCCCGGGTCATTGTTCGCCGCTCTTGGCGCCCTTTCCTCGATCAATTTGACCCGTATCGAATCACGCCCCAACCGGCTCTTTTCGTGGCAGTACCTCTTTTATGCGGATATAGAAGGCCACCGGGACGACAGCCCCGTCCGGGCGGCCCTGGATGTCCTGGCGAACAGCGTGACCTTTTTGAAGATTCTCGGCTCTTACCCGAAAAGCGATCCCGCACAGCCTTTTCGGATCGAGAAGGAGAAGATGCGAATGGGCCGCGATTATTCCGGAGGCGGGCATGAACGGGCGTGAGGAGAAAGGAGATATACTGAGCCCTTTTGATGAGGATGCGGGTGGGGTTGAACACGGTTCAGACAATACGAACGCGGAGTGGGGGAAACAGTCTTGCTCGGTTCGAAAGGCCGGTATTTGCGGATGTCTTGTCGAATGCTCCTGTGAAGAGTTTCCCAAATGGCTGAACCACCCGGAAGTCGATCTGGTGGAGTGGCGGATGGATAAATTCGCCAACAGGCACTCGATGGAGGAGATGAAATCTTTTCTCGGCGCTCTGTCAATAAAGCAGCGGCTTCCGGTGATAGCCACCAACAGGCCGGTTCGGGAAATGGGCGTCTTTGCCGGCCGGGAGGACCTCAGGCTGAGCATGCTCGAGGAGGCCGCAAAAGCCGGCGCCGACTGGATAGACCTTGAACACCACGCAGGTATGGACGATATCGCCCCATTTCGGCGCGCCGGAGCAAAGGTCCTGCTTTCGTGGCACAGCCCTGCTGAGACCCCCTCCAGGGGGATTTTGCGGGCAAAGCTGGAGAGCATGCGCAAAACAGGGGCCGATGCTTTGAAAATAGTGACCATGGCCCAATCGGGCGAAGATAACCTGAGGGTGCTCGAACTGATTCCGCTGGCCGGAAAAGAACTCGAAATTGACCTGATCGCGTTCTGCATGGGACCGGCTGGGAAATGGAGCAGGCTGGTGAGCATATTTCTGGGCAGTCCCTGGACTTATGCGCGGTTCGCGGGCCAGTCTGCGACCGCGCCGGGCCAGCTTTCGGTTTCCGAGATGCGCGCGATGATCCGGAGTATTGATCGGATATGATTTCTTCGCAATCGATACACTCATAAGGAGCTTATCTTGATTCACAGTATGACCGGATTTGGCCGCAGCCGCAAAGAAGAGGCGGGCTACACCATCAGCGTTGAAATGCGCGCTCTTAATGCCAGGCAGCTCGACATTTCCGTTCGCATTCCAAAAAACTTCCTTGAGTTCGAGGACTTGTGCAGGAAGCTGATTGCAAACAAAATCCGAAGAGGCCGGATCGATGCCTTCATTCAGATAGAGAGCACCGATGTCAGGCAAAAGGCGCCGCGTATCAGCCTGGAGCTTGCGCAATACTACTGGTCACAGCTCCAGGAGATTCACCGCGAGATCGTGCCCTCAGAAGAACCTTCGCTAGATCACCTGTTAAGGGTCCCGCATATCTATGAGATGCCGGAAGCAGTTATTGACTCCGAAGCAATCAGGGAACTTGTGTCATCCGCCATGTCCGAGGCGCTGGGCCAAGTGCTCCGGATGCGCGCGCTTGAGGGCGAATCGTTGCTTCGGGACTTCATGGACCGGCTGGCGGTGCTAAGAGATGATCTTTCGGTGGTGGTGAGCCGCCGGGAGGCCGTTATCGAAGAGTACAGGACCAGGCTGCAGGAGCGTATGAAGCAACTGCTGGGCGGGATGGAGCCCGATGAGAACAGGCTCCTGCAGGAGATAGCGTTTATAATCGACCGGGCAGACATAAACGAGGAGACCGTTCGGTTGGCAAGCCACCTTGGACAGGTTGAGGCTGCTCTGACCAGTGAAAAGCCGGCCGACGGGCGCAGGCTCGATTTCCTTATCCAGGAACTTCACCGCGAAGCCAGCACGATTGGTTCCAAGACCACAGACCTGGATACGGTGCAGGTGGTAGTACGGATGAAGACGGAGATCGGAAAACTCAAGGAGCAGGCGCAAAACATCGAGTGATCGCATTAGCAGGACCGGTCGCAAACAATCCGGTTTTAAACGCGCCCCGGCTGCTCAAGAGGTTGCAATTTTTCCGTCAAAGAAATAAAAAATATGTTTTGCTGATTGGGCCGTTCAAATTTTGGCGAAAATAAATTCCGAGAAGGAGTCCGCTTTGGGCGCAAAGAAAATAAAACCTGTAAAGAAATTACAGAAAAAACCGGTGCTGACGCCTGATACAACTTTTGCAAAAGCGAGAAAATGGGCTGATAAGAATTACGCTATCGTCTTTGGCGCATGCACGGCAATCCTGTTTACAGTTATAGCGGTGTGGGGTTTCAGCGCCCACGATCGTTCAAAACAGGTCCGAGCGCAGTCGGATTACGGGACACTTGTATCCAGACTTCCTGCAGAAGACAAGGGGAGCGCGGCGGACTGGGAAAAGCTTATCCCGGATCTCCAGACATTCATCTCCGAACACGAGGATACGGCGCCGGCTCTAAACGCCAGGATCGAGCTTGCAAAGGCTTTCTTTGAGACCAAGCGCTACGGGGATGCGATCAAAACCGGGGAAGAAGCCCTCAAACTGGCGCCTGCGGGTTGCGGTCTTAAACCTCTCATCCTGTATCAGCTTGGCTATGCTTATCAGTCGGCCGGAAAGCCCGATGAGGCCGCCAATGAATGGACCAGCCTGAAGCAACTGGGCATGGAGGACTTGGAGCGGGAAGCCGACTGGAACCTGGGCAGGATTTCCGAAGGCAAAAAGGAGTTTGCGAGGGCCGCCGAGATGTATCAGCTTGCTTCCAAGGCGCCCGGTGATTATCCTCCTGCCGCGTTGATCGACCAGCAGATCGCCAGGGTAAAAACCGGACAATGAGCCACGCTTCTGCGTATTTTGCACGGGCAATGGGTATATGGCGAATTTTGCGAAAACAGGGTTGTTTTTTATTGTTCGATATGGTATTTAAGAAAGCTTGTTCGAAATTCATGGCTCTTAGAGCGGGCTTTTCCAGGGTGAGGTTCCCGAGCGGCCAAAGGGAGCAGACTGTAAATCTGCCGGCGTAGCCTTCGGAGGTTCGAATCCTCCCCTCACCACCACTTATGGCATGTAGGAGATGGTGGCAGCCATAAAGCGAGTCATTGTCGTCGGTACTACATACGCTGAGTTTGGGATGCAAAGAAGATTCCGGCCGGGGCGCCGTTTAGCTCCAAATGGCCCCGCATTCCCTTCACGTTATGGACCTTCTCCAATCCTCTTGTTTGGCTGCAATTTCGAAAGCCCACGTAGCTCAGCAGGTAGAGCACTTCCTTGGTAAGGAAGAGGTTCACCGGTTCGAACCCGGTCGTGGGCTCCATTTGGCGATAGTTTGTAGGTTTGGGCGGGTATGCCGATGATATCCTCCTACCCTTGGCAACGTGGCCTGTCAAACATTTTTCTTTTATTCTCGGAATCTTTCAGGAGAAAGGACAATGGCTAAAAAGAAATTCGAGCGGACAAAGCCACATGTAAATGTGGGGACGATTGGT
>Ga0187849_1004371_pt1 | contig 11788 bp, 10 predicted proteins | sample June2016WEW_4_10_2_FD_132412 | JGI IMG/M metagenome (GOLD analysis project Ga0187849, IMG submission 132412) | Peatland microbial communities from SPRUCE experiment site at the Marcell Experimental Forest, Minnesota, USA - June2016WEW_4_100 | ecosystem: Environmental > Terrestrial > Soil >... | reverse complement strand
TCCCTCCCCGAATATCAATGGCCGGTATGATGAGCATAATAAGTGCCTAAGAAAAGTTCTGCAGTGCTGCTGTTTTGCGGTGCTGCGGTGCTAAAAGATTTCGCGGATGTACACGGCAAAACAGCACGACGTTCGCACGGCAGCACGTTATTACAAGTATTCCCTCCAACCTCTTTTCTTCAACTCCTCCAGGACCCGGCGGACTTCCTGGGATCGGTCGCGGGGACAAACCAGGAGAACATCGCCTGCTTCCACGACAACCGTATCCTTCATACCCAGAACGGTGATGAGTTTCTTTTCCCCTCGAATCAGGCAGCCTGAGCTGTCGATCGTCAGGATTTTTGTGCCCCCGAGTTGCTTACCCGGGATATGGGCATTGTGGTCCTGATCCTTGGGCCGGATGCTCCACAGGGCTGACCAGCTTCCCACATCATCCCAGCCAAACCGGGCCTCTATGAGAGCCACGTTTTTGGCCCTCTCCATGATTCCATAATCGACTGAGATGGACTGGCATCGTTCGTAGACCTGCTCCAAAATTTTCTTTTCCCGCGATGTTCCCCACGCCTTTTCAAGAGCTAACATTTCTCCATAAATTTGAGGAAGGAACTTTTTCACGGCTTCCAGGAAAATTCCTACCTTCCAGATAAACATTCCAGTATTCCAGAGGTAATCTCCCTGGCGCAAATAACCCCTGGCTTTATTCAAAGTAGGCTTTTCCCGGAAAGCCCTGGCTTTAAATACCTTGGTTCCTTTCATGTGGCCGAGGATTTCTCCTTTTTGAATGTAGCCATATCCGGTTTCGGGTACGGTCGGACGAATCCCCAGGGTAATCAAGAAATTTTTCCGGGCGGCAAACTCTTTGGCAATCCCCAGAGTCCGCAGGAATTCACTCCGACCAGCAATGGCGTGGTCGGCTGGAAGGGCAACCATGACCGCTTCGGGGTTGAGCTTCTGGATTGACAGGGCGGCCAAACAAAGGCAGGGGGCAGTGTTTCTCCCTGCCGGCTCGACTAAAAGATTCCTTCTCGGAACCTGAGGAACCTCTCGCTGAATTTGGGCAACCTGGGAGCGAGAGGTAACGATAAGAATCTTATTCGGAGAGACAAAGGGACGAAGCCGGTCGACGGTCTCCCGGATCATGGAGCGATGGGAAAGGATCGGAAGAAGCTGTTTGGGGTGTACTTCCCGGCTCCAGGGCCAGAAACGCGTTCCTCCACCTCCGGCCATGATCACTACATATAAATCAAGTTCTTTCACCATAGTTGAATATCTCCATTAAATCCCGATTCCGAAATCGAACTCCTCGAACGCGGGACGAAACAACTTTCCTATAGCCCATTTCGCTACGATCCATTGGTCTTGGATTTCGGGCTTCGAATTTTGGATTTACCTGGACAGCTCGGTCACTCGTCTTTCCACCCGAGTCCGGATTTCCTTCAGGCGCTCTGGAGATTTGGCTTCAAAGCGCAGGACCAGCACAGGCTGGGTGTTAGAGGCTCGAACCAAACCCCAGCCGTCGGGAAAGAGGACCCGCACGCCGTCCACATCCACGATGGGATATTCTTTGCGGAAGGACTCCTTTACCCTTTCCACCAGCTCAAATTTTTGGTCGTCCGGGCAATCCACACGGATCTCAGGGGTAGTGAAGGTTTTCGGCACATCACTGAGAAGGTCCGGGATTCTTTTGTCCGATTGAGAAAGGATTTCCAGCAGCCGGCAGGAGGCATAGATGGCGTCGTCGTACCCAAAATAGCGATCGGCGAAAAAGATGTGCCCGCTCATCTCTCCGCCTAATAGGGCTTTCTCTTCCTTCATCTTGCTCTTCAACAAAGAGTGGCCGGCCCGCCACATGATGCCGCGGCCTCCATGCTTGGCGATGTCATCATAGAGGTTCTGCGAGCATTTCACTTCGGAGACGATCGTTGCTCCCGGGTGCTGGCTGAGGATTTGCCGAGAAAAGAGAATCATCAGCTGATCCCCCCAGATGATGTTGCCCAGATGGTCAACCGCACCGATACGGTCCGCATCCCCATCATAGCCGATTCCCACCTCAGCCCCAGTCTCCTTCACCTTGGCGATTAGGTCTTTCATATTTTCCGGGATCGTGGGATCTGGATGATGGTTCGGAAATCGCCCGTCCACCTCAGAGTAAAGTTCGGTCAATTCGCAACCGAGGTCCCTTAAAATCTTGGGAGCTACAGCGCCTGCGGTGCCGTTGCCGCTGTCCACGATCACTTTTAGTTTTCTCTTCAGCCGGATGTTTTTCAGAATGAAATTTTGATAGGCAGGGATCATCTCCTGGAAAGAAACCGATCCCTGGGCTTCCACGAAATTTTTAGACTCAATAATCTGGCGAAGATTTTGGATCTGCTCTCCATAGAGAGTCTCCTTGCCCACACAGACTTTGAACCCATTGAACTCGGGGGGATTGTGGCTGCCGGTAATCATGATGCCCCCCTCCCGGTCCAGATGGAATAGAGAGAAGTAAAAAACTGGCGTAGGACATACCCCAACATCGATCACCTCGAGGCCACCCTTCACCATTCCTTGAACCAGAGGATCGCGAAACCGCGGGGAACTCAGCCGCCCGTCCCTTCCGACCGCAACCCGACGTTTGCCCTGCCGGGATAGGCAGGTGGCAAATCCCAGACCAATGAGACGGACAACTTCATCGGTTAAATCCTTATCCACCAGTCCACGAATATCATATTCACGGAAAATCCTCGGGTTCATGATCCCTCTTTGCAGAAAAGATTAAAATATCCAGTAATTTAGCACGATTGAAGGAGGATGGTCAAATAAAAATGGGGTCTGGGAAATGATCCCGGACGATTCTTGCGGGCGAAGAGGAAATGATCAGCAAAAAAAGTTTGTTCCTAAAAGGAGATCTTTGACGCAAAACTCGCAACCCGAAACTTGAAGCTTATTGGGCTTCCTTGCAGGCGTCCTCTAATATCTCCAAGGCCATGTCGATCTCGCGCGAGCGGATATCCAGGGGCGGGAGGAAACGAATGACTTTATACCCGGACCCTAAGAGTAATAGGCCCCCTTCGAAGGCTTTACGGATGATCCGGTCTCTTCTTTCCCGGGAATCGATCTCGATGGCATCCATGAGGCCGATTCCACGTACGTCGTGGATGAAGGAGTATTTCTTCTGCAGTCCTTTCAATTGGTCGAGGAAGTAATTACCCATTTGGGTAACGTTATCCAGAAGGTTTTCTTTCTGGATGACTTCGATGATCGTATAGCCGATGGCAGAGCTTAAGGCATTTCCTTCCCCCCAGGTACTGGAGATACGGTATTCCTGCTGGGGGAAGAGATGAGTCTTCCCCAGGGTTGCCCCCACCCGGAGAGGTTTGGCCACCGTAATGATGTCCGGCTTTATGTCGAAGTGTTCAATCGCCCACCATTTTCCGGTACGCCCCATTCCGGATTGGATCTCGTCGGAGATCAAAGGGATGGAGTACTGTTTCGCCAGGCGGGCTACTTCCTTCATGAAATACCTGGTGGGAACGTTATAGCCCCCTTCACCCTGGATGGGTTCGAGGATGATGAAGGCGACCTCACCGGGGTCCACCAGGCCGATATCCGGGTCTAAAAAGTGATCCAGCCGGCTGCGCAACCCTTCCTTCCCGGTACAGCAGACCATCCAACCACACTGGCAAGGGTGGTCCCTACAGGTGCAGTAGGGGAAATCCACAATGTTTGGAATCTGAGGAAACCAGTCGCGCTGGATCTTTTTACTGCGGTTTAAAGAGAGGGCTCCCAGGGTGCGGCCGTGGAAGGCGCCGTAGAAGCAGATTCCATAGCCATAATTCTGTTTGTGGTCGTAGCAAATTTTCATGGCGTTCTCCACAGCCTCGGCCCCGGAATTGGAAAAGAAGGCGGAGCCGAAGCCAAACTGCGAGGTGAGCTCCATGAGCTTGTAATGAAGGTGAGAAGGCGTGGGAATCTCAATTTTCTCCGGGTCCTCTCCCCAGGCGCCGATGAAATCACAGCCCGCGTACCGGTCCGGATCAACAACCTGGAGCTTGGCAGCCATTCGCACCAGCTCAGGGTGGTTGTACCCCAGAGCTGAGCTGGCAACGTGGGAGACGAAATCCAGGATCACGTTTCCATCTACATCTGTGCAGAAAGGGCCGATAGCCGGTTTCGACCGGTCCCAGACAAACCCCTCATGATAGGTTGATCGGGCGGCATAGCGGCGATGGAATTCAGACCACTTTCGAGCATTGGGGCCTGGGGGTAAATTTTTGATGTTTACGGAAACTGTTTCTCGGTTCATGGTTCCTCCTTCTCATCCATCTTCGGCGAGGGCGAGGGTGAGGGAGATGAGATTGTAACCATTTTAGAATATCGAAACCTGACAATCAATGGTTTCATTGGGATGGTTTAATTGAAAAAGACGGATCATCTCCAAATTAGTTGGGGGACAGAGAGGGGTATAGGTAAAATGTTAAGTAATTCCAGGGGCCCGGAAGAAAAGTCATCTTGCTTGCAATCACAAGGCACGCGTCCCTTTTTGGCTTTGGCGGCGGTGTTCCCTTTTCCTCCGAATCTATCTTCTCGCGCCGCCGCTGCGCTTTGCGGAAGGCAAGTAGAGGGAGGGGCCCTTGCTAGGTTTTCAAAAAATATTGGATCAACTAATTTCTCCAAAAGGGATTAGGGAGATTGATTCATCTTGGGGACTGAGATTCATACCTGCTTATCGAGGGAGATAAGAATTCTATTGAAAATGCAATATTTTCCATTTAATATTTTTCTTAGGACTGGGCCGAGAAAATTTTATCCTCAAAGTCTGAAAAATAACACCATGGCAGTTACTCGATTTGGCATATCCCTGGACGAGATCCTGTTAAAGAGATTTGATGACCTCATTCGGAAAAAAGGGTACTCGAACCGAAGCGAGGCCATCCGGGATCTTATCCGCGATGCCCTGGTAATGGAGGAATGGGAAGGAACGACTGGGGAGACCGTCGGAACCATCACCCTCGTCTATTCCCACGAAAAAAGGGAATTGCTGGATCTCCTTACTCGTCTCCAGCACCTCCATCATGATTTAATCATTTCCAGCATGCACATTCATCTCGACGAGCATAACTGCCTGGAACTCATTGCCGTGAAGGGAAGGGGAGAAGATATTAAAAGGATCGCCGACCGCCTGATAGGGTCTAAAGGAGTGAAGCACGGAAAACTTACCTTAACCACGAGTGGAAAGCGGCTGAGGTAAAAAAAATTGGATCATCTCCCAATTCGTTGATCGAAATTTGGATGCGATCCTCGCCAGGGCCCGGAAGGAAAGGCCGATTGCGCCGCAAGCACCGGCGGGATATCCCCTTTCCTTAACCTCCAGGCCCGTTTTCCGCAAAGCGTAGCGGAGGCGAAAATAGATCGTTTCGGAGGAGAGAAGGGCACCTCCGCCAAGGCTTAGGAGGAATGGGCGCCTTGTGGTTGCAAGTAATCGGGCTTTTCTTTCGGGCCCATGATACCACAGGACATTTCCCCCAAAGCGGTCTTCCGTGACTCAACTAATTGGGAGATGGTCCAAATTTTTTTAATCTTTAGTAGCACAAATTTAATTTATGTGATACCATGCCCGGGAGGTCGTCAAATGCGAATCAAAACCAGACTGAAAGAGACTCCCAAGAATCTATGGATTTTCATAGCCCTGGGTCTCTTATTCGCTCTTGTTCCCGAGGTCTCCGCCCATGACTTCTGGATTGATCAGAAGGGCAAAGAATTTCTCCCTGGAATTGAACTTTCTGAACCTCGCCCGGGACTGGCAGGGGGGAAAGGCCTAACGGCTACGGGAGGAAACGTTCTCTACTTATCGCCCGGGTTTCGCTTCGCTTTCCCCAAGCTCCAGAATGCCAATCTTGGACTATTGATAAAGATTCCTATCTTCAAGAACTTAAACGAGCAGAATCAACAACAGGGCTCAGAGGGGCTCGAAAAATATAGAATCATTGGCACCCTTTCCTTCTATTTCTAAAGACTCCTTCCCCTCGCTTACTCCGGGCCAACGTCAACGGGAAAAACTGGGGTGAGCAAGGGGCCCAAGGCCCTTGATTTTGCAATGGGATGGGAAGAAAATTAGGGGACAGCGATATTTTGGGGAGGATAGCATGCACATCCCTGATGGATATTTAGGACCGCAGACGTATGGCGTGCTCTATGCGATCATGGCTCCCATCTGGGCTCTGGCTTCGAGGATCGTGCGCCGGACGTTAAGTCAGCGCGAGGTTCCTTTTCTTGCCCTGGGAGCGGCCTTCAGCTTCGTGATCATGATGTTTAACATTCCCATCCCGGGAGGGTCCACGGGGCATGCCGTGGGGGGGGTGATCGTGGCCATTCTCCTGGGCCCGTGGGCGGCCCTGATTGCCATCTCCATCGCCCTGGTCATCCAGGCGTTGCTCTTCGGGGACGGCGGGATCACAGCCATCGGGGCCAATTGTTTCAACATGGCTTTCGTGATGCCGATGACCGGATATCTGGTTTACCGCCTTATCAGCATGGGCTCAGCGGCCACCTCCAGGCGCAGGTGGATCGCCGGGGCGGTCGCCGGGTATGTCGGGTTGAACCTCGCTGCCATCACGACAGCGATCATGTTCGGACTGCAACCGCTGCTGGAGAAAGGATCTGATGGGCAACCCTTGTATTTCCCCTATCCTCTGCGGGTGGCCGTGCCGGTAATGGCGGCCCAACACCTTTTTATATTCGGAATCATCGAAGCCGTGCTCACCGCCCTGCTGGTGATCTACTTCCAGCGGTCCGATCCTTCCCTGCTGCAGTCGCGGGGGAAGTGAAATGAAGGGGGCGCACTTTCTTGCCAAAATCAACGACCACCCCAGTGATGTATGATGCAGATAGTCTTTTGGAAATGAAGTTGTGCGGAAAATGCGGCTAAGCCGGGTAAGGTTCTTTAGGTCTAAATTTGGAGAGCTCTAAAACTAGGGGGAAATAGCCTGATTTGCTCAACAGAAAAGGCTCTCTCCACTCTGTTGATACCAATCACAGATGATTTTCCATATCTCCTCAGCCGTCTCGGCAAAAGTGAAAAGCTCAGCGTCTTCAGGGTCGATGGTCCCTTCAGCTGCAAGAAACTCGACGTCGAAAACTCGGCGCCAATATTGCTCACCGACAAGAATTACCGGTACCGGCTTACTTTTACGGGTCTGAATCAGACAGAGCGTCTCAAAGAGCTCATCAAGCGTGCCAAATCCCCCGGGAAAAGCAACCATCGCCTTGGCCCGGAGGTGAAAATGCATTTTGCGCAGGCCAAAGTAGCGGAACTGGAAAGTAAGCTCTGGGGTTATATAAGGATTGGGGCATTGTTCCTGAGGAAGCGAAATGTTCAGGCCTACGGATTTGGCCCCGACATCATAAGCCCCCCGGTTGGCAGCCTCCATGAGCCCGGGCCCGCCGCCGGTAACGATCGCGAGCCGGCAATCTCCGGGTCCCTGCCCGGACTTCCCCACGATCCGTCCCAATTCCCGAGCTACGTCGTAGTAATGACTCTTCGCCAGGATCCGTTCCGCAACGGCTAAGCGGTGCTTGAGTTCGTGTATTTGAGGGTGCTGTTCAAAGGCTTTCCGGGCCCGCTCAACTCTGTGCCGGGCGGCGGCCGGTTCAACGACCCGGGTCGCTCCCAAGACTACAATCGTACCGCAAACCCTGTGCTCCGCGAGAATCAGCTCAGGCTTCAGAAACTCAAGCTGGAGGCGGGTAGGTCTGAGCTCATCCCGATTGAGCAAGTCAAGATCCTGATCGGCGCGGCGAAAGGAGGGATGTCCCATGATCTTACGTACTCTTGCGGGAGCCTCTGGATCTTCATCTTCCTCGGGCAGCCCGGGGATGCATGCTGGCAGCCGCTGCTCGCGTTGTTTTGGCAGATAAAAGGGTTCTTTCCCAGAAAATCGTTTTTTAAATTTGTTATTTCCCATCTTTTTCCTCCAGGCGGATAGCCGATACTCCCAGCGAGGGGCGGGCCACAGCGCGATCACGCCCAAAATCAATATGGGCTATGAGCTTCTTCTACGTGCAGCAGATTGCCCCAGTCTGGTCAAAATTTGGCAGGTGCTTTACTACGATCTCAACCGCCAGAATTCATCTCTTTTCTCCGAAATTCAATTTACAATTGTTTCCAATGGTTATATCGACAGTTTGACAGTTTTAATAAAACCCGGATTGAAATAATTCGAAGGGAGGAAGAGCCGAACTTCATTTTGAAAATCAGATTCCATAATGACGGGCCGCTCTTTCCGGCAAGTCGCCTGGGCTCCTCTTGGGGGGGCAGATAATGGAGTGGTGGATCTTAGGAGTCAGACGGGTAGATCCGGTGCGACGGAGACGCGGCACCTGAAGGCGGTCACCCGGGACTCATCCTTTGACGGCCCCGAACGTCAGGCCCCGCACGATATGCTTTTGGATGAAGAGGGACAGGATTAACACCGGCAGAGTGATGATTGTGGCGGCCGCCGTAAGGCCGCCCCAGTTGATCTCCTCATAGGATAGAAAGTTGTACACGGCAATGGGCAAGGTCCGGGTCTTGAAACCGGCGATGATGAGCGAGAACAGGAAGTTGTTCCACGAAAAGATGAAGCTCAGGATGCCCGTGGCCACGATGCCCGGCTTGGCCAGGGGCAAGGCCACCCTGAAAAACGCTCTGAAGTTCGAACAGCCATCGATACGTGCAGCCTCGATCAGTTCAGCGGGAACATCCTCGAAAAAGCCAATCATGACCCATAGGACCAACGGCAGAGCCACAATCAGATGGGTGAGGATCAAAGCAGTGTAAGTGTCGATCATCTTCGCCTTGGTGAAGAGGATGAACCAGGGGATCAGGTAGGCGATGCCCGGCGCCATGCGGGCGGTGAGGATGGCCAGGGCGATCCCGGTGCGCCGGAAGCGGGCGATGGCGTACGAGGCCGGGAGGCCTAAGAGCAGTGCCAGTCCGGTCGATCCGGCGGCTACCACCAGGCTGTTCCAGGTGAACTGGAAGAACGGGTTCTTGATGAAGACCTCCCGGTAATTGTTCATGGTGGGCATGAAGACCCAGACGGGCGGGTACGCCGTGTTCTGCACCTGGGTTTTCAGCGAGGACATGAACATCCAGGCCAGCGGGAATAAGAACGGGAGCAGGATCGCCACCAACAAAAGGTACGTCCAAGGACTTTCACCAGAACGTTTCCAGCCATGCATGAGGTTTTTTCTTCCCCGTGTTGTTTTGCTGTTATGGGCGCACTACCACGCGCTCCGGCGGACCTTGATGAGAATCAGGCTGACTCCCAGCACAAGGGCGAATAGGATCACCAGAAGCGAACTGGCATACCCAATATGGAAATAAAAGAGTCCTACCTGGAAAGTATAGACATTGAGCGTTTCCGAGGCGAACCCGGGGCCGCCCCCGGTCATGACGTAGATAATATCGAAAGTCTTCAGGCAATCGATGGAGCGGAAGAGAAGGGCCACAATAATCGTCGGGCGCAAAAGGGGCAGGGTGATCCGCCAGAACATCTGGGCCGGTGTAGCACCATCGATCAGCGCAGACTCGTAAGGCTCCAGCGGCAGCGTGGCCAGACCCGCCAAAGTGATCAAGGTGATCAAGGGGGTCCACTCCCAGGTGTCCACTACGGCCAGGGCCGGGATGACGATCCGCACATCGCTCGCCCACTTGTAGGGGCCCAACCCCACGAGGCCAACCAGATAGTTCATGACCCCCAGCGTAGGGTTGTACATCATCATCCACACCAGGGCGATGGCAACAGGCGTGGCCACCATGGGAAGGAGGAAGATGGATCGAAAGAAACCCTTTCCCCGGAAGGGCCGGTTGAGCAGAAGGGCTAAAGAAACCCCCAGCACCAATTGCATGGCGGTCGCCAGAGCCGTGAAGTAGATCGTCAGCCAGATGGCGTTCCGGAAGCGCTCGTCCTGAACGAAGGCACGCTTGAAATTTTGAAGCCCGATGAATTCCGGTCGCGTCAGGCTGCTGGCGAACCAGGAGTGCAGGCTCATGTAAAGGGTGTAGAACACCGGGAAGACCATGAGGACGAATACGACGACGACCGCGGGGAGGGTGAATAGGAGAACCGGGTGTTGTTCGATAAAGAGGGACCAGCCGGAGGGAGGCTTTACCTCTCCCGGACGGGCCGGGAGAGGGCCGGTGTAGGTTTCATTCGTCATCGTCGTCATGACGAAAAGGGAAGTGAGGAACTCATTTCTCGGTCTCGGCCATGATGCGCTTCACTTCGACAGCCGCCTTTTGCACTGCGGTGCGCACGTCTCCGCCCTGGATCGAGGTCACAATGGCAGCCCCGATGGCGTCACGCACCTCGGCCACGGCCACGACGGGCGGGTTCCAGAACGGCGTCCCGACCTTCGACCCCTCCATCAGAGATTCAGCCAGATCGCCGGGAACTTTGGTCCTGCCCTTCGGGTCCTTCCATACGGACTCCCGGCAGCCCAGGATACCGCGCTCGCTTTGAAGCTTGAGCACCTGCTCCTTGCCGGTTGCCCACTGCATAAAGAGCCAGGCAGCCTTCTGGTTCTTGCTGGTCTTGGGTATGCCCAGGCCCCATACGGCCACCGTGGAGCCGTATTGACCTTTAGGTCCGCGCGGGAATAGGGCGTATCCAACCTTTCCCACGACCTTGGATTTCTGTGGGTCCTCGATCACCGGGAAGAGGGAGTTGGCATCCGTGTACATGGCGGCCTTGCCCTGGGAAAAGATGGAACTGGCCTCGTACCAATGGTTGTTCTCGGACCCGGGCGGGCCGTACAGGCGCAGCAGACGTCCCCACATCTCAAACGCCTTGATCCCCTCTTCGGTATTGAAGGCCGGTTCGCGGTTGGGTCCAATCCAGGTGGCCCCCATGGCATGGAGCATGCCGGCGAACATCGAGGTAGCCGCGGCCCGCTTGCCACGCGCGACGAAACCGAAGCCCGGCTGTCCGTCATCCGTCATGGGCTTGCCGTTCAGGGACTTCGCGGCCGCTTCCAGTTCATCCAAAGTGGTGGGTACTTTAACGTTGAATTTCTGGAAGACGTCCTTCCGGTAAATGAGGGATACGTTTTCGACCTGGATGGGTGGCCCTATTAACTTGCCCTCAATCGTCATGGCGTCTCGCGTCTTGCTGAGAAAGTCGTTCCAGTTGTAGTCGGAGCCGGTGATGGACGCATCCTTCAGGAATTCGTCCGCGGGCTGGAGCCATCCAGCTCTTATGTACTTCAGACCTTCCTGGGCAGGCATGGTCATGAACACGTCGATGGTGCTGGCCCCGGAGGCGAGTTCCACCAAGACTTTAGCCCGGAACTGGTCCTCGGGATAGACCTCAGCGATCAGTTTGATCCCGGTGAGGGCCTCGAATTCTTTCAGGTGGGACTCGATTCCCTCCTGCCAGGCATGTTTGTTAAGCAACACCCGGAGCTGCGTCCCCTTGAACTGCTGCCAGTTGAACTGGGCGGCCTGAACTGTAGAGGCCAGTACGAGGCTAAGAATCAGTCCCATCGCGATCAAGCATTTTCCCTTGCGCATGAGAACCCCTCCTCTCCGAATTTTTTAACGGCTCGCCTTTTTTCAGAGCCAGAGCTGCATCTGTGCAGGATAAATACTGACTTCTTGTGAGGTGGATTATAGAGAGGAAAGCCCGGTGTGTCAAGCATTAACAGACTGTTCTGAGCTACTCTGGATCCTTCTAGCGCGCTCCCATTCCACTCCCTATTTAAACGATCCTTTCAGTGTAGTTTGCAACCTCAATCAAGTTCAGGTCTGGGTCTCGAAAATAAACCG
>Ga0187849_1004368_pt1 | contig 11795 bp, 9 predicted proteins | sample June2016WEW_4_10_2_FD_132412 | JGI IMG/M metagenome (GOLD analysis project Ga0187849, IMG submission 132412) | Peatland microbial communities from SPRUCE experiment site at the Marcell Experimental Forest, Minnesota, USA - June2016WEW_4_100 | ecosystem: Environmental > Terrestrial > Soil >... | reverse complement strand
TCCGAAGCGCTCCACCCGAAAGTCTTTTCAGCGCCCTTGTTCCAATAGATGATGTCGTGCCGCATGTCGCGGACAAAGATGGCGTCCGCGGTGATGTCGAGGAGCGCGGCTTGTTCCAGCAGCCTCTGCGCGGCCCGCTTGCGCTCGGTGATATTTTCCATCGTTCCTTCGTAACCCCGAACCGTTCCGCCGGCCTCTCCGGCCGGATGGATGTTGAATGATACCCATACCGAGGAACCGTCCCGGCGCTTGCATTCGCACTCAAAGTCAGACACGAAGTCTTGGGTTTCGAGCATCCGCATCAGCTTTGCGTGGCAGGCCGGATCTGAAAAGCTCTCGGCTCCAATGCCGATCGCGCTCGACATCAGCTCTTCCGGCGAATCGTACCCGAGGATCCGCGCCATTGCGGTATTTGCGGTGGTGAAACGTTCGCCGCCCGGGCTGGTCTGGAAGATGCCTTCAATCGCGTTTTCAAAGATGCTCCTGTAGTTCTCCTCCGCGATCCTCACCTCGGTATGAAGACGCGCGCTTTCCAGAGCGGAGCCGGCGATGGCGGTCAGAATGCTCAATGCCTTCAGCTCCCCGAGGGTTATATTGCGGCGGGGCTTCGTGAAGCCCAGATTCAGTATGCCCGCCAGCTTGCCGCCGACCATGAGCGGCATCGATACAGCGAGCTGGACGTTGCCGCGGGGAGCTAAAGGAGTGAAACGCGGATCTTCCACCGTGCCGCGCAGAACAAGCGGCTCGCGATGGAGAGCCACCCAGCCGGCGGCATGCTTGTCCGCCGGCGCCCGCTGCCCCAACAGCTGCTCTCTGCCTTCGCCCCTGACGGCGGCGACGTACAGCTCGTTTCCTTCCAGAGTTGGAAGAAGGATGGAAGCCTCATCCGCATTGCATTGCTGAAGGGCCCCGTCCGCAACTTTGTCGAGAATCGCGTTCAGATCCAGGGTGTAGCTGATGGTCTGGCCCAGCTCGTAGATGCCAAGGGTCAGGCGCAATTCCATGTTCTCCAGCTTGAGACGGCGCACATCCATGGCTCGGGATATCACGGGAAGCAGGGTGTTCGATTTGAACGGTTTGAGTATGTAATCGAAAGCCCCGACCTTCATGGCATCCACGGCGGTCTGCACCGTTCCCTGTCCCGTCATGACGATGCCCACGAGGCGCGGGTCGATGGCAAGCGCCGACTGCAGCAATGCGATGCCGTCGATTTCAGGCATCATCAGGTCGGTGAGAAGCAGATCGAAATCCTTTTCCTTGAGTGTTTCCAGCGCTTCCTTTCCCGAGGCGAACGCCTCCGTTTCGTATCCTTGCGCCGAAAGCATTTCCCTCAATGCCGCCGCAAGCTCGGTCTCGTCGTCGACAATAAGGAGTCTGCCCAGGCTGACTGTCTGCATGTTCTTTCTCCTTTTTCAATCCTTCAGGGGCGTTGCCGTCCCGCCTGTCGCCGGAAGCGCGATTGATATGGTTGTCCCTTTGCCGACTTCGCTCGTCACGTTCAAAGCTCCGTGGTGTTCCTGGACTATCCGCCTGCAAATGGACAGCCCGAGACCCGTGCCTTTGCCTTCTGGTTTCGTCGTGAAAAAGGGCGTCATAAGCTTCGGCAGGATTTCTGGGGGGATCCCCTCTCCCGTGTCGGAGACCTCAATGAGAACTTGCGTCTGGGAATCCGTCATGGAAACGCGGATGGTAAGGGTTCCTCCCCGCGGCATGGCGTCGGCGGCATTTGAGAAAAGGTTGAGAAACACTTGCCGCAGCTGCTGGCGATCGGCGAGAACCGCGCGCGCGTCGGGGCGGAAAACCTTGCGCACTTCAATACTGCTCTTGCGCAGGTGGTAATGAATAAGGTCGAGGGTTTTTTCGACTTCTTCTCGAACATCAATCGTCGAGACTTGGGGCTGGCTGCGGCGGCTGAACTGGAGAAGGTCCGCCACGAGGCGGGCCATTCGGTCGATCTCTTTCTCTACTATTTCCAGGGAAAGCCGCCGGGGGTCGTTCTCAGCCAGCCCGGCCTGCAGCGACTCAATTCTCAGGCTGGCCGTGGCCAGGGGATTGTTCAATTCGTGGGCGATGCTCGCCGCCAGCTCCCCCATGGTTGCGAGCTTCGCGGCCTGCCAGAGGTGCTGCGTCATGGTCTTGGCCTCTTCCTCTGCTCGCGTGCGCGCGGCAACCTCTTGTCTGAGATCGGTCGTCCTCTCTTCCACCATCTCTTCCAGCTTTTCGTTCAACGTCATCAATTCGCTCTGTGTTTTGATCAGTTCCTTGTTGTGCCGCACGGCGTTCTCGTAGGTGGACAGGAGGACGTTCATTATCCGCTGCCGGGTCGATTTCACGAACCGCTGCTCGCCCGCGAGCGTAACGGGGAAATCCTGCTGAGGGTCGTCAATCGCCCGGAGCAGCGGCGCTGCCAGGACGGCCTCGACCTTGGAAAGGAGTGTCTCGGCCTCGTACGGCTTGGTCATATAGTAGTCCACCCCTGCATCTATTCCGAGAATGACATCTTGCGGATCAGAAAGGGTGGAGAGAATTATCACTGGAATGGTTTTCAGCCCGTCGTCGTCTTTGAAGGTCTTGCACATGGCATAGCCATCCATGACCGGCATCAGGACATCGCTGATGACGAGGCGCGGCGGGCGTTTTCGGGCTGCAGCCAGGGCTTCCCGGCCGTTGGCGGCGACGGCGACAAGGTAGCCGCGATTCTCGAGAGTGTGCGCGAGCTGCTCGGCTTGCGTCCTGCTGTCCTCCACGATGAGGACATCGGTTGCTTTCACTTTTCTCTTGTCCGCGCTCATGACGCTGTCCTCCTGTTCGGGTCGCCCGCTGCCGCCAGGCTCACAACGGCCGCGGCAATGGCCTCTGGCGGCATCGTGTACGATGCCCCGTCCAATCTCACCGCCTCGCCCGGCATTCCGAACACCACGCACGATTGCTGGTCTTGCGCGAAGGTCACGGCCCCGAGGTCTCTGAGGCCCTTCAGTTCCTCCGCACCGTCCCTGCCCATGCCCGAAAGGAGAATGCCCACGGCCCTTTTCCCGTACACTCTCGCAGCTGAGCGAAAGAGGTGAGAGACGGAGGGACGAAGCCCGTTCTCCGGGTCACCATTGTCGATCTTGATGCAAGGCCCCTCGCGCACCCCCATGTGCGCATGATCGGGAGCGATGTACACGTGCCCGGGTACAACAAGCTCTCCATCCACGGCGATGCGCACGGGCAGCCGTGAGGCGCCTGCCAGCCACTCGGCGAAGCCGGCTGCGAAGCCCACGGCGATATGCTGGACCACGAGCACGGCTGCAGGGAACCCGGACGGCAGGGCGGAGAGGATCGTGCGGACGGGAAGCGGTCCACCGGTGGAGGCGCCAATGAGGATCGCCTCGCAGCCTGCTGACGCGTCGCTCAGCCTCGGCCGCTGATGAGTCACGCGCGGACCTGGTGCTGTCTCTGGGCCCGTCGCTGCGGCCGAAGAACCTGACTTTCGCGCCCAGCGCCTCACGACCTTTACTTCCGCCATGAGCTTCACCGTCAGAATCAATTCCTGGGACCGCGCCGCCGAGTCGGGAGAATCGCCCCCCCGCGGCTTTGGAACCACCGCCACGGCTCCCGACTCCATGGCCCGGAAGCTCATCTCCACCTCTCCGGCGTCATCGGCCGCGCTCACGACGACGATAGGCGTCGGAGCGGACTCCATGATCCTTCGTGTGACGTCGTAGCCGTTCATGCCCGGCAAATTGATGTCCATGGTGATGACATCAGGGCGAAGATCGGCCACCGCTTGAAAGGCTGCCGCGCCGTCGCGTACCGCCCCCGCGATCTCGATCCGCGGATCGGATGCGAGCAGGTGGGTGAGAAACTCGAGGTAGACCGGCGAGTCGTCAACGATCAGAACTCGGATTGTCGATTTCACGCGGCGAATCTCCCCATTCCTCACTCTGGTCAGACAAAGCGGCGCACGGTGTCGAGAAGGTTGCTCTGCTCGAAGCTGCTCTTCACGATATAGGCATTGGCTCCCACATCAATCCCCCTCTCCCGGTCCTCCCGGGATTCGAGGGCGCTCACGAGAATCACGGGGAGGTCGGCCATTTTCCTGTCCGCCCGCATCCTCGCCGTCAGATCGAATCCGTTCAAACGAGGCATGTCGACGTCGGACACGACGACATCGAACTGCGTTTCGCGAAGGGTGGCAAAGGCCTCCGCCCCATCCACTGCAGTTCTTACGAGGTACCCCGCGGCTTCGAGGATGCTCTTCAGCAGTGTCCGAGCTGTGATGGAATCATCCACTACGAGGATGGACCTTTGCCGAGGAGCTATGGGTTCCTCAACCTCCCGCGTGCGCGCGGGCCGGGCGGACGTCTTGACGGCGGACTTCATCAGGTCGACGACATTCAGAATGGGAACGACCTTCCCTGTTCCCAACACGGCCGCTCCTCCGACGTTCCGCACGCGGACGAGCTGCGGTCCAAGGCTCTTCACGATGACCTCCTGCTCACCAACGACTTCATCCACCTGGAACGCGATCCGCCTTTCCGACGTGGCGAGGACCACCATCGATAGGCTCTCGGGGCCTTTTCCGCCCGAGCCGTCCGTAGAGATTTCCAGAACCTCATGAAGTCGGACAAACGACACCGGCTGGCCACCGAGCATCACTGTGGCCCGGTTCTCGACTGTCTGAACCGAATCGCTTTTCGGGGATGCCACTTTTTCGACGAAGGTCACCGGGATAATGAAGCTCTGCTCTCCTGAGCGAATCAGGAGTCCCCGGACCGTGCTCACCGTCATGGGCAGGAACAACCGAAACGTGGTGCCGGCCCCCGGACGCGTGTCCAGAGTGACATCTCCTCCGAGTTTCTCCACTTTCTCGCGCACGATCGCCATGCCCAGACCTCGTCCCGAGATATCCGTGACGATCGGGCTCGTCGTGACCCCTGACTGGAAAATGAATGCCAGGATCTCCGAGTCGCCAATGGCCTGCGCGGATTCCGCGGCGAGAAGCCCTGCTTGCACAACTGCTTTCCTCACCCTCTGAGGGTCGATTCCCGCACCGTCATCGGAGACTGCGATCTCCGCCCTGTTGGCGCTTTTCTGTTCAATAGCGATTGTGACCGCGCCCCGCGGTGCCTTGTTCGCGCGAGCGCGCTCTTCAGGCTTTTCGATTCCGTGGTCGATGCAGTTTCGCACCATGTGCGTCAGGGGATCCTTGATCTCTTGCAGAATTCTTCGATCGATCTCGATGTCAGCCCCCCGCACGCGCAGTACGGCGTCTTTCCCCTGCTGCCGGCAAAGGTCGCGGACAAGCTTGGGGAAGTTTTCTGTGAGAGAAGAAAAGGGACGCAGCAGGAGCAGTTTCGTATCACGGAGGAGAGAGTCCACCATGGCGCCCAGGGAGCGCTGCTCACGCTCCACGGATCGGGAAAGCCTGTTCAGCTCTGTCTCGAACCTCCTTGAGAACTCATCGTTCCACTCCAGAAACTCGAGGAGCCTCCGCACTCCGAGGTCCTGCTTTTGCGCAGATCCTCCGTCCAGATCGATCAATCGCCGCAAGGAACGCGCGACAAACTGCACCTTTGCCCATTCACGCTTCCACTCTGACTCTTTGCGCGCCGCCTCCCGCAATTCAGCCGAGCGATGCGCCGCTGCCATGCGCAGGGGGACCAGTTCTTCGACTTGGAGAAGAAGTCGGTCAAGCTGGTCCGCGGGAACCCTGACGGTTTCGTCGACCGCGTTCTTTTCCGCCCCGGGCTTTGGAGTGGCCAATTCAGCGTTGGGACGTCTCGATTCGTCCACCGCACGCACGCCGCTGGTGATGGTCTCCAACCGACTGAGTACATCCGAGATTATCGGAGTACCTCCCTGGATGGGTTCGCTTCTCGTTGACGGTAACAGGCGCTCTACCTCGTTCATCGCTTCATGCAACACGTCCAGCACGTCTGCGGTGAGCTCGATCTCTCGACGCTTTGCCCGAGCGAGGACCGTTTCCAATGACTGGCATATGGTCTCGATATCCTTCAGGTTGACGGCCCGGGCGGCGCCCTTGAGGCTGTGGGCTGCCCGAAAGACCTTCTCCACGATCGGAGCACGCTCCTCCGCGCCCGGTGTGTTCTCCAAATCGATCAGACCGCCGGAGATGTCGCGGACGTGATCCTCAGCCTCTCCCCTGAAGGTCGCAAGCAGTCGTTTCTGGAACTCCTTATCCGGCTCGGGCATCCCCGTGCTCCTCCAAACGGTACTGCGCCACGAGTTGTTTCAGCCTCTCTCCCAGCTCGTGCAGCTGCTGCGCAGCGGTCTCCGCCTGCTTCGTGCCGGCTACGTTCTGAGCGCTGGCCACCTTGATGCTTTCCATCGCCTGCGCAACCTGGTCCATGCCCACCACCTGCTGCTGGCTGGAGGCCGCAATCTGCGTCGAGGACTGAGCCGCCTCGGCAATGCTCTCGCTCAGTTGCCGGATGGCCTCGCTCACCTCCGCCGACTGCTTCACCCCCGCCTCAACCACCTTGCTGCCCTGCTCGGTGGCCATCACTGCCGCGCTGGTCGCCTTCTGCACGTCCCCCAGTATCCCCCGCACCTGCGCCGTGGCCTGCTTGGACTGCTCAGCAAGGCTCTTGACTTCCTGCGCCACCACGGCAAATCCCTTGCCCTGCTCCCCTGCCTTCGCCGCCTCGATGCCCGCGTTGACCGCCAGCAGATTCGATTGCTCGGCAAGGTCGTTCACCGTTGTGATGATCTCCCCGATGGCCTGGCTCTGCTCGCTCAGCCGCACGATGCTGCCCGCAATGAACTCCATCTGCTCGCGGATGCGGTTCATCCCCACCAGGGTCTCCTCCACCGACTTCCTGCCCGCCTGGGAGATCTGCACCGAGCGCTGCGCCCCCTCCAGCACCGACTTGGCTTTCTGGCTGGTAACCTGCGCCGTCTGCTTGACCTCTTCCACCGTGGTTGTCGTCTCACTGATCCCCGCAGCCGTTTCCGTGGCGCCGCTGGCAATCTGGGTCGTGGTGGCCAGGATCTCGCTCGCCGATGTGCCTAGCATCCCGATCCCTTCCTGCAGCTCGCGCGTCATGCGCCGGAGGTTTACCACCATGTCGGCAAAGGCTTTGCCCAGCACATCACCGTCGGAAAGAGAGTCGACCCGGATGGTGAGGTTGCCTGAGGCGATCTGCTTCGCGGATTCCGCCTTCTCCTGGAGGAAGGTGGTCATTGTGCGAAACGTTCGGGAGAGAAGACCGATCTCATCCTGCCGATCCTGCAGATCCAGTCCGCCCTGCAGATCACCTCGAGCGATTTTCTCGGCCGTTCTCGTGATATTTCCGAGCGGAATCGAGATGTTGCGGATCAACAGCAGGGCAACGACGGCCAGGAGAACGAAGGCGACTGGGATGCCGTACACTATGACTGAGATCGTCAGACCAGCGTGCGTCTTTGACACCGCGTCCCTCTCATTCAGCAGGCGATTCTCCTCGTCGCCCATTGCGGCAACCGCCTGGCGGACTTCGTCCATGCCTTTTTTCCCTTGACCCGAGAGGACCAGATTCTCCGCCGTTTTGAACCCATTCGTCCGCCGTGCATCGATCTCCGCCTTGGCGATGTCCAACCGCGCCCTGACGAGCGGTTCCAGAGCGTCGAGCCGCTTCTGCTGGCTGGGCGCGACTATCAGCTGATGCAGGTCCTTGAGAGTCACGCCGACTTCCGCAACCGCTGTGTTGTAGGGTTCGAGGTAGGTATCCTGACCGGTGATGATGAAACCCCGCTCGCCCGTTTCCGCATCTGTCATATCGCTGATAACTGATTCAAGCTTTCCCAGGATCTGATACGTGCGTTTGACGCTTTCAACCGAGGCAATCAACCCAGTCGTGTCCCGATAGGAGAGCACGCCGAGCACGACCAGGATCGCCAGGCCCAGAGCGAAGCCGCTACTGATCTTAGTGCCTATCGACCACTTCATTTTCCTTGTCCCCCTCATGCTTCCTCACGAACAATAATGTTTTCGTCGGAAAGCAACCGGGCCGCGTCAAGAATGGCCATTCGATCCGGCGTAACTCCCCTGAGAAACTCCCCGCGAAGGCCCGTCAACGTGGGGAGCGTTGGCTGCAGCTCATCAACGCTGACCTGCACCACCCCGAGGATCGAGTTGCCAAGAATGCCGAACTCCATCTCGCCGTGCTGAAGGACGATGATCCGGTCGAGGTCACCCACGCCTCTCTGAGGCAGGTCGAAGAGTTTCCCGATGTCGATGACGGAGAGGACCTGGCCGCGCACGTTCACGATGCCCAGGACGAACGGGGGAGTCCCGGGCAGCAGCGTCAGCTCGTTCATGGGACATACCTCACGCACGTAGCGTGTTTCCACGCCGTACTTCTCCTGCCCGAGCAGAAAGGAGACGACTTCCAGACTGTCCCGCGTGTGTAAGTCTTCGTCACTTTCGCGCGCCAGTGCTTTCGCCCTCGCCTTGAGAACCGCCCTGGTCTCTTCAGGCGAGGCTCGGCCGACGTGCGCGATCGCCGCCTCGGCCGCTGCCATCCGTCGATGTATCTCCGTCCAGTCGATCCTCTCGACGCTCATGGTTTTTCGAGCTCCTTGTCCAACGACAAGCGAATGATCTCTGTCAACCTGCCCGCAGTGAGCCCCGCGGATTCGGGCAGCGGAACATCCGGTTCCAGCCTCTCCATCAGACTCAAGGCGCAGCGGAAATGCCTTCGCGACAGCGCGTACCGGCCGAGCCGCTTCGCTACATTACCAAGCGCAAAATGTGCCATGACGAAGTCCTGATCCAGGTACAGAGCCTGTTCGAGGGATTTCGCCGCTTCGTCGAGCCTGCCCAGCTCCTGCGCCACCATCGCACGGAGGAAGCGATGCGCAGAGTTCAGAGGGTCGGAAAGGACCGCCCGATCACACCAGGAGAGCGCCTCCGCGAGATCCCCCTGGTTCGCCAGTGCCCGCGCCACGGCGATCGGGGCATCCGTCTCTTGAGCGTTCGGAGGAGCGATTTCTTCTTGGCGAGCTTCCTCGCCTGACGGCAGCTCCTCTTGAAGGGCGGGGGGTTCTGGGTACCAGGACGGAGCGCTCTCCACACTCGGGAGGCGTGGGGTTGATCCGGCGGATTTGCGGTAGAATATCGCGCCGGGAAAGTCGGCGATCGTGAACCGCCGGAAAAGGACTTGGGAGGTTTCACACGGCGCGACCAGCAGCCAGCCGTTCTCCGCCAGCGCTCCATACAGGTTTCCTACGACCCGTGCGGCGTGCTCCGGGGTGAAATACATCAGGACGTTTCGACACAGCACAAGGTCCATCGCATTGGTGTCGCTCACCAGGGACGGGTATGAATCTTCGGCGAGGTTGAGCAAGGAGAAGCTCACCATGCGACGAATGCGCCGCGCAATCTTCATTCCCCCGTTGGGCAACCGAGAGAAATAACGCTGCCTGATCTCCAGGGGAGTGGCGCGGAACGACCATTCCCCGTAGACACCGGTAGAGGCTAATTCAAGGAACCGGGGGTTGATGTCGGTGGCCAGAATGGTGACGTTCCAGTCAGCCAGATCCGGGATCATGCTGTCCAGCAGCATCGCGACCGAATAAGGCTCTTCCCCTGTACAACACCCCGCGCTCCAGATGCGCAGCCTCATGTCGCGGCTCCGGTGAAGTTGAATCAGCTCCGGAAGCACCTCCTCTTCGAGGATGTCGAAGCTCTTATTCTCGCGGAAAAAGTATGTCTCTCCCACCGTGAGGTGGCTGGCCAGGGTTTCGATCTCCCCCCGCGAGAGTGCAGAGGAGAGAAGCCACTGCGCGTATGCCTCCGCGTCCTTCAGTCCCTGCTCTCGGGCCGCCGAGGCGAGTGCTTTGGCAAGGTCTCTCCAGCGCTCCTGCGGGAAATGCAGGCCCATGCGGGAAGCGATAAATTGGCTGAGCTGCCCCAGGAGGCTAGGAGACAGCGCGACATTCATTGCGTTCCTTCCGGCAGGATTGCGCCAAGGGCGCTCTCTTCCTCGAGCGAGAGGAAGGTTCCGAGGTCGTGGATCAGGATCAGTCCCTGGTCGGTCTTTGCCACCCCTTCCAGGTGCTCCAGCCCAGAAAGGATCGTCTCGGCAGCGACCGTCTCTTGGGGCGACAGATCGCGCACCCCCACCACCTCATCCACCATGAGGGCGAGGAGTCGCCCCCGATCGGCCTCCCCGTCCGACCGCGAGGCGCACGCCACTATGAGCTGGTCGGTGAGCTCCAATTCGCGCTCGGGGAGGAGGAATCGTTTGCGAATGTTGACAACGGGGATTATCCGCCCTCCAAGGTTGATGACTCCAAGGACAATAGAAGGCGCTTTCGGCAGGGGCGTGATCTCCACCGCGCGTATCACCCGGCTTACCGCCGAAAGACTGATTGCGTAGAAAAGCCCATCCAGGGTAAAGACAATGTAATGACTTGTATCGAGCCTTGTCCTCGTCATCCCTCTCCTTATCTTAGCTGTTCCTGGATTACCACAAGGGAATCCAAGAGGCAGTCATGCTCGCGCAGCCGATTGAAGAAGAACGCAGCCCCTGCTTCATGGCAGCTCGCCCTGTATTGAAGGGAGCTCGAGCTGGCAATCGCGATGATGATTGGCGTCGCTTCCGCTCGTCGTCCTTGGAGTTGCTTTATGATCTCAAGGCCTCTGCCTCGCGAGTTGTCGACTTGGATCAAGACGACATCCGGATGAAGTTGCGCGATTGTTCGGTCCACTCCCGCGTCGCCCGGATCCTGGATCTCGACCTGAACCTCCGACAATTCCGAGATATCCCGCATCAAACGCTCACGGACCGGAGACTCGCTTTCGACGAGAAGTACCTTCACATCGAAAGTATTATCAAAAGCTTTTCAAGTTGAATGTCAGGGTTTGTCTGATATTTTTGTCAGTGTCCGGAGAACTGGTTCTGTCATTGTCAGTTCTACATTATCCTACCAGGCCATGCTGGATCGAATACCTGATGAGCTGAGCATTCGTCTCCATGCTCATCTTCAGGAGGACACGCGAGCGATACGTGCTTACCGTCTTGACGCTGAGATTCAGTTCCTCCGCGATATCCGATACCTGCTTCCCGGATCCGATCAGGACAAGAATCTGCATTTCCCTGTCGGAGAGAGTTTCATGAGGCGACCGTTGGGATCCGTCCTCGACATAGGTCGCGAGCCTGTCGGCAACAGAAGGAGTAATGTACCTCTTGCCCGACGCGACGGTTCTGATTGCCAGTACCAGTTCTTCGGGAGGGGTCCCTTTCGTGAGGTACGCGGATGCGCCGTCGCGAAAGCTCCGAATCGCATATTGTTCCTCCGAATACATGCTCAAGATGATCACTTTTAAATCCGGAGCCTCCACCCTTAGCTCACGCAGGATATCCAGGCCGCTTTGACCAGGCATGGCGATGTCCAGAATGACGAGGTCAAAGGAACCAGAGCGCGCCAGCTCCAATGCCTCCTGGCCGGTCCCAGCCTCACCGGTTATCTTCATGTCGGGGCTGTCCGCCACGATCTGTCTGAGCCCCTTTCTCACGACGCCGTGATCATCCGCGACCAGTATGCGGATCACGCGAGTGCGCCTTCCTTCGGAAGAGGAATGCGCGCCACGAGGATTGTCCCGAATCCAGGTTCTCCGCTGATGGACATGCTGCCGCCTAGCCCTTCCACCCTTTCTCGCAACCCGATCAGTCCATAGGAATCTGGCGCGGTGGCTTGCTCCTCCGTGATCCCGACGCCGTCATCTTCGATCTGGAGAATGACCGCGTCATCGGAGACGATCAGTTGGACAACGGCGTAGCCCGCGTGCGAATGCCGCCCGATAT
>Ga0187849_1004361_pt1 | contig 11813 bp, 7 predicted proteins | sample June2016WEW_4_10_2_FD_132412 | JGI IMG/M metagenome (GOLD analysis project Ga0187849, IMG submission 132412) | Peatland microbial communities from SPRUCE experiment site at the Marcell Experimental Forest, Minnesota, USA - June2016WEW_4_100 | ecosystem: Environmental > Terrestrial > Soil >... | reverse complement strand
TGGACGAAGGAGGTTTGGCCGTTTGACGATCAATACCTGGCTGCGGAGTTGTCCGAGTCCGGTCGCGCCATTCAAATCCTCGATCCGCCCACGATCTTTTACCGGCTGCATTCCACCAACAACATCCACAATGTCTCGGGCTTGATCGCCGGCTGCCACGGTTTGGTTGCCGCTTGGCAATCTAACAAGCGTTTCATCGGCAGAAAACACGGATTGGCGAGAGCTGCGCTGATTGGCGGCCCTGCATTCTGGACGGTACAGAGAGCGTTCCGAGCCGGATTACGCAGGGAAGGATTGCGGCTCTTAATAAGGGTTTGGCCTTGGGTCGCCGCTGCCGCCTTTGTCCGTCTTCGGGTCCGGGTTTTTGGCAGGCGCCCGACCGAGACTATGTTCGTGCGAATTAGCCCACCGCAGGCAAGCCGAGTCCCAAAGGCGTCATAGAACTGAACACAAGGCGTTTGTTCCTACACGAGCGGCAGCACAGCAACGCTGGGTCCGCTCTAGACCCCAAGCTGAATCTATTGCAGTGTGGTCGATTGAGGCGGCTCCTCGCGGGCGCCTATGTGGTAGCGCTTTAGTTTGCGATAGAGGGTGGCGCGGCTGATGCCGAGCATCTTGCCGGCCAGAGCCTTGTCTCCCCTGACCTGGGAAAAGACGCGCTCGATGGTGGCTCGCTCGATATCTTCGAGGTCGGTGCCGGAGAATTCTTGCGCATCGAGTGCTTCGGAGTGAACTTCCGATCGCGCGATCGCGGGCGGCAGATCGTTGATTTCGATGATGCGCTGGTCGCCGAGAGCGACGGCGCGCTCCAGGCAATTTTCCAGTTCGCGAACATTGCCGGGCCAGTCGTAGGCGAGCAGGGCCTTCATGGCGTTGCTGGAGAGCTGGACGCCGCGTCCGGGAGCCAGGCGTTCGAGGAAGAACGCCGCCAGGATGGGAATGTCGGAACGGCGCTCGCGCAGGGGGGGCAGGGAAATGGTGATGACGTTGAGGCGGAAAAAGAGATCCTTGCGGAAGGTTCCTTTCTTGTATTCGGCGTCGAGATCGCGATTGGTGGCGGCCATGATGCGCACATCCACCTTCACTTTTTGATTGCTGCCGACGGGTCGGACTTCTTTCTCCTGGAGAAAGCGCAAGAGCTTGGCTTGCATCTCGAGCGGAAGTTCGCCGACCTCGTCGAAAAAAATGGTTCCGGTATCGGCGGATTGCAGCAGGCCCGACTTGGAACGGAGAGCGCCGGTAAAGGCTCCTTTTTCGTAGCCGAACAATTCGCTTTCGATGAGGGTGGGGACGAGCGATCCGCAGTCGACGGCAACAAAGGGGAGGTTGGCCATGGTTCCGCGAAAGTGAAGGGCGCGGGCGACCAGTTCCTTGCCGGTTCCGCTTTCGCCGGAAATCAGGACCGGCGTGCGCGTGTCTTTTAGGCGGGAGATGAGGCGCAGGACGTTCTGAATGCCGGCGGAATTGCCGATGATGCCGTGGACGGCGGTCTCGGTTTCAGAGCGTTCGCGGAGGTAGAGATTTTCTTCGACGAGGCGGACCTTGTCGGCCATGCGGCGCAGGAAAAGGCGCAGGTCGTCGAGCGGAGCAAAGGGCTTGGAAATGTAATCGTAGGCGCCGAGCTTCATGGCCTGGACCGCGGTTTCGACCGAGCCGTGGCCGGTCATGACGGCGACTTCGATGCGGGGGTAGGCGCGCTTGACCTGCTCCAGGAATTCGAGCCCGGACATGCGCGGCATGACCATGTCAGTGAGCACCATGTGGACGGGCTGCTCTTCGAGCAATGCAAGAGCAGCGCCGCCGCTCTCGGCTTCGAGGCAGAAGAAGCCGAGCGACTCGCCGACGGTGATGCAGAGGCGGCGGATGGTCTGCTCGTCATCGACAATCAACAATCGGATGCGGAAGTCGTCCTTCGTCAAATTCTGAGTCATGAGGCGGCCCTGCCCATGGTCTGCTCGACCACGGCGATGAATTCATAGACGCGAAACGGCTTTTCCACGCAGGGCGCGCCGGTGCGGCGAAGCGTGGCAGCGGTTTCTTCGTTAGCGATGTCGCCGGTGATAAATACGAGCCGGGAGGCGAGTTCGGGGCGATGATCTGCGATCCAGGCATAGACCTGGGCGCCATCGACGCCTCCGGGGGTGCGCATGTCGGAGACGACACCGTGAAAATCGCCGTTGGCCAGCAGTCGCAGCGCTTCGGCGCCGGATTCGGTCGGAACGACGGCGTATCCGTGTCCCTCGAGAACGGCGCGCACTAAAGCCAAGACGGCCGGTTCATCTTCAATCACAAGCACGGGCGCACAAGCGGGTTTCGTTCCTGTCTGGGTCATTGTGGATGCACTCCTGCAACTGCTCCAAAGGATGCCGTCTCGGATGCTACCGGGAGACGGACGATAAAGGTCGCTCCTTCAGAGTTGAGGTTGTTGTGACACGCAATTTCGCCGCCATGTTCGCGGACGATACCATAGCAAATACTCAGGCCCAAACCAGTACCCTTGCCAACGTCTTTGGTGGTAAAGAAAGGATCGAAAATACGTTCGGGATCGGCGATACCGATGCCGTTATCGCGAAAAGAAATCTCGACGAATGAGCCGGCGGGGGCGCTCATGATCTCAATGCGGGCGGGCCGCGAGTTTTCGCGGACGGCGTCGTACGCGTTGTTCAGGATGTTGAGGAACACCTGCTGGAGCTGATGGGAATCTCCGATGACCTGGGGCAGGGACTCGTCGAGACGTTCGACCACCTGAATGCCGTGACTTATGAAGTCGTAAGAGCGCAAGTGCACGGTGCGTTGCAGGATGGAGTTGAGCTGAACGGGCTGGCGCTGTGGCGGCATCTGGCGGGCAAAGCTGAGCAGGTTTTGCACGATCTGCTTGGTGCGCTGCGCTTCCTGCAGAATCACCCGCAGATCGCGGCGGGCGCTTTCGGGGAGCTCGGGGTTTTCCATCAAGAGGTCGGTGAATCCGAGAATGGCGGTGAGGGGGTTGTTGACTTCGTGGGCGACGCCGGAGACCAACTGTCCGACGGCAGCCATTTTCTCGGCGTGCATGAGCTTGGAGCGCAGCAGGGCGGAGTCGGTGACGTCGGTCATGACTACTACGATGTTGCAGACCCGGCCGTCCTCGCCGTTGATGGGGCTCAGATTGACGGAGAACTGGCTGCTGGCGCCGTCGCCGCGAACCAGGGGCAGATCGAAGTTATCGACTTGTTGTCCGCGAGCCACGGCGGCCAGCGCTTCGCGGAGCGCGGCGCGGCGCGGCGCGGCGCACAGGTCGGGCAAGGGATGACTGACTATCTGGTTCTGCTGAAAGCCGAGACCGCTCCAGCGCCGGTTGGCATAACTGATGACGCCTTCGGTGTCGGTGACCAGAATCAGGCTCTGGGTATGGCTGAGGATTTTGCTAGAGAAATCGCGCTCTTTCTGCAGCTCCGTTTGCGAATGGCGGAGGCCGGTAACATCGAGCATGAGGCCGCGGTACTGCAGGACTCTGCCGCCCGGATCGCGCACCGCGAAACAGTTGATGAAGACGTGGACGGGCGATCCATCCTTGCGCCGGAGGATTTCTTCCTGATTGCGCAGTCCGCCTTGGCGTTCGAACAGTTCCTCCATTTCTTCCCGCTGCTGCGGAGAAAAATAGACCTGGGTGGGAATGTCGAGCTGAATGACCTCTTCCCGACTGCTATAGCCGAGGATGCGAACCAGCGCGTCGTTGACTTCGACGAAGCGGCCCTGGGGTGTGGAGAAGAAAATTCCTTCCTGAATGTTGTCGAACAGCTCGCGATAGCGGCGCTCGGCTTCGCGCCGGTCGGTGATGTCCTTGAGCACGTGCACGGTCTGCAACTGGGCGCTGCTCATCCCCATCGCGCCAACCCCGCGCGATGGGGGCCCCTGGCTGGCGGCATGAATGCGCGAGGTTGAAATCAGGTAAGTGCGTTCGAGGACGGGGTGCACGTATTCGCCGAGACCCTCGCTGGTGCGGCAGAAGGGACAGGAGTGGGGCGAAGATCCGGCGGAAAGGGCGTCGAGCGCCCGCATATTGACGCCGATCAACTGGTCGGGGGCGAGGCCGACGAAATCGGCCAGGGAACGATTGACGCGGAGAATATTGTGCTGTTCGTCGTGGACGACGATGAAGTCGCTGATGGCATCGAAGATTTCCAGCCAGTGGCGGTTGGTCTGCTGCATGCCTGTGAACAGGCAGGCATTCTCGAGAGCGATGCTGGCATGGCTGGCGATAGCGCGCAGCAACTGGTCATCTTCGACGGCGGGCGGGGCGCCGCGGTCGGCGAGACAAAGAACGCCGACGAGTTCTCCCGATGAACCGGCCAGACGGACCAGCGTGCAATCGCTCCATCCCAGACTGGAGGCGAGAGCGACTCCGAGCATATCGCTGGCCGGGGCGAAGGCGACATCGGTGGGGTATTTCGGCAGGGCGGCACTGAGCGCCTGACCGAAACGACGGATCAGCAGCTTATCTTCGACCTCCAAGGCGCCGCACATCAGGACGGTATCGAGCTCCGCTGTCTGGAAAAGGCTGAGGGCAACGGAGCGGCCTCCGAGCAGGGCCGACGCGCGCAGAGCGAAGTTGCGCATGAACTCGGGCAGATGCAGGACGGTGTTGAGCTCGAGCGCGATGGTGACCAGGGCCTCGGCGCGGCGGCGGTGCTCCTCGGCTTGGTGCAGGTTGCGGGTGAGTTCGAGAGCGATGGCAGCTTGCGCGGCCAGAGAGCGCGCGCGGCGGACATCTTCGTCGTTGATCGGCCCGGGCTCGATGCGGTCAAGCACGCCAAACATCCCGAGCACATCGCCGCTCGAACCGAGCAGGGGGACGGCGAGGAATTGGCGGACTCGGAAAGCAGCCACGAAATCCAAATTTGCGCCCGGAGTTTTGGAGGCGTCTTCGGTGAAGAACACATTTTTTTGTTTCAGCGCGCGGGTCGCGACGCCATCGTAGAGCGGGATATCGAGAGGACGGGCCACTCCGTTCTCCACTCCCCAGCGAATGTGGAAGGCGGCCTCTTCGAGGAGCCCGATGAAGCAGCGCTGGAAGCCGAGGAAACTGGCGGCGCGGACCACCGAGGTCTGCATGAACTCGTCGAGTTTTCCGGCAGAACCGAGTTCGAAGGAAATCTCGAGGATTTCGTGCAGTTCGTGGGCTTGGGCACGGGCCATGCCGTACAACTCGGCATTGGCGATGGCGACCGCGCCAAAACCGGCCAGGGCGGAGACCAGGGTTCTGTCTTCCTGGGTAAACGGGTTGGCGAGACGGGGGTAGACGAGAATTGCACCGTGCGAGCGCGAGGTGCGGAAGGGCGCCGCGATGAGAACTCCGGGCGGCGAATCTTCTCCGAAATGAGAGGCGCCGTCGATGCTCACCGTAATGCGCTCGCCGGCGGCGACGGCGCGAGTGGCGATCTCGAGCGAAGAGCGGAGGTCGTTCTGCTGAAAACGCGAACGGATGGAGTGGGCGAGCCTGGGAGCCTCGGTCGACACCGCCTGCAACTGGAACAGTTTTTCCTGTTGGACGAAGACGAGCACGATGGGCGAATGCAGCAGCACGCGGAGTCGGTCGGCGATGCTCTCCATCACGGATGCGGTGTCGGGCAAGCCGTGCAGCGCGGTGGCGACCTCGACCAGAATGCCGGCGCGGCGGCGCTCTTCGCGGGAAAGCTGGTTCAAGCGGAGGGCTTCGAGGGCGGTCCCGAGCTGCGCCGCCAAGATCGTGACTTTGGCTACGGCGTCATCGTCAAAACCGGCATCGGACGCACTTTGCACGAACGCGATGGCTCCGACAATTTCTCCTGAAACCAGCAGAGGAGCGGCCATGGCGGCATGGGCGTGGCATTCGGCCAGCCACGGGTAACGGGCGACGTCGACGTGGTTGAGGAAGAAGGGACGACGCTTATGCACCGCCTCAATAGCAATGGATGGGGCGATGGATGGATCTGCGGCGTGCAGGCGGACGCCACGAAAGGACTCGGCATGGTCGCCGTCGGCTTCGGCTCCGACGAGTTCACCGTCGGAGGAACAACTCCAAAAATAAGCGCCGCTGGCGTGAAAGAAGGCGCGCGTGAGGGCGCAGAAAGACCGGATGATCTGGCTGGGATCGCTGCTCTGAAAAGCGGCCCGGGAAAGCTCCAGGAGAAGCTTCTGGAAAGCCTCGTCAGACTGAGACACGCCGCCGGGACCCGAATTACCGGTGTGGGATGTCAGTGGGCACCATCCGCTTAGCTAAGCGGTTGAAAACAATTGAATTACAGATAAACCTACGCTTGATTCTCAAATTGAGTCAAGGAAATATGAGGGGCAGTGCCGACTTGTGAAACGTCACCAAAGTGATACCGGCGTCTCATTCTGGAATCGGAGATCAGTTATCCAGAGGCGCTCTGGGGTTCGTACGCCCCGGCTACCAGTGGGCGATGGGGAGGAACTAAGGGCCGACTCTTCATCGCTTTGCAGAGATCACCAAAGTAATGCAAAGGAAGAACTTTTGGTATCCGCCGGTGTGGTCCATGCACGAATATAGGGCAAATACAACAGCAACAAGGGAGGTACCGTGTCTATTCAATCCCTGAATCGTCTGTTCGCAGTGGGTCTGCTGCTGATTAGCGGATGGGCGGCGACCAGCGTTCCCCTTGCACGGGGACAGGAAGAATTCAGTCGAAAAGCAAAGAGCAAGGTGGCGCCAGTGTATCCGGAGCTGGCGAGGCGCATGAACATCTCCGGCGTGGTGAAGGTCCTGGTAACGGTCTCTGCCAACGGGTCGGTCAAGGATGCAAAGCTGATTGGCGGGCATCCGGTGTTGGCGAACGCCGCTCTGGATGCGGTCAAGAAGTGGCGTTTCGAGGTGGGTCCGCAAGAATCAACGGGGATTGTGGAATTCCGATTTGATCCAGCCCAGTGAAAAGGTGCGCAGGGCGCGAAGCGCTGGCTGAGGAAGGTTCGGTTATGAATATCGAAAAAAAGTTGTACTGGAGTTTCGGCGTCGTTCTGGGGACGGTTCTGTTGCTTCTGGTGATCAACCTGGTCGCGGTGGCACGCGAGCATGAGGCCAAGGCTGCGGCGCAGCGTTCGATCGAGATGGCCGAGGCCACCTCGTCGGTTCGCTTCCAGATGATGCAGGACCGGCTTCACCTGCAGAACTACCTGCTCAGCGGGGACACCCGGGACGTGGAGAAAATGAATGACGGCGAACACCAGTTGAGCGACGGCCTTCGCCGCACCCTGGAACTGGCGAATTCTCCCGAGCAGCGAAGCAATCTGGAAAAAGTGCAGGGGCTGGAGCAGTCCTGGGGCAACGAGTTCGCCAACCCGCTGGTGGACAAGCGCCGGGCCGTGGACGGCGGCAACGCGACGGTGGCGGAACTGCAGATTTTCTATTTGCAAAAGGATCCGAACGCCTGGGTGTCGCGTTCGAGCGACGTTCTGGACGATGTAGACCGGGAAAACCAAAAACAGTTGGACGAACGGCGCAACAACGATGAAAAGGCAGCGACATGGACGATTCTGGCTGCCGTGTTCAGTTCGCTGCTCGCTCTGGCTTTGGGCATAGTCATTGCCTACCGGACCGCTGCCGGGATCACGGGACCGCTGAGCCGGCTGATTCACGTAGCGGATCAGATCGGCCAGTCGGGGGATCTGGAGCACAATATAGATATTCACGGTACGGATGAGATCGGGCAACTGGCCAGGACTTTCGAATCCATGGTGAAGTACTTGAAGGAAATGGCCGCGGTTTCCGAAGCCATCGCCGGGGGCAACCTGGCGGTCGAAGTCCGTCCCCGCTCGGCCAACGACACTCTGGCGAACGCATTTACGCGGATGGTGGAAGGCCTGCGCGGGATGGTACGCCACGTGCGCGACGCCGCCTCCCAGGTGGCCAGCGCCTCTGCCCAGGTGGCGAGCGCTTCCGACGAGTCGGCCAGGAACAGCCTGCAGACTTCTTCGGCCATCGATGAAGTAACGAGCACGATGCACGAAATGAGCGTGAACGTGCAGAACATGGTGAAGAGCACGCAGACGCAAGCTTCGAGCGTCAGCGAAACCTCGGCCTCCATCGACCAGATGGTGACCTCGATCCAGCGGGTCGCGGATACGGCCAAGGTTCTGCTCGATATCTCGAACCGTTCGCGGGAAGAGGTGCACGGCGGCATCGGCACTATGGAAAAGACCACCGACGGCCTGAACCGGATCAACACGACGATCCGCTCTTCGGGCGAGATCATCGACTCGCTGGGCACGCGGGCGGACGACATCGGCAAGATCGTCGAAGTGATCGACGATCTGGCGGAGCAGACCAACCTGCTGGCGTTGAATGCCGCCATCGAAGCGGCGCGGGCGGGCGAGCACGGGCTGGGATTCGCGGTGGTGGCGGATGAAGTCCGGAAGCTGGCGGAGAAATCCGCGCAGTCCACCAAGGAGATTTCCGAGCTGATCGCGAGCATCCAGAAGGAAGCGCGCAAAGCGGTCGAGAACATGGAGAAGAGCACGACGATCGTGAACGAAGGACTGAATTTGGGACAGGAACTGAATGCCGCGCTGCGCAAGATTTCGAACGTGGTGACCGAGGTGTACAAGTTCGCGCAGGAAATCGGGGCGGCGACCAACGAACAATCGCATGGCTCGTCGCAGATTGCGCGCGCCACAACGCGGTTGAACGAGATCACGCACGAGATCAACTCGGCGGTGGAAGAACAGGCTTCCGGAGCGCAGGCGGTGGTGCAGGCCATGGAGCGCATGCGCGAACTGGTGCAGTCCAACACGTCGGGTTCGACCGAATTGGCCGCTTCCTCCGATCAGATGTCCAAGATGTCGCGGGGCCTGCTGGATTCGATGGACCGCTTTGCGCTGCGCTCGGACGAAAGATCGAACGACAGCGCGCCGGGGAAGGGGAACGCAGCCCGGACGGTGGCGGCGGGATCGCGTTGAGGGGATTCCAACCATGAGCCGGGAAATACATATTGTGGGCTTCCGGGTGGGCCGCGAGACCTACGGCGTACCCATCACCTCGCTGCATGAGATCGTCCGCGTGCCCGAGATTACCGTGGTGCCGGACGCGCCCGCCTATCTGGAAGGGGTGATCAACCTGCGCGGGAAGATTGTCTCGGTAGTGGATCTGCGGAAACGGTTCGGTAAACCGTCCGCCGGAATCGACCGGCGCAGCCGCATTCTGGTCGTGGAACACCGGGGCCGGCTCGCAGGGATGATTGTGGATTCGGCTTCGGAGGTCCTGAAAATATCCGAAAGCGACATCGAAGCCGCGCCCGCCATGATGCAGGAAGGCGGATTGGACTGCGTGACGGGCCTGGGCAAGTATCAGGGACGGCTGATCATTCTGCTGGATATCAGCAAAGTATTGGCGGGGCGTGAGCTGGGAAACGAAGTGTCGGCAGAGAAGCTGGCGGAGAAGCCGGCTGCGGCCGGTAGTGGCAAGGCGGGAACGGCGGGGACAGGGACGAAGAGCGCCTCGGCCGGAAAGTAGCCAGAAGAACCGAACCCACATGAACACGAGCGAAATACCCGCACTCACCGACGCGGAATTGAAACTGCTGCAGACGCTGGTCTACCAGGAGTGCGGCATGCACTTCGACGAGCGGCGCACCGCTTTCCTGCAGGACCGCCTGCAGCGCCGGTTGAAGGAGTGCCAGCTGGATTCGTTCTACAGCTACTATCGCCTGCTCATCAGCCAGCCGGGAAAACAAGAGTTGTCGCGCTTGCTCGAAAACCTCACGGTCAATGAGACCAGCTTCTTCCGCAACAAGGCGCAGCTCGAACTGTTTCAGCGGGAAGTGATGGAGGATATTCTGCGGCGCAAGCAGGAGCAGCGGGACTACAGCTTAAGAATCTGGAGCGCAGGCTGTTCCACGGGACAGGAACCCTACACGCTGGCGATGCTGGTGGCCGATGCGCTGGCGTACTACTATCTGCGCAATCCTCTGCCGTTTGAATCGCCGGTTCCGAAGCCTCTGGTACCCGCGCCCTGGCGGGTGGAGATCCTGGCCAGCGACATCAACTATTCGGTCCTGCGCGCGGCGCAGGACGCCTCCTACGGCGAGCACCAGATGGCGGGAGTCGATTATGGCTACCGCTTGCGCTACTTCGACAAAGTGGGCGACCGCTACGCGGTGAAGAAGAACGTCAAGGAACTAGTGCACTGCGACTTTCACAATCTGAAGACCGAATACCTGCCGCAGCGTAACGACATCATTTTCTGCCGCAACGTGATGATGTATTTCGACGAAGCCGAGCAGAAGCGGCTGGTGGAGAAGTTTTATCGGTGCTTGAATTCCCAGGGATACCTGTTTGTCGGCCATGCCGAGAGCCTGCTGGGGCTGACAGAGAAATTTCAGATGGTGCATAGCAACAGCGGCACGGCGTACCAGCGAGTCGAGGTGAAGATGTGACCCTTCCCCCCGAAGACCGGATGACCGAACTCCGCCAGTTGTTCTTCGAAACCGCGGGGGAACTGGTCCAGAAGCTGAACGACGAAGCGATGCGGCTGGAGAAATCGCCCGGCGATGCGGAGACGGCCCGCAGCCTGCGGCGGACGGTGCATACGCTGAAGGGGGACGCGGCCGCCTGCGGTTTCCGGGAACTCAGCGAACTGTCCCATGAATTCGAGGACGTGCTGGCGCTCGGAAACACAGCAGCGGCGGCTTCGGTTCCAGAGATCGCGTTGCGCGCGGCCGACGTGTTTGCGGCCCTGCTGGAGGCGTATCGGACGGGGACGAAACTTCCCAGCATCATGTCCTTGCGCGCGGACATTGCACGTCTGGCACACCCGGCGCCGGGCGGCGCGGTCAAAGCCAAGAAGAAGACCAGGAAAGCCGCCGCGAAAGAGAGCCGCTGGTCGGAATACGAACAACTGGCGATCACCCACGCGGTGGCGAAGGGCAAGCACGTTCATCACGTGGTGGTACCGATAGACCCACAGTGCGTCATGCCCATCGCCGGGCGTCAGATGATCCAGTTGGCCCTGGCCTCACTGGGCGAGGTGCTGGCGCTCTATCCGCTCGACGGCAGTCTCGAACGCATAAACCAGGTCGAGGCGGCTCTCGCGTCGGAAAAACCGGCGGAACAGATCCGGGCTAAGTGCGCCATTCCAACCGTTGCGCTGAATGTCCGAGTCACGCCCCTGTGCGCCCAAGCGCCGTCGCACCCGCTCCGGAAGGTTCCCGCTGCCGATTCCGAACTCGTCGATTCTGAGGTCAACGACAAGGCCGCGATGCCCGCGGCCTCCGAGGCCGCTGCCGGCGTCACTGCGACGGAAGCGCCGTCAACCGCGGAACCGGCGGCAGCACCCGCCGTGCCGGCCGTCCCCGACAACCTGCTGCGAGTGGATGCGGAAAAAATCGACAGCGTACTCAATCTGGTCGGTGAACTGATTCTGGCGAAATCGATGTTGCAGCAGACGCTGTTGGAATTTGGACAACGGTTCCCGAAAGATGTGTTGCGGGGAAAGTTCGCCGATGCGATGGCATTCCAAGGGCGGGTTCTGAACGACCTGCAGCACTCGGTCATGAAGATTCGCATGGTGCCGGTCGATCAGCTGTTCCGCCGGTTCCCGCGCATTGTGCGGGACGTAGGGCGTCAATGCGGGAAAGAAGTCGAGCTGATTGTCAGGGGTGGGCAAACCGATCTCGACAAAAGCATTCTGGATACGATCGCCGAGCCCATGACGCACCTAGTGCGAAATGCGATCGGCCATGGCATCGAGACCGCCGAGGAGCGGGTTCGCGCCGGCAAGCGGGCGCAGGGGACATTGCGGCTGGGCGCTTATCACCAGGGGAACCAGGTGGTCATCGAGGTCT
>Ga0187849_1004351_pt1 | contig 11832 bp, 10 predicted proteins | sample June2016WEW_4_10_2_FD_132412 | JGI IMG/M metagenome (GOLD analysis project Ga0187849, IMG submission 132412) | Peatland microbial communities from SPRUCE experiment site at the Marcell Experimental Forest, Minnesota, USA - June2016WEW_4_100 | ecosystem: Environmental > Terrestrial > Soil >... | reverse complement strand
TGGATTTCAAGATTTTGCTGCGCACCTTCCCCGTAGTGATCTTCGGAAAGGGAGCCAGGTGATATTTACGATTGACGATTTACGATTGACGAATGGGAAAGCAATGTGTTGCCATTTGCGAACGGGAAACTGCGACATCGTCAATCGTCAATCGATAGGCTGATCCTTGTATTGCAACTGATAAAGCTTCCAATAGATTCCCCGTAACCGCAGCAACTCCTGGTGCGAACCGACCTCCCGAATCCGGCCTCGGTGAAGAACGATGATCCGGTCGGCATTTTGAATTGTTGAAAGGCGGTGGGCAATAATGATTGAAGTGCGGCCCGCCATTAGTTTGGCGAGAGCATCTCTGATCAGCAGTTCGGTTTCGGTATCGATGCTGGAAGTCGCCTCATCCAAAACCAGGATTTTCGGATTGAAAGCCAGGGCGCGTGCAAAGGCGAGCAGCTGCTTTTGTCCTACCGAAAGAGAAGAACCCCGTTCTCCAACCTCGGTGGAAAATTGCCGCTCCAGTTTGTGGATGAAATGCGAGGCATGAACCGTCTCTGCCGCTTTCTGCACCTGCTCGTCGGAAATCCGATGGTTCCCAAGCCGTATGTTTTCGGACACGCTTCCTGAAAACAGAAACACATCCTGGAGTACAATCCCGATTGAACTCCGCAACCCCTGCAGATTGAAATTCCGGATGTTTTCACCATCAACCAGAATCTCTCCCTGCTGCACGTCATAAAACCGGCTCAAGAGGGAGATGATCGTGGATTTGCCTGCGCCGGTTGCCCCAACCACGGCGATCTTCTCTCCGGGTTCCACCTTGAATGAAACATCATGGAGTACAGGCTCCCCGGCATTGTAGAAAAAGCTCACGTTTCGAAACTCGATGCTGCCTCGTTCGACGGTAAGAGATCCGGTTTGTGATGGCGAGGCGATTGAAGGTTCCGTGTCCAGAAGCTTGAAAATACGTTCCGAGGACGCCATCGCAGACTGCAGAATCGTGTATTTTTCGCTGAGGTCTGAAATCGGGCTGAAGAAGCGATCCGAATATTGGATGAAAGCGACAAGCGTTCCCAATGTCAGCGCTCCGGTTAGAACCTGACGTCCCCCGTACCAGACGATGAGAGCGACGGCGGAAGCCGAAATCAACTCCAGTAGCGGAAAGAAAATCGCATAGTAGAAGATTGACTGCAGGTTCGCGTCGAGGTGATCTTTGTTGATTCGCGTGAACTGCCGATATTGCTTTTTTTCCTGACTAAACAGCTGCACGACTGCAGCTCCGGTTATGTTTTCCTGCAGAAAGGCATTAATGCGGGCGATTGCGGTTCGCACCTTCCTAAACGAATCCCGCACCTTGATCTTAAAGAGAAGAGTGACCAGGATCAGGAATGGAAGAATAGTGACAATTCCCAGTGCAAGTCTGTAATTAAGCAAGAAAAGTGAGATGATGATGCCTGAGAGGGTGAAGATGTCATCGAAAACGGATATGACGCCCGAAGTGAACAGCTCATTCAGCGCGTCGACATCCGTTGTGACACGGGTCATCAGGCGCCCGACCGGATTTTTGTCAAAAAAGGAGACATCCAGCTTCTGCAAGTGCCGGAATATCTGCATCCTGAGGTCATACATTATTTTCTGGCCCATCAAATTGATGAGCCATGTCTGACTGAAACTCAGGGCGAAGACACAAACGAGAGTAAGGGCATAAATGACGGCGATTTGATTCAGCCCGGAAAAGTTATTATTGCGGATGTATCGGTCGATCGCAATTTTTGTCAAATAAGGCTGAATGATCGAAAGGGCCGACCCCGCAATGAGGCACACGATCGCCAGAAGTGCCGAGCGACGATAGGGCCGGAGATAAGCGAGCAGCCTCCGCATCAATCGCGCGTCATAAGCTTTTCCGAGCACCTGTTCTTCGCTGATATCATCGTTCATGGTCAGGTCTTTACGTTTTCCCCGTTAATCCTTCTGAACTCCGGCCGCCGGATCATCAACCGAATCCAACGGGGAACGGGGGACTGGGAACGGGGAACCCTCCAATTCCAGCTCTTCCTCAAGGAGTTGCTTCCGATAAAGCTCTGCATACACGCCCTGCATCGCCATCAGCGATTCGTGGGTCCCGCGTTCTACGATGGATCCATTTTTGAGCACGACGATCTGGTGAGCGCTTTTAACGGTAGAGATCCGGTGAGAAACCAGGATGGTCGTTCTATTGTTCATGATTTTTGTAAGCTCGCCGAGGATTTTCTCTTCCGTGTAGGTGTCCACATTTGACAACGAATCATCGAAGATCAGGATTTTGGGAAGTGCAATGACGGCCCGGCTGATTGCAACGCGCTGCTTTTGCCCTCCGGAGAGGGTGATTCCTCGCTCGCCTACGTAGGTCTGCATTTTATTGGAAAAGGTGTCGATGTCATCCGCAATCTGGGAAACGTGAGCAGCCCAATCCACTTCACGGTCGGTGGTTTCGAAATCGTTTCCGAACGCAATATTTTCCCGGATCGTATCGGAAAAAAGAAATGTCTCCTGCGGAACATAGCCGATGGTTTTACGCAATTCCGACAATGGCCAGTGATGCACATCCTTCCCGTCGACCAACACCGTTCCTGGCGGAGGATTAAAAAGCCTGGGGATCAGGTTCACCAGTGTTGACTTGCCGCTTCCTGTATGCCCGACAATAGCCAGAGTTGTTCCCGCGGGAACGGTCAGGGTAACGCTATTGAGCACCGGGGTCGTGGAGTTGGGGTATTGAAATGTAAGGTTACGGATTTCCAGAGCGCCATGAATGGAATCCGGCACGGATGCACCGGGCTCGTCATGGATTTCCGGTTCTGAATCCATTATTTCCAGGATCCTTCCCATCGAAGCCGCACCCCGCTCGAGTATGTTAATGACCCATCCGGTGGCAATCGTAGGCCAGGTCAGCATCGCCAGATAGCCCATGAAGGCGACAAACTCTCCCAGCGTTAATTTCCCCTGGATTACCTGTCGTCCGCCAAACCAGAGGAGGGCAACCGACGACATTCCGATCAGCGCCGTCATCATGGGATAGAAGAGGCCCCAGAGGCGTATCAAAGCTACATTGCGCTGGACATATTCGACATTGAGCTTGCGAAAATCCTCGATCTCGGATTCCTCGCGCGCAAACGCCTTAACGACCCGGATCCCGGACAAGTTCTCCTGAGCTTTGGTGCTGATATTTGAAAACTGCTCCTGAATGGTCTCAAACCGATCGTGAATTTTATGGCCGAATTTTTTTACGGTTATGGAAACGAGTGCTAGCGGAATGTACGCGAGCAGGGTCAGCTTCCAGTTCAATTGCAGCAGAATGGTAGTGCCTATGATCGCCTGAGTTACGGTATTCATCGAGTACATTATCCCGGGGCCCAGCACCGACCGGACGGCATTGAGGTCGTTGGTCGCCCTGGACATAATGTCTCCGGTATTCCGGGACTGGAGGAAGGAAAGAGACATTTTTTGAATATGCGCGAGAAAATCGTTTCTCAAGTCATATTCCACCAGCCGGCTCACACCGATGAGAATCCGTCTCATCCAGAATCGAAAAAAGCCCTCCAGAACTGAAATACAGAGAATGAGCGCTGCAAATTGAGGAAGTTTCGCTTTTTGAATTCCGTGGTTCAGGCCATCAACTACATACTTCAAGACCCAAGGCGAGAACATTCCGGTGACGACCGTGAGAACGACCATCAAAAAGCCCAAGATCATCTGGGAACGATATCTGCCCAGATAAGGCACCAGATAGAGAAGGGGATGTTTTCGTTCGTTCATAAAAGCATGCTGGCTGGAGAATTGATCCCAATTGCGGATTCGGACTGGGGATTTAAACCCGGCAATCCTGCAATAAACTGCTAACGGGCTGCCCTCATATCTTTATAGGGTACCACTCCGCTGTCGCGCAACTTGAACTCTACTGAATATTTCGCAAATTCCATCTTGTAGTTAGGATAGACCAGCTCAAATTGTGCGGTCTCGTCGGGGGCGATCGTCTCCTTATCCATGCGAACAATCGATGTTTCCAAGACGTTTCCGTCATGGCCGTACAAACGAATCGCCGCATCCAACTGCTCGATGGGAGCCGTCGTTATGTTTCTCAGGACCCCCCGGATATGGAGTTCGTTGTCTTTGGTTTCATCACCCAGGTACAGAAACGAAATCTTCTCTTGCGGAGTTCCATGCCGCTCCTGAAGATCCCGGGTCATCCGGTCGATGCTCGGTTGGGACAACAATATGAGAATGAATCCCGCAGCAACAACCAGACTGAGGACGACCAGCAGCAGTCGGAGCAGATCGATCGACAGCAAGGGCCGCTTCTGCAGCGCGACAAAGGCCGGTTTCTCGAATGGTGGAGGCGCAGAGGAGTCCACGTTCTCCGAAGGCGCAGCAGACCCTATCGGTTCAGTTTCCGGCGGAGGGCCCGGCTTGTCCAGATTCAGGAGCAGTAAGGGTCCTTTTGCTTTTTTCATTCCATTATTTTTTTTGATACCCAAAATAAATCGGTGCATGAGGAATCCCACCGGCCGGAGTCAAACTCAATCGCAAGTTTCTATTGAAAAGCGTTGAAATCAATAAATTACCTGGAAGGGACTAGGAACTCGGGTTGGTGTGGTTCGACTGGCTGAGGGCTTTTATTCCAAAAGCCCTTCTTTTCGCTTGGCTGATCATTTCCCAACATCAGTTTGGTGCTTATTTTTCCCAGAACGCGTCTCTCAATGGAGCCAAGGGATTCGAGGGTGACCCATTTTTCTGTTCCATCGACATCCCGCTTCAGCGCCTGAATCTTTGTTCTTATCGTGACCATTGTCTCGGAAGGGGACACTATCTCGATTACGGCCTCCACGGAGTATTGCGCCTTGAGCCAGCTGCCCGTGACTGGGTCATTTATGATGGCCACCTTCTCGACTTCGACCGGCGTCAGGGAACCGATTATGAACTCATACGGCCTGGTGACGATCCTGCCGGCCGCACGATCGTCCCGTTCGATTTTGAGCCCCATGTCTTCGAGCACGCTGTGCACTACCCTGAGCACGGTATCAAATTTGTTCATGAACTTGACAGGGTCCGGGAGGTTGGGTTTTTGCGATTGAGCATTCAAGAGAGACGCAGAGCTCAATCCCAATAGCGCCGCAAAAGCGGCCCCCCTTAAAATGCATCTAACATGCTGAGTGATCTGCAATTCTAGGCGCACGGGAAGATCGTAGCACCGGGTCCAGTCCAAGTCAATCGGTGACAGTCACCACTGTCCCCGTTTTGTTTTGCATTCATGGCTCCGGCCTTATATGCTGAATCGGAACTCTTGTTAAGGTTGATGAAGCGTATGCCTAAATACCCCACGAAATGGGTCGACTATCGTTTGCCAACCGGCCAGGACTTTGCAGTCGCTGTCTGCGGATATTCAGGAAAAGTGCGTCACATGTACATCGGCAAGGATCCTGTGCGACGGGCTTTTATCCACAATATCTATGTCGAAGACGGGAATTGCCAAACTGCAGAACACTGCCTGGCTCTGGATTGTCCACTGAACCGGTCGGAACAGGAACACCTCCTCCACATGCTGGACATGAACGAAGATGAGCCGCTGGATTCTGAAGCAGCTCAACAGTGGGGGACGGAAAGCACTCTCGAGTGCTTCTTAAAACTTGCTCATAAAATTTCCGAACTGCTCCCCGATGAGCTGAAGAAACCGCAGCCGCCTGAAGAAGAATGAAGGTCACTTATCTTTTTCGTGCAATCTGCTTTGCGGCGGATTTCTGGAACTTGTTTACCGCATTCTGGTGGGAAACGAGGTCCCTCGAGAATTGGTGCGTCCCATCATTCCGCGAGACATAGTAGAGATAATCTGTGCGGGCTGGATTAAGGGCGGCGCAAATGGAAATTTCGCCCGGGTTTGAAATAGGACCGGGCGGCAGGTTGGTGTGAATGTATGAATTGTAAGGTGATTCGATCGATAAATCCGCTTTGCCCAACCGTCCCTCATAATTCCCGGTCAGTTTCAACGCGTAGATAATCGTGGCATCGCACGATAGAGGCATTCCTCTTTCCAGACGATTCATCAGGACCGAGGCCACCAAGGGACCTTCTTCCGCCTTCTTTACTTCCTTTTCGATCATGGAGGCGAGGATAACCACGTTGCGTAAACTCGAACCGGCGGGAATCGGATGGACGGCGGTTATTTTGGCCATTCTCATTCGAAACTGATGAATCATTGTTTTGATTACCGTTTCGGGATCAACTTTTCGGCCAAATCGATACGTCTCGGGGAAAAGGTATCCCTCCAGATTCGGTGCTTTGGGATCCAAATCGCGGATCCAATCCGTTCTCAAAAGCAAATGCTCCATTTCGTCTGGAACTCCAAAACCGCTTTTTGCCAGAAGGTCGATGGTTTCGCGCGCTGTCAAGCCTTCCGGAACGGTGATGGAACGGAATGTGATGTCCCCACGAATCAATCTTTGTGCAACCTGTTTTGGTGTTGCCGGATCGGCGAACCTGTATTCGCCGGCCTTGATGTGGCGTCCCAAACCTGTGAAACGAAGGTACAAGATAAACGGCAGCCGGTAATGCAAAACGCCCGAATCTACCAGCAGGTTCGCAACCTGGTTCGTATTGGCGCGCCGCGGGATTTCCAGGAAGACCTCGCTTGAACTGGCCCCGTAGTAGGTTCTTTCCAGATCGGAGCGCAGCCAGATGGCCAATGAAGCCGTAGCGAGAACGAAGAGGACAACTGCTGCAAGAACGGTGAGTCTTAACCTTCGCAAACTATTTTTCCCTCAGGTATCTTTCCAGAATCAAGGCTGCCGCCAGCGAGTCGATAGTACGATATCTCTTTTGCCGGCGGGGACTCATTTTTTGCCAGAATTCCAGAGCTTCCACTGTAGACAACCTTTCATCAACCCCGGTTGACGGAATCTTCAGCGTCTTCTCCAGTCCTTCCATCCGCTCTTCCATCCGGAGTGCCGCATCGCCTCGGGTGCCGTCCATGTTCACCGGAATTCCCAGCACCAATTCCTGGATACCGAGCGAACAAATCATTGTTCGCAATTTTCTGACGAAATCGCGCCATCCCAAATTGGGGATCGAAGGCAATGGCTGAACCGTCAGACCGAGTTCATCACTGCAAGCCAACCCGATATTCTTTTCACCATAATCTACGGAAAGAACCCGTTTGCCGCGATCCATCAAGCCATTGGAACACAGGCCGGATGCAGGATGCAAGATGCAGAAGGTCGTTAATGGGTTAACGAGTTTACGAGTTCACGCGTTAACACCCTTTTTTGATTTAGCACGGTGTATAAGGAGAGCGCGCCAAAACGCGTAAACGCGTAAACGCGTGAACGCGTAAACCCAATACCATTTGAAAGCCAGGATGGATTGCTATACTATTTGAAGGTTTTATCTTACCCGTTCGGGAGGTTTAATGTTCCACAGGGGGAAATTGCTGGTTTTTGCAGGGTCCTTTCTAATTGCCCTTTACGGCCTTTCGGCTATTTTCTATGGCAAGGTGGTTGCAGGGAATGAGGCCTATAAAGAGCTGGGCGTCTTCATCGACGTTTTCAACAGAGTGAAGAGCGACTATGTGGAAGTTCCCAATATGAATACGGTCCAAGAAGGGGCAATGCGGGGACTGATCGACGCGCTGGATCCGTACTGTAGTTTTCTTTCAAGAGAGCAGTATGATTCTCTGCAAAAGCGCAAGGCGAGTGGAAATGCGGGCCTTGGGATCGTCCTTTCCAAGCGGGCCGATGTTATCTATATTGTGGCAGTCGAGCACGACAGCGCTGCTGCCGAAGCCGGGGTCCGTCCCGGCGATTACCTGATTTCTGTCAATGATCAGGATGTGGAAAATCTGAGCATTCTGGAGGTCGATAGCCTCCTGCACGGACCAGCCAGCTCTAAGGTTAAACTTACTCTATTCCGGGGCGGAATAACCAAGCCTCTGGTTCTCGAATTGGTTTTGAAAAATCCAACCTCCAATCCTGTGAGTTCTAAAATGCTGGATGGGAATGTGGGATTCCTGAATGTGTCTTCTCTCTCCAATGCTTCTGCCGAACAGATAAAGATCAAACTGAAGACTCTCATTTCTGCGGGGGCCAAGAAACTCATTCTGGATCTGCGGGATTGTGCCGACGGGACTCCGGGCGATGGAGCTGATCTGGCCAATTTTTTCATGCGTTCCGGCGTGATTTATTTCAGCCAAAACCGGCAAGGCGAAAAGGTTCAGGTGGTCGAAGCCAATCCGGAGAAATATGTCACGGATCTTCCACTGGTGGTTTTGATCGACGGAAGCACGGCAAGCGCTGCTGAAATAGCCGCGGGCGCGCTGAAGGACAATCAGCGGGCAACTGTTGTCGGGGAGAAATCCTTCGGCATCGGATCGGCTCAGAAAACAATCCAGCTGAAGAGTGGGGGCCTGCTGATTCTGTCCACTGCGAAATTCTGTACGCCGAGCGGGAAGATCATCCAGGACGAGAGTGGAAGTAAGACCGGGATTCTTCCCGACGTCCAGGCTCCGGAAGATGATCAGAGGCAGGATCTGGCTGACTCGCTCTATGACGAAAAGGATAATGCCGAGAAATACAAGCAGTTCCAGGAGGAAACGGACAAAATCCAGCTTGATAAGGCACTGGAGATCCTGTCCAAGGATAGGGCGCCTGCAAAAAAGGCGGCCTAGCCGGCAAATAATATTGACACTATTTTGACCTTTCTGTTAGTTTAAGTCCTTATTTTTTAGGCGCGTAGCTCAGGGGGAGAGCACTTCCTTGACACGGAAGGGGTCAGCGGTTCAAATCCGCTCGCGCCTACCAAGGGGATTTTGGGGTTTTTAGATGTGCACGTGCAAGTTTCTTTAAGCGGGTGTTCCTCGGTGGATGAATGAGCCCAATGAACGCTACCCATCGGACCAGTTTTCCTTCCCAGCTTACAGACTAATGACCAGGAAAGGTTTTTTTCTTGTCCTCTTGAATGAATGAGGCAAGAGTCAATTTACAGACTATGTCACTGAGCATCAGATATGCGGATGGAAATGTTGGAGAGATCGCGGATCCCAGTGCCGCCCTGGAGATCTATCGCCACAGCACTTCCCATCTGATGGCGGCGGCGGTGAATAGTCTGTTTCCCGGAACTCATTTAGGAATCGGGCCGGCAATCAGCGACGGATTTTACTATGATTTTGAACGGCCGGCCGGCTTCGCGGAGGAAGATCTCCAGAAGATCGAAACCAAAATGAAAGATCTGACGGCCAGGGACCTGAGTTTCGAACCCTCCATCATTTCGAAAGAGGAAGCTCTGGAGTATTTCACTCGAAAGGGGGAGCATCTCAAGGTTGAACTGATTCAGGAAAAGGCAGGCGAGAAGCTGTCCTGCTACAAGCTGGGGGATCTGGTCGACTTCTGCACCGGACCGCACCTCTGCTCCACGGGGCAAATTAATCCTGAAAGTTTCCATCTTCTCAGCATTGCAGGTTCCTACTGGAGAGGAGATGAACACAACCAGCAGCTGCAACGGATCTACGGCACTGCATTCCTGACTCCCGAGGCGCTTTCGGAATACCTGAGGCAGATGGAAGAGGCCAAAAAACGCGACCATCGAAAACTCGGGCGCGAACTGGATCTGTTCAGCATTTCGGAGGAAGCGGGTCCCGGCCTGGTATTCTGGCACCCGAAGGGCACGCGCGTGCGCCTGGTCATTGAAGATTTCCTGCGCAAGGAGCTGTATCGGCGCGGATATGAGTTCGTGACGACCCCGCATGTGGCGCGAGATGTCCTCTGGAAAACCTCCGGCCATTATGAATACTATCGCCAGAACATGTACGTGTTCAGCATTGATGACGAAGAATTCGTCATTAAACCGATGAACTGCCCTGGACATATTCAGATTTACAAATCTCAGATGAGGAGCTATCGAGACCTGCCGCTCCGCTTCGCCGAATTCGGGACGGTTTATCGGTACGAAAAAAGTGGAGTCTTGCACGGCATGCTGCGTGTCCGCGGCTTCACGCAGGATGACGCTCATATTTTCTGCACGCGCGAGCAGGTGTACGGGGAAATTTCCGACCTGATGGATCTGGTTCTGTTCATTATGAAAAGCTTCGGGTTCGACCAGTACAAGGTCGAACTGTCTGTTCGTGATGAATCGAAAAAGAAAGACTATGCAGGTACGGAAGAAGACTGGCAGATGGCGGAGGAAGCGCTTACGGAATCCCTTCGCACCAGGGGAATCGATTGGACCCGGATGGAAGGGGAAGCCGTATTCTACGGGCCCAAGATTGATGTCAAGCTGATTGATGCCATCGGCCGTCCCTGGCAGCTGTCGACTGTCCAGTTCGATTTCACTCTGCCGAAAAGATTCGGTCTTTCCTACATTGCCGCAGACGGCCAGGCTCATCAGCCGGTAATGCTGCATCGCGCGCTGCTGGGGTCGGTTGAACGATTTCTGGGCGTGCTGATTGAACATTATGCGGGAGCATTTCCCATTTGGCTGGCGCCTGTTCAGGCAGTCGTGATTCCAATTTCGGAGAGGCATCACGAATATGCCCGGAAGGTGATGAGCCGCCTTGCCGAGTCGAATATCCGGGTGGAAATCGACGACCGAAACGAAAAAATGGGGTATAAGATTCGCGCCGCGCAAACAAAGAAAATCCCTTATATGCTGGTGATCGGGGACAAAGAAGCACAATCGGGAGGAGTTTCGGTCCGCAATCGCTTTCAGGGGGATGAGGGAGCGCAGTCCCTGGAAAGCTTTTTGGAAAAAATCGAGGGGCTTATACTGTCCAGGGCAGTTCGGCCGTAGGGCCTGGTCCTGAATTCACCTCGAAAACAAAAGGAGGTTGCCAATCACAACAGCCAAGCCAGTAAAGGTCCGGGTCAATGAATTGATCCGAGCCAAAGAGATCCGGGTGGTTGACGAAGCTGCCGGGCAACTGGGAATCATGACTCCGGAGCAAGCGCTTGAGCTTGCCCGGTCGCGAGAACTGGATCTGGTGGAGGTGGCTCCCGGAGCCAATCCTCCCGTCTGTCGTATCATGAATTACGGCAAGTTCCAGTACCAGAAAAGCAAGCGAGCCCACGAGGCAAAGAAGCACCAGAAACAAGTTATAATGAAAGAGGTCAAATTCAGGCCGAAAACGGAAGAGCACGATTTTCAGTTCAAAAAAAATAACATAGTGCGATTCCTGGAAGAAGGCAACAAGGCGAAAGCTACCGTGGTCTTCCGCGGACGGGAAATGACACACCAGGAACTGGGGCGTAAGCTGATGGATAAGCTGGTCGATGAGCTGAAGGAAATCGCCGAACCGGAGCGCCCGCCCAAAATGGAGGGATATGCGCTTGTAGCCATCTTCCTTCCGAAGAAACATTAATTTATTGGCATTGCGTCGATGCTTGCTTTGTGATTCAACGTAATGGCCGGAATTTTGTGATTGATTGTCCGTTGGGAGAAATACTGTGAAGCGGAAAACATCCAAGAGCGCAGCAAAACGATTTAAAGTAACGGGGACGGGCAAAATCATGCGCCGTCACAGCCATGCCCGTCACATCCTGACCAAGAAGTCCCGTAAACGCGTGCGGAAATTAGTGGACAGCGCGTTGGTGAGCAAGGCGGATACAAAACGCGTCAAAAAGATGCTGAACATTTGATTTTTGCGTTTCCCGTTTCCGGTTCCCCGTTTCCCGTTCAAGCTCTAACGGGGAACGGGGAACCGGAAACGGGAAACGGACTTTGGAGTAGAGAGATGCCAAGAGTCAAGAGAGGGAACAAGCGTGTCCAGCGCCGGAAGAAAATTCTGGGACTGGCAAAAGGATATCGACTGACCAAGAGCAAATTGCA